>FWWM01002427.1_pt1 | contig 42773 bp, 31 predicted proteins | sample 2228351 | NCBI WGS metagenome assembly FWWM01 (sample SAMEA103939774, study PRJEB20133) | metagenome
CCCACGCCGGTGACGCCCACCCCGCAGGACACCGAAGAACCCACTCCCACGCCGGTGACGCCCACCCCGCAGGACACCGAAGAACCTACTCCCACGCCGGTGACGCCCACCCCGCAGGACACCGAAGAACCTTCTCCTACGCCGGTGACGCCCACCCCGCAGGACACCGAAGAACCTACTCCCACACCGGTGACGCCCGTTCCAGAGGAGACCATTCAGCCAACCGAAACCAGCGTAGTGCGGACGCCGGTAGATACCCCGCCGCCGGGGGATACCACCACCCCCGCGCCAACCGATCAACCGCCAGCCCCGCCCACCTTGCCGCCACCCCCACCTCCGCCTTCAACCAATGTATTGATTGCGGTCACCGGTGGAGAACTGATACCCGGCTGGCAGGTTTTATTGCGAACTTTATTCATCTACTTGGGCTTGCTGATGCTCGGCGCCGGGATGGTTGTACAGGGCGCCGGACGGTGGATGCGTTGATCATTCCCACCCAAAGCCGATAGGACATCTGCTAAACTCCCCGCCTTTTCCCCGAAAGCGGGGGGTTTTTGTGAAGGCACGGTTTCAGCGAGCGGCTTTCTGGGAGCGGTGGGTCATCCAGTATTTGGCCAGTTCGGCTGCAATGGACGGGATGAGCAGAAGCGGCAGGATGATGCGCCAGTTTTCCCAACTGAGCGGTACGGTGTTGAACACCGGATTGAAGAACGGCACATACACCACCATCAGCAGCAGCGCCAGCGAAAACAGCACGGCGCGGTTCATCCACCCATTACTGAACACGCCAATCTTAAGGACGGGGTATCGTTCGGAACGGGCGGTAAATGCGCGCAGCAATTCCGAGAGGGAGAGAGTCAGGAAGGCCATCGTTTCCGCCGAGGCTGGGTCGTATCGCAATCCCAAGCCGAAGGCCGTCAGGGTGGCTGCGGTGATGGCAATGGTTTGAATGAGCACGCCAACCTGCATGGAACGGTTGATAATGGGTTCCTGCGGCGGGCGGGGCGGCTGATCCATGATGTCCGGATCGCCCTTTTCGGTGCCGAGCGCCAACGCCGGTGCGCCATCGGTAATCAAATTGAGCCATAACAACTGAATGGGCGTCAGCGGCGAAAGCACCCGCTCGCCGGCGAAGGGGAACAGAAACTTACCGAAAGCGGTTGGCAGGAAGATGATCAGAATCTCTGCCAGATTGCAGGAAATCAGGTAATAGACGAACTTGCGGATGTTGGAATAAATGATGCGACCCTGCTCGATGGCCGAAACGATGCTGGCGTAATTGTCATCGGTCAGCACCATATCGGCGGTTTCTTTGGCTACATCCGTGCCGGTGATGCCCATCGAAATGCCGATGTCGGCGCGTTTGATGGCCGGGGCATCGTTGACGCCGTCGCCGGTCATGGCGACGATCTCGCCGTTGGCTTTGAGGGCATCCACAATCCGCCGTTTATGTTCGGGTGAAACACGGGCAAACACCGCTGTGTGAGGCACTTCTCGCTGCAGCGCGGCATCGTCCATCTCGCTCAACTGAGCGCCGGTCAGCACCCGCTGCTGGGGGCGCAATAAACCGATGCTTTCGGCAATTGCCCGGGCAGTGTTCGGGTAATCGCCGGTGATCATGATGGTGCGCACCCCGGCGCGGTTGGCTTTTTCCAGCGCCGGGCGTACCTCTTTGCGGGCCGGGTCAATCATCCCGATCAGGCCGGCAAACACCAGATTCTGTTCCAGTTCGGGAGCGTTGAGTTCTTCAGGCAGCGCTGAAACGATGCGGTAGGCCACACCCAGCACGCGCAGGGCTTGTTGGGTCATTTCGTCATTGGCGGCCATGATCTGCCGGCGGGTGGCATCGTCCAGCGCAGCCGGCTGGTCGTCGCTGGTCTGGTAGTGAGAGCACAATTGCAGCACGACATCCGGCGCGCCTTTGACCTGAATGATGTGCTGGCGGCGGTCGGCGTGATCATCCAACGGGGAAATGTCCTCGCGGTGCGGATCGCGAATCTGATGAATGGTCAGCATCCGCTTACGCTCGGAATCGAAGGGAATTTCCTGTTCGCGCGGGTAGGCGCGGTTCAGTTCCTCCGGCAGAGCGCCGGCTTTGGCGGCTGCAATCAACAGCGCGCCTTCAGTAGGATCGCCAATGATGCGGAAGGAAGAATGACCGTTCGAGCCTTTGAGTCGTTCCAGCACAGCGTCATTGTTGAGGGTGCCCACCCACAGGGCAGTGAGCAGCGCCGGATGTTCCTCAAGGCGAATTTTTTCCCCCCGCAGGCGAAACTCACCCTCAGCGCTGTAACCCGCGCCGCTGATCTCGTACATTTTTCCATCCACCCAGATATGCGTGACGGTCATGGCGTTTTGGGTGAGCGTGCCGGTCTTGTCGGAGCAGATCACCGTGGTGGAGCCGAGCGTTTCCACCGAGGAAAGCCGGCGGATGAGCGCATGGCGGCGTACCATCTCGCGCATGCCCAGCGCCAGCGAGATGGTGACAATGGCGGGCAGCCCTTCCGGCACGGCGGCAATTGCCAAACTGACGGCAATCATGAACATGTGCAGCGCATCACCGCCCTGTACAATACCGGCAACGAAAACCAGCCCACAAATGACCAGCGCAGCCCAGCCGAGGGTTTTTCCCAACTGATCCAGCCGTCTTTGTAAAGGGGTCTCTTCCTGATCAACCGATTGCAGCATACCGGCAATCATACCCAGTTGGGTGCGCATGCCGGTGCTGACCACCACGCCGCGTCCGCGGCCGTAGATCACGGTTGTTCCCATGAAAGCCGTGTTTTTGCGGTCGCCGATGGCCGAATCGGCGCTCAACAGCAGGGCGGCGTTTTTCTCGACCGGCACGGACTCGCCGGTCAGCGCGGCTTCTTCGATGCGCAGATTGACCGTTTCCAGCAGGCGGATATCGGCCGGCACAAAATTTCCGGCTTCCAGAAAGACGACATCGCCCGGCACCAGTTGAGCGGCCGGCAGACTGACCCGCCGCCCGTCCCGCAAGACCTGAGCATCGGGCGCAGCCAGTTTTTTCAGGGCAGCCAGCGATTGCTCGGCGCGGCTCTCTTGAATCACACCCAAGACAGCATTCAGGATGACAATCGCCAGAATGGCGGCCGATTCGATGAAGGGTTCGTTTTCGATGTAAGCAACGACCGCGGAGATCAGCGCGGCGGCGATCAGCAGGATCACCACAAAGTTATTCAGTTGCCCAATCACCAGTTGAAGAAAGGTGCGGCGGGGCGCCTCGGCTAACTGGTTTGGTCCATACTGCTCCAACCGGCGGGCGGCTTCTTCGCTGCTCAATCCGCTTTGCGGGTGGGTATGCAGTTCCTCCAGCACTCGGTCGGATTCAAGGCTGTGCCAGGCAATTTTCAGGTCATGATCGGCTGGAGGAGCGGCGGAAGTTGCAACAGTTCGGTTTGACATAAGGGGACAGACTCCAACAGGGTTGGGGAATGAAAAGGAAACGCGATGAGGGGAAAAACCGCTGCCTGGCGCTGGCGGTGGTGAGAATTACGGGCTAATGCGGGTACCGTCAGGAATGACCGTATCTTTGGGAATAACCACGATGCCATCCCGCACCACCCAGCCATTGCCGTCAAGGTCCTGGCCGCGCGGGAAGGGTTGAATGATCACATTCTCGCCAATCCGCGCGTTTTTGTCAATAATGGCGCCGTTGATCTGGCTGTTGCGGCCGATGCCCAATGGTATTAACCCCGCGCTGCCGCTATCCGGTTCGCTGCAACTGGTGGTGTCGTAATAATCGGCGCCCATGATCACCGACTGAGTGATCTGAACGCCGGAGCGAATCTGACTGCGCAAGCCGATAACCGAGTTGGAGATTTTGGCGTTCTTCACGCAGCAGCCTTCGGCAATCAGCACATTTTCGAGCTGGCTGTTTTCGATCAGCGAGCCGGGCAAAAAGCGCGGGTGTGAATAAATGGGACGCTGCGGGTCGTAGAAGTTGAACGGCGAGTTGGGCTGGGCTAAAGCCAGGTTCGTTTCATAGAAAGATCGAATCGTTCCAATGTCTTCCCAGTAGCCTTCAAAGTCATAGCCGTAAACGTTGAGGGTGTTAATGGCGTGGGGAATCACATCGCTGCCGAAGTCGTCATAGTCGGGGTAGCCTTCCAGTAATTCGGCAAGGGTTTGGGTATTGAACAGGTAAATGCCCATCGAGCCGAGATAGGGACGGGCCGGGTCATCGCGGCTGACCAGCTCGCGCAGGATGGTCTCTTCCTTCGGCTTTTCGGCAAAACGGGTGATGCGATAGTCCGCGCCACGTTTGAGGATGCCAAAGCGACCGGCATCTTCTTTACGAACCGGCTGAACGGCTACCGTAATATCTGCGCCGCGTTCCACATGGAAGTCGAACATGGCAGCGTAATCCATGCGGTAGAGGTGATCGCCCGCCAGAATCAAGACATACGAGGCGCGGCTGGCGCGGATTTCAAAGAGCTGTTTGCGCACGGCATCGGCGGTGCCCTGGTACCAGTCGGCGCTGGAGATGGTTTGTTCGGCTGCCCAAATTTGCACCCAGCCGGTGTGGAAAGTATCGAAGACGTAGGTATTGGCAATGTGGCGGTGCAGTGAAACGGAGTTGAACTGGGTCAGCACGGCAATGCGGTAAATGCCGGAGTTGATGCAGTTGGAGATGGGGATGTCAATCAGGCGATATTTACCGGCGATCGGCACCGCCGGTTTGGAACGCACTGCGGTGAGGGGGTAAAGGCGCGCCCCCCGTCCTCCGCCTAAAATGACTGCCAGAACATCCTTTGTGCTAGCCATGTTCACCTCCCGCCGTGATTAGGATCGTTGAAGTAAGCATACCCGATTCAATACCTCTCGTCAACCAGCAGATTTTCTCTTTATCCGAAACGCTGCTCTTTCCAGACATCGGCTTCGTTGTGATAGCCGGCTTCTTCCCAAAAGCCGGGTCGGTCCTGCTTCATGAACTCCAAGCCGCGCAGCCATTTGGCGCCCTTCCACAGGTAGGGGGTTTTCAGGTCAGGGCGGTTGGGGATGTGCCCGACCACACCGCGCAGCGGGTAGCCGTGATCGGGGCTGATCGGTTCGCCGTTGAAATGGGTGGCCAGCAGAAAATTATCGGCCAGCACCACTTCCAGCGGCAGATTGACGGTGAAACCATATTCGGCGTGCTGCATGACGAAGCGGGCGGTTGGCAGCGGTTTGACCACACCCTGCTCGATCATCGTCCGCACCGATACCCCTTCCCATTCAGTATCCAGTTTGCTCCAACGGGTGACGCAGTGAATATCCATGCGCACGCGGGTTTTCGGCAGGCGGTTGAATTCTTCCCACGTCAGGGTAACTTCCTTTTCGACTTCACCCCAAATGCGCAGTGTCCACGTTTCCAAATTGACGCTGGGAACCGGGCCGTAGTGCAACACCGGAAATTTCGTGGTCAGCGCCTGTCCGGGCGGCAGGCGGTTTTCACTGCGGGCGCGTTCTTCTTCATCTCTACGGTTAAATAAATTGAACATTTTGACACCTCTACCAAAGTGGATGATCCATGCCATACTTGGGAAATGCGGCTGAGGAGGCTTTTCCCCGCGATGAATTCTGCCGACAGAACCCAAATCATTCTTTATGGATCAATTATACCTGAGAGCGATTTCTGGCAATTGGCTTGCCCTCCCCAAGATTTGACAAATCGGGAAAATTGTCCCTGCAAAAGGACAGGCGGTTTATGCTATACTGATCATAAGTTGTGGAAGACAACGACCCAGCGGGAGACGGGCTTTACGCAGGCAGCGCCATAAACGAGGTAAAAAACGCGCCTGCCTTGAACCTGTACACCCATTCTATCCAACCAAAGGTGAAAGCAGTCCCTTTTCGTTGGTATGGAGAAGGGTTTGCGCCACTGGCAGAATGCCACCATACGTCCGTCAGGGAGGAATAGCAGCCGTAATGGAAAATCAACCCCATCAGCAGGATGCCGTTTCACGCTCTTCTTTGGCGTTGTTACTGGATATCAGCCGCGAGTTAGCCGCCAGCCTTGACCTGCGCACAGTGCTGGCGCGGGTATTGTTGCTTTCAACAGTTAATGTGGGGGCGGAACGCGGCAGTCTCATTGTGCTGAACGAAAGCGGTCAACCAGTGGAAGCGGCGATTGCCATTCACGGTCAGGTGTTTCACCCCACAGTGGAGGAAATGCAATCCATTCTGGAGCGCGGACTGGCCGGCTGGGTTGCCCAACACCGCCAGCCGGCTCTGATCTCCAACACACGCGAGGATGAGCGCTGGACCCGCCGTCCGGATGATGCTGCCGAACGCACCGGCAGCAAGTCGGCGATCTGTGTGCCATTGTTTTCCAGCGGTCAGTTGACCGGTGTGTTGACGCTGGTGCATGCTCAAACCGGCTTTTTCACCGGCGATCATCTGGTGCTGCTGCAGGGCATTGCCGACCTGGCGGGCATTGCCGTGCGCAATGCGCACCTGTATCGCTCCATGCAGGAGGCTCAACGCCGCTACCGCGAATTGTTCGAGGACAGCATTGACCCGATTTTGATTACCGACTGGCAGGGTAGAATTTTGGAAGCCAACCGGCAGGCTCAGGCGGTTACGGCCTGTCCGCTGGAAAGTTTGCTGGAATGCAGCATGGATCAACTGCAAGGCCCGCAAGCGCCGCCGCTGAGCGATACCTTCCAGGCCTTGCAGGCAGGCCAGACGGTGCATTACGAGACCGAAGTACAGCGGCAGGGCGGCTCGGCCTTGCCGGTGGAGGTGTACATCCGGCGGGTGATGATTGGCGAAAGCCCCGTGCTGCAATGGATTTTGCGCGACATCAGCGAACGTAAACAACTGGATACGCTGCGGGATGATTTGTCGGCGATGATCTACCACGATCTGCGCTCTCCGCTGGCTAACATCATCTCCAGTCTGGACATTTTGCAGACCCTGCTTCCTGCCGATGCGGCTCAGACCATCCAGCCGGTTTTCGATATTGCCATGCGGGCAGCCGAGCGTTTGCAGCGGCTGATCAGTTCGCTGCTGGATATCAACCGATTGGAAGCCGGACAGCCGATCATCAACAAAAGGCCGGTTCAACCGCGCGCGCTGGTTGCCGAAGCGGTGGACGCCACCCATGCCTTGGCGGAAAGCAAACGCCAGCAATTATCCGTGGCGCTGGATGATAATTTGCCGGTCATCTCGGTGGACGTGGACATGATCCGGCGGGTGTTGATCAATTTGATTGAAAATGCGATCAAGTACACCCCCATGCAGTCGGCCATCGAAGTCGGCGGCAGCCGTGAAGGCGACATGATTCGCTTCTGGGTGCGGGATAACGGCCCCGGCATCCCGCAGGATGCGTTGGAACTGATCTTTGAAAAGTTCAACCGGCTGCAGGGTGAACGCTACCCCAAGGGTTTGGGGCTGGGGCTGGCGTTTTGCCGGTTAGCGGTACGCGCGCATGGTGGTAAAATCTGGGTTGAAAGTGCGTTGGGCGAGGGCAGTAATTTCATTTTTCTCCTGCCCATCCGCTAATCATCCCCATTGAATCGGGAGTAAAGGATTTCAATGCAGCAAATACTGGAACGCGTATATATTGAAGATTCATATCCGGGGGTCGTACTGGGATTGATCATCACGCCGCATGGTCAGGTGATGATTGATGCTCCCTTCCGTCCGGATGACATCCGCCTGTGGCGGGCAGCCATGCTCAATTTGGGCGGCGGGGTTGAGCGGTTGTTGATCAACCTTGATGTGCATGCTGACCGGACGATTGGCACGCGCGCCATGGAATGCACAGTGGTCGGCCATGAGAAGATGGCGGAGGTATTCCGCAATCGCCCGATGACCTTCAAAGCGCAGGGCGCCGATACCGGTGCGGACTGGGAATATCATAACGGACTGGGCAGCATCCGCTGGGCGCCGCCCGAAATCTCATTCACTCAAAGGATGAAAATTCACTGGGATGAGGACCCGCTTTTGCTGGAGTATCGGCCTGGGCCGGCGGCAGGGGCAATTTGGGTGGCGCTGGAAAAACGCAGCCTGATTTTTCTGGGCGATGCGGTGGTGGTCAATCAGCCGCCGTTTCTGGCGGGGGCGGATATTCCCCAGTGGCTGGAAACGCTGCAAGTTTTGCTGACGCCGCCGTACCAGAATCACCTGCTGGTGAGCGGACGCAGCGGCTTGATCACTCACAAACATGTTCATCAGCAGATCGAGTACCTCAAAAACATTCAGGCGCGCATGGATGAACTGGCTGAACGCAAAGGTGACCCGACTGAAACCAGCGGCTGGATCAACGATCTGTTAAGTGGAATGAATTTTCCACCCGAACGCAAGCCCCAGTATTACCAGCGCTTGAAGTGGGGGCTGGAGCAGTATTACAACCGCCATTACCGTTCGATGGGTCAGGAATTAGACGAGTAACCCCGGCCGACTTTTTCTTTTATTCCTTCAAGGATGCCCTCTCTATGAATACAACTGCCTGTGTTCCTCTGGTCGAACTGACGCGTGGGAGTATCGTGGAGTCCTTTCACAGTGGGTGTTTGGCTGTGGTGGACCGAGACGGGAACCTGCTGGCTTGCCTGGGTGATCCATACTATGTAACCTTTCTGCGATCCTCCTCCAAGCCGTTTCAGGTTTTGCCGCTGTTAGAAAACGGCGGAGCGGAAGCGTTCAACTTGACCGATCGTGAGATCGCCCTGATGTGCGCATCGCATTCCGGTACGGACGAGCACCTGGCTGCCGTAACCGCCTTGCAGGAAAAGATTGGTGTGCAGGAAAGCGACCTGCTGTGCGGGACTCATCCGGTCTTTCATCAACCCACTCAGGAAGCGCTCATCCGGCGGGGTGAATCTCCCACGCCGAACCGGCATAACTGCTCCGGCAAACACACCGGCTTTCTGGCGCAAGCCGTTCTCAGCAACCTGCCCACGGAGGAGTATATCAGCCCGGCCCATCCCGTTCAGCAAAGGGTGTTGCAGACCTTTGCGGAAATGGTCAACTACCCGCCGGAAAAAATCATCATCGGTGTGGATGGCTGCTCGGCGCCGGTGTTTGCAGTGCCGTTGATTCATGCGGCGTGGGGCCTGGCGCGGCTGGCCGACCCGCGCGGTCTGCCCGAAAAGCGCGCTGAAGCCTGCCGGCGGGTTACCCGCGCAATGGCGGCTGAGCCGTTGATGGTCGCCGGGCCGGATCGGTTCGACACGCTGGCGATGGAAGCCGGCCGGGGGAAGTTCATCTGCAAAGCCGGCGCGGAAGGCTATCAGGCCATTGCGGTGATGCCCGGCGCGCTGGGCAAAAACAGCCCGGCGCTGGGGATTGCCTTCAAAGTGGCGGATGGCGATCCCTCCGGACGGGCGCGGCCGGTGATTGCGGCGGAGATCCTGCGGCAATTGGGGTTGCTCAGCCAGGAAGACTTGCGAACCCGGCTGGCTCAAGTGGCCGCCCGGCCGCTGACCAACTGGCGCGGACTGGAAATTGGAGAAATCCGGCCGGTGTTCCGCTTGAATGTTGTTTGGGAGTGAGCCAGATGCAGCCTTCCAGCCCGCCGCCCGAACTGGTTGAACACGCCGCCGAGATTCACCGCCGCTTGCTGGCGGTTTACGGCCGCCCGCAGTGGCGTCAGCCCTTACAGCCCCTGGACGAGCTGGTCTCGACCATTCTTTCTCAAAACACCAATGACCGCAACCGCGATGTTGCCTTTGAAGCGCTCAAGGCGCGTTTTCCGACCTGGGAAGCGGTGCGCGATGCTCCGCCAGAAGAGGTGATCGAAGCCATCCGCCCGGCCGGTCTGGCCAACCAAAAAGGCGCGCGTATTCAAGCCGTGTTGCGTCAGATCACCGCCGAACGCGGCCGTTTGGAATTGGACTTTTTACGCGACTATCCGCCGGAGGAGGCTCACGCCTGGTTGATGCGTTTCAACGGGGTGGGGCGCAAAACTGCGGCGATTGTGCTGCAGTTTGCGCTGGACAAGCCGGCATTTCCGGTGGATACCCACATCTACCGGGTCAGCGAGCGGTTGGGGCTGCGCCCGCCTAAAATGAGCGTTGAAGAGGCGCACGATCATCTTGCCGCGCTCTTCCCACCGGCGGATTACGGGACAGCTCATCTCAACCTGATTCGACTGGGGCGCGAAGTCTGCCACGCGCGCAAACCGGACTGCCGGCGCTGTCCGCTGCAGGAGATTTGCCCCTACCCGCACAAAAGCGGGGTGATTACTTAGCCGCCAGACCAACCGCCGCGCGGAAGGCGCGGTAGGCTTCGAGCATGTCGGCTGCCTGATAAGCCAGGCGTCGTCCGTCCAAGCGTTGGCTGCCGGGCAGCAGCGCAGCGTGATCAGCCATTTGGGGATAGTGGAATTCAATCTCGATCGCTATGGGCGCTTCGAGCCGCAGCGGGGTGGGCGCGTCTCCCGCAATCAGCCGGCGCACGGCGCGCTCGGCGGCTTCGCGGATGATGCGCCGGGCCGTTTCCAATGGCAAACACTGCGCGCTCATTCTGCCGGCGGCGGTCTTGACCACCGCGGTTTCGATGCCGTTGACCCATTCGGCGGCTTCGGCGCATACCGCTTGATCCCCGGAGACCATCAGCACCGGCACACCAAAATGACCGCACACAGCCGCATTCAGCCCAAATTCGCCGACCGGCCGCCCATTCAGGTGGACATTGAACACGCGCACACTCGACCAGGTGTGATCCAGAATGGCATTTTGGGTGCCGGCTCGGGCATGATAGCCGATGAAGAGGGCTGCATCCACCCCCTGATCAACGCCGTCTATCATGCCCCACGGGGTTGGACTGCCGGAAAACAACTGGGCGCGCGGGTCGAGCTCCTCGATGAGGATGTTGTTGCCGTTCCAGTGACCATCGCTGACTATGAAATCGGTAGCGCCAGCCGCAGCCGCTCCCTGAATGGCGGCGTTAACATCACCGGTCAGCAGGCGGCGGAAGCGGCCGTACTCGGAATGGTCGGGATCGGTTTGGTCAAAGTGGACGACACCCGACGCCCCTTCCATGTCGGTTGCAATCAGAATTTTCATTGGGTTACTCCGTTTTTATTTGATTTTATTCCTGAAGCACTACTTTGCCCAGATGACGGAAGTGACCCGGTACGAAACCGCGCAACTCGGCCAGCGCGATGCTCAATACCTGCACCGGCAGAATTTCCAGCACAGGGCGGGTGAGCGGCGAGGTCTGGGGAATGAGCCAGGCCGGAAAGTCGGGTTCGGGGTGGGTGTCAATCCAGACGGCCTGCCCGCCATGCCGCAGGATGTCTTTTGCCAGATTCAGGTTCAGGCCGCGCGCGGGTTCATCTCCGCCGAAAACGGCCACACACAAGGAAGAATCCACCAACTCGAACGGCCCATGCCGGAACTGGGCAGCGCTCATGCCCTCGGCCGGGAATTTGGCGGCTTCCTTCAACACCAGTGCGCCGTTGAAGACTGCCGCCAGCGAACTGCCGCGCCCCACCAATAACAGGGTTTGCAGGGTTTCGGCCAGCGAGGCCAGGCTTTGGCGGTGTTCCTCCAACCGCTGCAAATACCCGTCGGCAGCATCCGCCGCGGCATAAAAAGCATCCAGAGATGCCTGCAAAGGTTCATCCAGCAGCTGCGTGGCGGCCAGTCCCATGACAGCCAGTGTGTTCAGGTAAGTGCGGGTGCTGACCGTGTATTCCGCCCCGGCGTTCAGCGGCAGCAGAAAATCGGCTGCGTCGGCAAGCGGGCTGTCGGTTTCGTTCGTTACCGCCAGCAGGGCGGCCGGTGGATGATCGCGGCACAGTTCCAGCAGGCGTACAATCTCGGCGCTGCGCCCGGATTGGGAAATGACCCACAAAAGGGTGTGGCGTGTGATTTGTCCCGCAGAAAAGTGCGCCAGTTCGGAAGTTTCCACCCATTGCACCGGCAGCGGTAAGCGGCTCAGGCGCAGCACGGCCGGATAGGAGCCGTTCAACGAGGCGCCCATGCCGGTGATTAAAATTCGATCAAAGGCGGCCTTGGCCAGATCGGCCGACAACGATTGGAGGGTTTGTGAGGGATACCCCTGCAAAGCAGCCCGCAGAGCCTGCGGTTGAGAGAGAATATCTTGCACATATGGGTTGTTGTTCATGGTGAATATCCTTTGATTTCTTGCCAGATAGCCCGCGCTGCGCCAAGCACACCGGCTTTGTTACCCAGCGAAGCCGGCGCCAGCCGGACGCGGCGGGCAGGGACGACGATGTCATGTTGTGAAAGCACGCGCTGGATATGCGGAAGAAACAAATCATAATTTTTCATCACTCCGCCTCCCAGGGCAATGCATTCCGGCAGGTAGAATAAGATGCAATTGACCAACCCAAGTGCGAGGTAGGTAGCCGCTTCGCGGATAATTTTTTGCGCCAGAGGGTCGCCCTGACGGGCGGCTTCGACTACGTGAGTGGCTTGGATGGTCAGTCCGGTTTGGGCGAAGAGGGCCAGCGCGCTGTCAGGATTTTGTGGAATGGCGCGGTGGGCGTGTTCGGCAATGGCAGGTCCGGAAGCAAGGCTTTCCAGACAGCCCCTTGCGCCGCAGTAGCAGGCAGGGCCGTGCGGGTCGAGTACCTGATGACCGGCTTCAGGGTGTTCGCCGCCCATGCCGCGGTAAATCACCCCGTCCACAATAAAGCCACTGCCAACGCCGGTGCCGACGGTCACCAGCGCAAAGCGGGAGGCGCCTTTGCCCGAACCCAGCCATGCCTCTCCCAATGCGGCGGCGTCGGCGTCGTTTTCCATGACGAGGGGCGCCTCGAAAGCCTGGCTGAGAGGTGTGCGCACATCCACGTTTTCCCAGCCGGGCAGGGTGTAAGGATTTTGGATAAAACCTTTTTCGCGGTCGAGTGGGCCGGTGCTGCCAAAACCAATGCCGGCAATCTGCTCGATCTCGGCTTGCTGCATCACATGCCGAATCAGATTTTGAATGCGCTGAATACCCTGCTCGGCGCCGCGACCGGCTTCGATCGGCGCCTGTGCCCATGCCTTGATTTCGCCCTGCTGGCTGACCACCGCCGCACGCACATTGGTACCGCCCAAATCAATGCCTACCACAAATTCTGTCCGGCTCATCCCTTAACGGCTCCTGCAGAAAGTCCACTGACGATAAAGCGCTGGAAGATTAGCGCCAGAAGTACGGGTGGGAGGGCCGCCAGAATGCCGCCGGTCATCATTGCCGTAATATCTACGGCGTAGCGGCCGGTAAATTCGGCAATTGCCACCGGCACCGTTTTGGCTGCGATGGTGCTGGTAAAAATCAAAGCGAAGAAAAATTCATCCCACGCCAGCAGAAAGGTGAACAGGGCGGTTGAGATAATTCCCGGTGTTGCCACGGGGATCACAACCCGGAAGAGGGTATTCAACCGCGAACTCCCGTCAATCAAGGCAGCGTCTTCCAGTTCTTCGGGGACGGTTTCGAAGAAGGTGGTCAGCATCCAGATGGTAAAAGGCAGGGCAAAACTCAGGTAAGTCAGAATCAGCACAATGGGTTTGTTCAGAATGCTCAACCGGGCTGCGATAATATAGAGGGGGATGACCAGAGAAATTTCCGGGATCATTCTGACGCTGAGTACGCTGAAGAAAACGGCGTTACGGAAAGGTAACCGCAGGCGCGCCAGCGCATAAGCAGCCAGAGAGCCGATCACCAGCGAGATGGCTGTTGTGGTCAGGGCTACCAGCAGCGAGTTGCCCAAGGTAACCTTGAAGGTGCGGGCAACTTCGGATACGGCTGTGCCCGGCACCAGAATATCCAGATAATTTTTGAGGGTGGGATGTTCCGGAATCCAGCGCGGCGGGGTGGCTAACAGGTCGGCGCGGGTAGAAATGCTGGCAAGGAACAGCCACGCAATCGGCGCGTAAATGATCAGCAGGGCGACCAGGCTGAGCAAGAAGTAGAGGACTTTACTGCCGATTGGACGGGGTGTTTTCATCAACGCAAATCCTCCCGGTATAAGAGGCGGATGTACAGTAAAGCCATGATCAACGTAAAGGCCGAAATCAGGAAGGAAAGGGCTGCGCCGCCACCCAATCGTCCATACGAAAACGATTCGAGATAGGTCAAGTAAGAGATGGTGACCGTGCCGAATGCCGGGCCGCCCTGCGTGATGACATAGATGATATCAAAGACGCGGAAGGCTTCGACGGTGCGGATCACCAGCGCAACCAGAATGGCCGGCTGTAATAGCGGAAAACGAATCTTCCAGAACCGCTGCCAGAGGTTGGCGCCATCCACCGCGGCGGCTTCCTCTAATTCGCGCGGGATGGTGGCGAGAGCCGCCTGCAAGATCAGCGCAATGAAGGGTACCGAATGCCAGACATCGGCGACGATGACCAAATTCATGGCTGTGACCGGGTCTGATAGCCAGGCTTTGTAGCGGTCAATCAAACCCAGTTGATACAACAATCCATTGAGAGCGCCATAATCGGCATTGTAGATCCAGCGCCACATGGCGCCATTGACAATGGTGGGAATGGCCCACGGGATGATCAGACTGGTGCGCAGGAATTGCCAACCCAACGGACGGGCATGGATCAGCAATGCCAATCCCATGCCGAGAATCAGTTCCGTTCCGACGGAGACCAGCGTAAAGTAAAGCGTTCGCCGGATGGCTGCCCAAAAAACCGAATTGGAAAGGAAATAAAGATAATTGCGAAAACCGATGAAACCCTGCGGCGTTGGATTGGAAATGGGCGTTTCGGTAAAACTCAGGACAAAGGTGTAGATGATCGGAAAAAGGGTGATGCCAAAAATCACCAACAAGCCGGGCAGGATCAGCCAAAAACCATCCCGCAGGCGTTGTTGCGTCAGGGTCATGGTCGTGGATTTAGCAACTGTAACACTCATGGATAAGACCCGTCTCTAAACAGAGGGCGGGGAAGGGGTTTCTTCCCCGCCCGATCAGGAGAGGTGTTGGTTTATTTGGAAGCCAGTTCGTTCCACTTGGCGGCAGCATCGTTCAAGGCTTGCGCTGGGCTTTTTTGTTTGGTCAGGGCTTCCTGCAGGGCCAACTGGAGGGCTTTGGAAAATTCAGGGTAGAAAGGCACCTTGGGCCGCACATGGGCGTACACGATTTGAGCGCTGAAAGCGGGAACGGTCACTGGGTTGGATTCGTTGAGCGATTTCAACTCTTCCAGGGCTTGTCCTTCGTAGTTGCCGCTCCAAACCGGCAGAAGGTGGGCGGAGTATTCTTTTTGGATGGGTTCGCTGGTCAGGAATTTGACATATTCCCATGCCTCTTCGCGATTGGGCGATTTGTCAATCACTGAGAAACCCATCGAGCCGTTGATGGTGGCGCTGGGCACGCCGCTGCCTTTGAAAGCGGGCACCAGTCCCAAGCCAACCTTGCCGGTGATCTGCGATTCTTCGGCATTGAGGGCGGCCAAATCGTACATGTACAGCCAGTTGAGGGCGAAGGCGGCTTTCCCTTGGGAGAAGACATTCCGCACATCTTCTTCGACATAGGAAATGGACGCCGGGTTGGATAGGCCTTCATCAATGGTCTTGACCATCCATTCCACTACCTGAACGCCTTTTTCATTGTTGAAAGCAGGATTTCCATTTTCATCCACAAAAGTCCCGCCGTTTCCGTACAGCAAGGCTACAAAGTCGCAGATAGCTGCTTCGGCCTGCGCCCATGACCAGACAATCGGATATTCCACCAGACCCATCTCTTTGATCTTGCGGCTGGCTTCAATCAGATCTTCCCAGGTTTGAGGAACGCTGACGCCGGCCTTTTCGAGAATTTCCGTGTTGTAGTAGAAATACTTTTGATCCAGCAGCCATGGCATACCGTAAATGCGACCGTTGACCGAGGTAATATCCCAGGCTGTTGAGAAGATTTCCTGTTTGGTGTTCTGGTCAATTTTATCGGTGACATCCCACAGGTAACCGTTCTTGACGAACTCCGCGTACCAGATATCATCCACCAGGACAACATCATAGGATGGGGGATTGGTGGCCATGGCGGTGACGATTTTATCGTGGAGAGCATCGTAAGAAACATACTCAATCTCCACTTTCACGTTGGGCGAGGACTGGTTGAACTTGGCCACAATGGCGTTCATCTCCTCCGGCGTGGGGCCGGCTTGCTGCATGGCCAGCACTTTGACGACTTTTTGCCCGCCGGTTTGCTGAGGAGCCGCGCATCCGCTTGCGCTCATTGCCAGCACAGCAAGCAAAACCAAAATAAACATGAGACGACTTACTGAACGCATACTACCTCCTTCTTGGTATTGAAAAATGAATTTGATGTGGGGGTTACCCAATGTACTGCCGGCCGGTGTAGAAGGTGAAATTCTTGCCGCTGTAAATCGAGCGCACGTATTCGATGACGGTCATCGTTTCCGTGTAGGTGTGACGCAGGGCAATTAACACCGGTTCACCCGGACGGATGGCGAGATGAGCCGCCAGTTTTTCATCGGCAGCGGCGGCTTCTAACTCGGCATCTGCCCAGGTGGGATTGAGGTTGTACTCGCTGCGCAGCACTTCGAACAGCGAGCGTTTTTCAAGGTCAAACTGCTCCAGACCGGGGCACAGGCTGGCGGGCAGGTAAGCGTCTTCATAGGCTACCGGCTCATCATTGACCAGCCGGATGCGTTCCAAACGATAAACGGCTATGCCCGGCGGCAGGTTCAATTCGGCGCGCAAACCGGCTTTGGGCTGGATACGGCGGATTTGAAGCAGTCGGGAGGCGGGGGTCATGCCGCGTGCGCGGATATCCTCGCTGAAGGAGCGGAAACCAGAAAGTTCACGGATGCGGGTCTGGGCGACAAAGGTGCCCTTGCCCTGCAGGGAATAGACATATCCCTGCTGAATCAGGTTGTTGATCGCCCGGCGGGCGGTGATGCGGCTGACGTTGAACTGCCGGGACAGTTCGCTCTCTGAGGGGAGTTTGTCACCCGGTTTGAGCAGGTCGTGGCGCATCTGGCGGAGCAGCTCCTGCTCTACCTGCTGATAAAGGGGTTTGGTCGTTTGCCGGATGGGTGAAGACATGGGGTGAAAGAATCGAATACTTGCTATGCTTAGCATGCTTATTATAACAAGTTCTTCGGGCTGTTACAAGAGCAAATTCCCGAAGCGGAACAGGTGGATGAAAATCCCACTCGGCGATTAAATTGAGGGTATACTGAAAATAATTTTGAGGGAAATCAATCATGCCGCAACTATTTTACGGACATATTCTGGTGGAGGGGGTGCGGATTCAGTATTACCGCACCGGAGGGCCAAAGCCTCCCCTGATATTGCTGCACGGGTTGAGTGACAATGCCCTGTGCTGGAACCGCTTTCCGCTGGTGCTGGAAGTGGAATTCGATGTCATTCTAATGGATGCTCGCGGCCACGGTTCCTCCGGTCTGGATGAACGAGGGGCTTCTCCATTGGTTCAAGCCGAGGATGTTTGCGCCCTGATCGAGAGCCTGCAACTGCACAGGCCGATTCTGATTGGGCATTCGATGGGAGCCGAAACAGCCGCCTTGACGGCCGCTCGCTTGCCCAAAGTGTTGCGGGGGGTGGTGCTGGAAGATCCGCCGTGGCTGGAAATGGACGCGGCCGATGGAGCAAGGCGTGAAAAGAAACTGGCCGACTGGCGGACATGGTTAAGCGACCTGAAACAGAAATCCCTCGAAGAGATGATATCCGAAGGCAGACGCCTCCATCCGCTATGGGATGAGAGCGAATTTTTTCAGTGGGCCAAAGCCAAGCAGCAGGTCAGGCTGGAAGCGCTGGATTGGGTGCTCCAACCCCAACCGGCGTGGTGGGAAATCGTCCAACAAATTCAGTGCCCCGGGCTGATCATCACCGGTGATCCGGAGTTGGGGGCTGTGCTGACCCCGCAGGTGACCGGACAGATCGAAAGGCTGTGGCGCAAAAGCAAAACGGTGCGCATTGCCCAAGCCGGTCATAATGTGCACCGTGAAGCCTACATGAATTTTTTGCGGGAAGTAGCCGCTTTCATCAAACGGCTGGGGAAGTAAAGCGCTCAGGGCATGGGGTTTGATCTCGCCCAGTCACTGCCAACCACAACCGCAATGTCGTAGGGGGCGTTGGGATCGTAGCGGTTGTACACCCGCGGGTTTGACATATCCATCAAGTTGGTCAGGTAGCGCAGCGTATAGGGCTTGCCGTTGTAGACGAAGAAAGTGGTCACGTTGTAGAACTGATCGGCGTTTGACTCGTCCACCACATTGAAGCCCTGCTCGCGCAGCCATGCAGCCGTTTTGCCCGCCAGCCCATCTGTTCCGCTGCCGTTTTGTACCGAAATCCGGGCGGCTTCAGCCTGCATGAGCGAAGCCGGGTCTTCGGCCAGGGCAACCGGCCCGATCGGCCCGCCGCTGGTGAAAATTTCATCGCGCAGCAGGCGGATGCGGTCGGGAATGGGGATAAGAATGTCAAGACCATCCGGCGAGGTGCCAAATTCCACCGCATCGGTGCCGATCACGGCGCGTTTGATGTTCTGTTCGGGAATCTGCTGGGCCAGCCACGCCAGCCGGATCACCTGTTCCAGAGTCATGTTGGTGCGCACCCCCGATGCCAGTTCGTTGTAGAGAATCGGCGCGCGGGTGATCAGCGTTGGAAGCATATCGAAACTGAGGATGCGATCACGAATGGCCAGCACGACCTGCTGCTGGCGGCGGGCGCGGTCGAAATCACCGCCTTCGGTGTAGCGCTGACGGGCATAGGCCAGCGCAATGTCGCCCGGCAGGGTGACCACGCCGGGTTCCAAGGTGATCTTGCGGTTGCTGCCCATGACCACCACGGTGATCGGTTCTTCGACCCGGATTTTGACGCCTTTGATTTCGTCAATGAAGCGCACGAAGGCGTTGAAGTCAATTTGGGCGTAGTACTGAATATCTACCCCCAAGAATTGTTTGACGGTTTCCATGGCCAGCGCCGGACCGCCGCCGGGCAGTTTATCCAATTCGCCAAAATAATAGGCCTGATTGATCTTGTGGTAATCGTATCCGGGAATGTTGACCCACATATCGCGCGGGATGGAGAGGATGCCGGCGGTGTTGCTAATCGGATCGAGGGTGAGTAGCATCATCGTGTCGGTGCGCGGCACTTCGCCGGCTTCCCAATCGCGGTAATCCAATCCCATTAGCAGGACATTGACCCGGTTTTTGCCATCCCACGGCTGAGGCTGCGGCCCGCCAGCCGGCTGCAAAATCGTATTGGGTGGCAGGGTGGGAACGGCCGGATTGTTGGAGGAAGCGCCCACTGCAATTCCCTCCAAGGGGGTGGCTGTCCATGATTTGAAAATGTCGCGGGCGACGTTGAAAGTGACTACGGTGGTGATGACTGCCAGGATGATAAAAACAATCAGGACGATCAGCGTCACCCGATCCAGCGGTGTCCGCTTGTAAGCCATTCGTTGTTGTCGTTGAGCCATCTTAATCTTTCGATAACGGGTAGAAGTTTGGATCATGCCCCTTGGAGGTGCAAGATCCATTCCACTAATCAAAGGGTTACTCGATTGGGGGCGGCGGGACGGGCAGGGCTTCTGTGGCGGTGTTGACCCACTTATCGCCTTCCTCGATCAGCATCACCGGGATGTCCTCCACGATAGGGTACTTGCGTCCGCAGTCGCGGCAAATCAGCCAGCTTTCTTTGTAGTAATCCAGCAGCCCGTCTTTTTCACGCACACAGGCGGGGCAGCGTAAAATTTCCAAAAGTTCAGGGTTGACCATCATTCCTCCATGTGGAGCGGGATTTTCCCTTCTATTATAAACCACACCCGCAATCCCTCTCTTCAATTCCTTGTGGCAAATGGAATGAAAGAGGGGATGGCGAAGAGAAATTGCGAAGAGGCGCGCCTTCTCCGAATGCGCATTATTTTACCATGAAGACCCGCGAATCCTGAAAATGAGGATACGCTGCCAGGCTGAGTCAATTTCAAGCGGCGCGACTTAACGCAGGGGCGCAAAGCCGCCGGTTTGTTCAATCCTCTTGTCTCGGCGTGGATGGTTGAGCGTTGGTCAACGGCGCTTTTCAAAATAAACGAACACGCCGGGACGGGGCTGCAGGGTGGCAATCGGGGTGGGCTTGACTTTGATCCCTTCCACCAGTTCAACCCGAAAGTGCTGCAAGAGGATGGTCATCAGCAATTGGGCTTCCATTTGGGCAAAATGATTACCAATGCACTGACGCGGCCCGCCGCCAAACGGGTAGTAGGCGTAGCGCGGACGTTGGGCAGATTGAGTCTCGCTGAACCGCTCCGGATCGAATGCTTCGGGATTCTGCCAGTAATCCGGGTGGTGATGGGTGACATACGGGCTGAGGAAGATCATCGTACCGGCCGGGATGGCGTTGCCCTGGATCACATCGTCTTCGATGGTGTGGCGGGCAAACATCCAGGCGGGCGGGTAAAGGCGCAGGGCTTCGCTGAACACCATGGCGCCATACGGCATAGCCGGCAAATCCTCGACGCCAGGCGGACGCTCGCCGACCGTCTGATGGATTTCATCCAGCAGGCGGAATTCGACCAGCGGGTGCTGGGCGAGCAGGTAGAACGTCCATGCCAGGGCATTGGCGGTGGTTTCATGCCCGGCGAGGAAGATGGTCATCAACTCATCGCGAATCTGGCGGTCGGGCATGCCTTCTCCGCTTTCCGGATCGCGCGCCATCAATAAGCGTGAGAGCAAATCGCCGTTATCTTCACCGCTTTGCCTGCGTTTTTCGATCAGTCGGTAAATAAAGTCGTCCAAAAAACGCAGGGCGCGCTCATGGCGGCGATTGGCCGGGGTGGGTAATTTTTCCAGAATGGGATGGGGGGAGAACAGCACCTGATTGAGGTGCGCCAGTGTCTGATCGAAGGCCTTGCCGAGCGCGTCGGCCTGATCACCGACATCGTCACTGAACATCGTGCGGACGATGATGGTCTGGGTCAGGCGCATCATTTCCTCGCCGAAATTAACCGGCTGACGCTGGCGAGCCAATTCTTCCCAGTGGGGGATGCGTTCCAAGGTGGCGCTGACCATCACTTTGGCGTATTCGCTCAGGTTCTGACGGCTGAAGGAAGGCTGAATCAAACGGCGCTGACTGCGCCAAAAATCACCCTCGCTGGTGACCAGACCTTCTCCCATCAGGGGTTTGGCTTGATCGTAGCCTTTGCGGTAATTACGGTTGTTATCCTGCAGGACGTATTTGACACCCTCCGGGTGACTGACCAGAACGGTCGAACGGCTGGCAAGATCCAGCCGCACAACCGGCCCGTAGCGAATGGCGGCATCCAGTAAAAAGTTGAGCGGATCGCGCGCAAAACGCGGCAAAACACCCAGCAGCGGCATACCGGCGGCCGCAGGCACGGGAGAATACACAGGGGTGGGAGCAGAAATTTGAGTCATTTTTTTTAACCTTGCTGATCCATTTTGTTTCATTATACCGTACCCTGTGTGGGTTATCGTCAGTCTGTCTAACCTGCAAAAAGGTTGCCGAAAACCGCCCTTGAGGTTGATTCGATTCTGATATAATGCGCGGGTATGAAAGCGGCAAATCCTCCAAGACCCTCCATGGTTCAAATCTGGTTGCTGGCAGCCCGTCCGCGCACCCTGCCGGCCGCAGCAGCTCCGGCGCTGGTGGGCTGTGCCGTGGCGGCGTGGGAGGGAGTTTTTCGGCCGCTGCCGGCGCTGGCGGCTTTTCTGGTCGGGTTGCTGCTGCAAATTGGGGCCAATATCTCTAACGATTATTTCGATTTCAAGAAAGGCGCCGATACCCACGAGCGGGTCGGGCCGCTGCGGGTTACGCAGGCTGGTTTGCTCACCCCGCGGCAGGTGATTGGTGGCATTATGGTCGTGTTTGGGGTGGCTGCGTTGCTTGGCGTTTATCTGGTGTGGGTGGCTGGCCTACCCGCCCTGATTTTGGGAATTGTTGCCATCCTCTCGGCGCTGGCCTATACCGGCGGGCCTTATCCGCTGGCCTATCACGGCTGGGGAGAGGTGTTTGTGCTGCTTTTCTTTGGATTTGCGGCGGTGTGCGGCACCTATTTCGTGCAGGCCGGTGCGGTTAGCCGGGCGGCGCTGGTTTCTTCGTTGCCGGTCGGGCTGCTGGCCATGGCCATTTTAACGGTCAACAACCTGCGTGATATTGCCACCGATCGTGCCAGCGACAAGCACACCCTGGCGGTTCGGCTGGGCGAACGCGGCGCGGTCATTGAATACGGCTTTTGGGTTGGGCTGGCTTACCTTGTGACCTTGCTGGGGGTGATGAGCGGCGTGCTGCCGCTGGGCGGGCTGCTCGGTCTGCTGACCCTGCCGCTGGCGGTGCGCCTGATCCGACAAGTCGCTCACACCCGTGGGCGGGCTTTGAATGCCCTGCTGGCCAAGACCGGTCAGTTGGAATTATTCTTTGCTTTGTTGTACGCCGCCGGTTTACTGCTCAGCCGCTGGTGGAGCGGTTCTTAACCTGCCATGGACAAAGCAGGCGCTCCAAGCCATCCACCGTGAAGTAAAGTCCCAGTCCCAGCAGGCTCATGGCGATCACACCGGCGTACATGGCCGGATAATTGAACAGGGTGTTTCCGTTAAGGTAGATGTAATAGCCCAGCCCGCGTTGGGTGGCAAACAGTTCGGCAATATACAAAACGGCCACCGCCGTACCCACCGACTGACGCAGAGCGGTCAGAATGCCGGGTATGCTGGCGGGCAGGAATACGAAGCGGAATAACGCCAGACGTCCGGCGCCGAGACTGCGCACGCTGCGAATCAACTCCGGGTGCAGGCCAGCCGCCTGATCGCGCACCAGCACCAGAATCTGGAAGAATAAAATCAAGTAAATCACCACAATCTTGGACAAGTCGCCGATGCCCAAGAAGAGCAGGACGACCGGAACGAACACCACTTTGGGGATGGGGTAAAGAATGTAAATGATCGGCGAGAAAACGGCATTCAGGCGTTTGAACTGTCCCAGCGCCAGGCCGGCTGGCGCTGCGGTGAGGATGGCCAACAGGGTGCTGGCAACCACCCGCCACAAACTGGCGAGGAAATGTCCGCTCAGGTTGCCGCGCCGGGTTTCCTCCCACAAGGTGGTCAACACGCGGGCAGGCGGCGGCAAGATCGGCTGATGAACCAGCAGGGCAATCAGCTGCCACAGCGCCAGCAATGCCAGGCTGGCCAGCAAGAGATCGCGGCGTCTCACGCTTCCTCCAAACGCTCGCGTAAATGACGGCACAACCGGCGGTAGTCTTCCGAGTCGCGATAGTCGGGTTGCAGGTTGGCCGGGTTTTCAATCACCTGTGCGGTGCGATTGGGCGGCTGGTTGAGCAGTAAAATCTTCTGCCCCAGCAGGGCGGCTTCTTCAATGGCGTGGGTGACCAGAATCAGGGTCAGTCGGTTTTCCTGCCACAATTCCAGCGTCAGACGCTGCAGACCTTCGCGGGTGGGGGCATCCAGCGAGGAGAAAGGTTCGTCCATCAGTAAAATATCGGGTTTGAGCGCCAGCGTGCGGGCAATGGCGGTGCGTTGGCGCTGGCCGCCGGAAAGCTGAGCCGGGTACTGCCCGGCAAAGGGGAGCAGTCCCAGACGGTCCAGCCATGCTTCAACATCCAGCGTGCGCTGGTAGGTGCGGGGAGCATGAATGCCGTCCGGGCCGTAAAAATTGCGTATCCGCAGCCCCAGCCGGGCGTTTTCGCGTACAGTTGCCCATGGCAGTAAGCCGTAATCCTGAATGATCAAACCGGTTTGCGGGCGGGGACGGTCGAGCGGCTGACCTTCCACCCACACACAGCCCTGCTGAGGACGCACTAAACCGGCAATCAGCGAGAGCAGGGTGCTTTTGCCGCAGCCCGATGGGCCAATCACCGCCCACGCCTCACCGCGCTGCACCTGCCACGAGAAATCTTCAAAAATCGGCAGCGAGGGCTGGTAGCCGAAAGTAATGGAATCCAGTTCGATCATGGCGATTGGCTAAAAAGGGGGCGGGATTTGACCGCCCCCTACTTGTCAAGATTACGGCAGTAAACTGCCGTTGACACAATCCCCATAGGCAAGCTCTTTGGCCAGATAGCCCTTTTCCTTGACCCATGCCAGCGCATCGTCGAACTGAGCCTGGTTGGGAACTCCTTTGAGGGGATAGGTGGGCACCTTGAAACTTTCCGCCAGCGGGGCAGGCACCATCTTTTGTTCCACCATTAGGCCGCTGTACTTTTGTGGGTCGTTATTGATGAGGGCTACGGCTTCTTCAATGGCGGCCAAAAAGGCGCGCACTGCCTGCGGGTTTTGGTCAATTACGGCCTTGCGGAAGGTGATCAGGCTGAAAGAATAATCCGGGCGCAGGGTATCATCCAGCACGACGGTTGCGCCTTGTTGGGCAGCAAGGGTCGAGAACGGCTCCGGCAGCATGGCGGCTTTCAACTCACCGCTGCCGAGCAGCGCCAGCCGGTCGGGGATCTTGGGAATGGCGACCGTCTGAATTTCGTTCCCCGTTAATCCTTCGGCTTGCAGGAGGCGTTCGGTCAGGTACTCAATGACGGTTGCCTGCGAAACGCCAACCGGCACGCCTTTCAGGTCGGCGGCCGTCTGAATGCCGCTGTCTTTGGCGGCCAGGATACGGAAGAGGGCTTGATCGGCGGTAGCGGTACGGGCGAAGCGGACAGCCTGTACCTGAATCTGATCCTGATTGAGGAACATGACCGAAGCCAGTTCGTTGACCATGCCGTCGGCCTGACCGGCCGAAATCAACTGGTCGCGTTCGGGGGCTGAGCCAACCGGAATCAATTCCACGTTGACGCCGTTCTTGGCGAACAGGCCTTCCTGCTGGGCAACCACCATGGGCAAAACATCCAAAATGGGCAGAATGGCCACCTTGAGGGTGATCGTCTCGGTGGGTTTGGCCGGGCTGCAGGCGGCCACAAGGAGAGTTAGAAGGAGAACCAGTAGAGTCAGTTTTTGTTTCATCCAGTGGATCCTCTTTTGGTGTAGGGTAGAGAGTCAGAGCACACCAGGTTGCTCTGCGAAGAGGAATTATACTCCGCTCTGTAAAAATAACTGGTCAAATGGCTAAGGTTGCTTGCTCCCGCAGGATGATGAGGTTAACCAAGGACGGCAGTATATTCAACAAGGTGGTCATTCATCCGGCAAATGGCTTAATAGCGGAAAGATGATGTGAAATCATGCTTGATTTTCAAAATCCATTTCAGGACTCGTTCTCGAGCATTAAAGGGCGGTGCAACAACCGTCAGGTAGATTGCTTCAAGCAGGCTTTGAAACTTTACGAACAGGCGCGTTCTTCGGCGGCTTTCTGCCGTCTGAAAAATGCTCTGCGCCGGAAGGCAGGTCGTCTGTTTGATCTCAACCGGCTGCCGTCCAGCCGAATCAGCAGCCGCCACTATGGCGGCGTTCGTGCGGTTTTGATCGAGCAGATTCATGGCACACTGGGACGCAGCGAGGATTTCGACGATCAATTTTACCCGCTGGATGACCGCAGCCGCGACCGCTGGGTGGCGATTGCCATGCTACGCTTTCAGGGTCAGCCGCTGGATGCCATCCAAGTGATTCAGGTCGGCGATTGGTATTTCGTTGAAGACGGCCATCACCGCGTTTCGGTGGCGCACGCTTTGGGGCAGGCGGCCATTGATGCCGAGGTAACCGTGTGGGAGGTCAACGGGTCATTGCCGTGGCAGGCTCAGCCTATTCCTGATGAGATGACCGCTTGCCTGACGGATGAAAGCGGCCTGAACCCTTTTGGGGCGTGAACGACCATTTTTTGGACGAATGCAAAAACGCTGTTTTAAAAAACAACCTCTCCCTTGTGGAGGAAAGAGGTTGTTTTTTGAACAGGAGGGGATGGATTAGCGGATGCGGAAGCGGGCGACCAGCGCATTGAAGGCGTTGGCCATGTCCTGCAGCGAGCCGGCTGCCGCAGCCACTTCCTCGACCTGAGCGCTCATCTCTTCCACCGAAGCGGACACCTCTTCGACCGCTGCGCTGTTTTCCTCGCTGACTGAGGCGATGCTTTCGACCGCTACGCTGACCTCATTTGAGCCGGCCGCCATTTGCTGGGCAGCGGCCGTGTTCTGGTTGACGATGCGCGAGACGGCATCCATGGCGCTGACCAGCGCGTTGGCGGACTGGTTGATCTGCTGCACGGCTTTGGAGGTGTGCTGAGCCTGTTCCAGGACGACCTGGGCGGATTTGAGGATGCTTTCCAGCGCATTGCCGGCTTCATCCGCCTGTTGAACGCCCTCTTCCACCTGATGAGCGCTGACCTGCATGGCGGCAACGGCTTCTTTGACGGTGTTTTGGATGTTCTGAATCAGGGCGCTGATTTCGCGGGTGGAGGTTGCGGCGCGTTCGGCCAGTTTGCGCACCTCATCGGCGACGACGGCAAAACCTTTGCCGTGTTCGCCGGCGCGAGCGGCTTCAATGGCGGCGTTCAAGGCCAGCAGGTTGGTTTGGGCGGCGATTTCTTCGATGGTTTCCACAATCAGGGTGATTTTTTGAGAGTGTTCGCCCATTTGAGCGACCTTTCCAGCCGAGAGAGCGACCTGATCGCGGATGACTTCCATGCCTTTGAGGGTGGCGTTGACTTTTTCGGCGCCGCTTTGGGCGTATTCGGCGGCTTTGCTGGCTTCTTCGCTGCCTGCCAGCGAGTTTTCGGCAACGCGGCGCAGTGCGCTGCTGATTTCGGCGGTGATGGCAGCGGCTTGCTCGGCTGCGACGGCTTGCTGCTTGGAGCCTTCCGAAACATCCTGAATGGCGTTGGCCATTTGCTGGAAGGTGGCGATCGTCAGACCGACGGACTCGGCCTGTTGGGTGATCCCGCGGGTGACCTGTTGCATGGTGGTGGCGATCTGACTGGCCGCCTGACCGGCCTGCTCGGCGGCCAGGTTCAACTGGCTGGAAGCCGAAAGCAGGCTTTGCGCGTTTTCGACGATGTGGCTGACCAGTCCGCGCAGGTTGGCGGTCATCTGCACGAAGGCTTGTCCGAGGCGGTCTTTTTCGCTGCGCGGCTGGACTTCGACCAGCAGGTTGCCGTCGGCAATTTGGCCGGCGACTTCGATCATCTCACGGAGGAAGTCGGCGGCTTGTTGGGTTTCGCGTCCGAGGATGCCGATCTCATCGGCGCGCTGCAGGATGCGCTGATCGAGGCGCAGGTCGCCTTCCAGTTCGCCGCGCGCCATGCGCTGTAAGGATTGAGTGACCGCCTGCAACGGCTGGCTGAGGCTGCGGGAGTATTGCAGCAGTACGCCGGCCAGCAGCAGGGCTGCCAGCGCCACGACAACGGCCAGGGTGATCATCAGCGCCGAAACCCGCTGCTGAACCAGGGCCTGCGGCACGAAGGTGATCAGCGTCCAGCCGCTGGCGGGAAGTTGAGCAAAGGCGGCGTAAATCTCTCCGCTTTGTCCGAATGGGTTGTTGATCAGTTGGTAACCGTAGGCTGTGGTTTGGGCTTGATTGAAGATAGGTCGAAGCGCTCCGCCGAACAGGGAGTTGACGTTCACTTCCAGCAAGCCTTCAACGGAATCAGCAGCCAGTTTGTAATTGTCAATGCCCAGAATGTGACCTTCCTCGTCGAATAAAATAGCATGGGCTTGACGGTTGTACTCCTCGCTGGTGGCAATCCCCTGCAGCACTTGATTGAGGGCATCGGTTGAAATATCGGCGGTGGCAATTCCCCAGAATCGGCCGTCTCGGTAAAACGGAACGGAGATGGTCGTCATCAGTACATTGCCTAGACCTTCATCAAAGTAAGGGGGTGTCCAGAAGGGCTGAGCGCTGAGTTTACCGGGCGCATACCACACCTCTTCCAGATAGTCCTGATCGGTGGTGACCACGAAGTTAGGTTTGCCGTTGTCGTACCAGTGATAGACGGCTAGCAGTTCCTGGTCGGGCTGGTAGGTGTAGGGTTCAAAACCGGCCCAGGTGCCATAAATATCGGGGTTGCTTTTGAGGATGGCGGCCATACGCTGGTTGAGACGATCCAGATCGGGTTGCGGGTCGGCTTCGATGCTGGCGGCCAGTTGAATGGGCACGCGCGCAATGGCGGACAGAAAGCCGTCCATCTGATTGGCTTTGGCAAGGGTGAAGTCCATCAGGCCGCGCTCGACTTCGACGCGTACGGCGTTGGCGCTGACCAGGACGCTGACGATGCCGGAAATGAGCAGTACCAACACGACCCCGGCCAGTACGGTCATCAGTTGACTGCGGATGGAACGATTGAAAAACTTGACCATGCTTACTCCATTCATTGTAAAGTTGGGTTGATAAAGGTTGGAAACTTCCTGAAAAGCCCGATGATTCCAGTTTCAAGCCTACCAAACGAGGAGAATGGTGTCTATAAAGGTTCGGTAAAATCAGCCTAAATTTCCCGTAAATCCATCCAAACGGGAATACGATATTCCCATCGTTTTTGTGTGCCGGCTGGGTATCCAGTGGACGGCAATTCGCTGCACCAATTTCTGCATCAGAAAGACCCTGATTTTCATTTGCACCAAACCTGTACCCCTCTGATGGAAGTGTATTTGCCGATGGTACGGCGCTGAAACAGGGGAGGTTTAATAAAAAATCACCCTTTTGCTAGTGGAATTTTTCTACCCGAATACTACACTTCGATTTTTGAATATGCTACAATTTAACCGTCCCATCCTATAGACGGAGGTGAATATGTCCACTTTGAAGACGACCCTGACCGGTTATGCCGGTTACCGCGGACGGGAGGGTCATTGGGCCTTTCTTCTGCACCGCATCACCGGTCTGGGGGTGGTGTTGTTTCTCACCATCCACATCATTGATATTGCCTTGGTTTATTTTCATCCCAAAGGCTTTTTGGATGTGCTGGCTCTGTATCAGACGACCCTGTTTGGAATCGGCGAGATTGCGCTGATTTTCTGCGTGTTCTTCCACGGGGTCAATGGGCTGCGCATCGCCTATTTCGATATGTTCAAACCGGGCCTGTGGAGCATTGAGATGCAGCGCAAAACCACCCGGACGACGCTGATCATTGCCATTATCCTGTGGCTGCCGGCGGCGTTTTGGATGGTGCGCAACATCCTGCTTCATAATTACGGCATTGTGCTGCTGGGTGGATAGGAGGGAAACATGGCTGCGACAACGGAAACCGTCCGGCGGGTTAAGGTCAAACCCAATTACGAGATGATTGCCTGGAAGTGGATGCGCTATTCGGCCTTTGCGCTCATTCCGCTGGTGTGGATTCATGCCATCCTGCAGGATGTGGTGGTAGGCGTCCATGCGATGGATTTGGGATATGTTGCCGAGCGTTGGGCGAGCCTGTTCTGGCGAGTGTTCGATGCGCTCCTGTTGGGCTTTGCCTTTGCCCACGGGGTCAACGGGCTGCGGCAGGTGTTGAACGATTTCATTCACGGCGAAAAGGGGCGCAAAATACTCAACTGGACGCTGTTCATTTTTTGGCTTGTCGTAACGGCGATTGGCGCTATTGCGCTGGTCGGCGGGGTGAATCAGGAATTTCCGCTGCAATAGCGGCAGGATGGGAGTGAGAGAGCATGACCCAAACGCATGTGTTTGATGTAATCATTGTGGGCGGCGGGGGAGCCGGTTTGATGGCGGCGCTGAATGCCTCACGCAGCGCGAAAACGGCTGTGTTGAGCAAGCTGTATCCCACCCGTTCGCACACCGGAGCCGCGCAGGGCGGGATCGGCGCGGCGCTGGGTAATCTCGAAGAAGATCACTGGGAGTGGCACGCCTTCGATACGGTCAAGGGCAGCGACTATCTTGGCGATCAGGACGCCATCGAGTTCATGTGCCGCGAGGCGGTGCAGGCGGTCTACGATCTGGAACATTTTGGGTTGCCTTTCTCGCGCACCCCAGATGGACGCATTGCCCAGCGGCCGTTTGGCGGCCATACCAACAACCTGACCAAAAAACCGGTGCGCCGTTCGTGCTACGCCGCTGACCGCACCGGTCACATGATTCTGCAAACGCTTTACCAGCAGTGCATCAAGAACGGCATCACTTTTTACGATGAATTTCAGGTGCTGGATTTGATCCTATCGGACGGTAAGGCTGCCGGCGTTGTGGCGGTTGAACTGGCGACCGGCGAGCTGCATGTCTTCCACAGCAAGGCGGTGGTGTTTGCCACCGGTGGTCACGGACGGATGTGGGAAATTACCTCGAATGCCTATGCCTACACCGGCGACGGCGTGGCGATCACCCTGCGCAACGGCATTCCGGCGGAGGATATGGAGTTCTTCCAGTTTCATCCGACCGGGATTTACAAACTGGGCATCCTGATCACCGAGGCGGTGCGCGGCGAAGGCGGCATTCTCTTCAACGGCAAGGGCGAGCGCTTTATGGAGCGCTATGCCCCAACCATCAAAGACCTGGCTTCGCGGGATGTGATCAGCCGCGCAATTTATCTGGAGATCAAGGAAGGGCGGGGCGTGGACGGCAAGGATTATGTGTACCTGGATGTGCGCCCGGAAACGGTCAACAAATATGCCGAACTGGACGGCCGCACGCGCCCGGATGGCACACCCTACCGCGTGACCGCCGAAGAAATCCTCTCGAAGATACCGGATATTACCGATTTCTGCCGCACCTACCTAGGGGTGGATCCGGTCAAAGACCCGATGCCAATTCAACCCACCGCCCACTACGCGATGGGCGGCATTCCCACCAACAAATACGGCGAGGTGGTGGTGGACGATCAGGGGACGGCGCTGCCCGGTTTGTACGCCGCCGGTGAGTGCGCTTGCGTTTCGGTGCATGGCGCCAACCGGCTGGGCACCAATTCTCTGGTGGATTTGGTGGTGTTCGGGAAATACGCCGGCATCAAAGCCGCCGAATATGCCAACGGGGCCGACCTGCCACGCTTGCCGGCCGACCCGGATGGGGGGGTGCGCCGCCAGTTGGACAATTTGCTCAATGGCAGCGGACGCGAAAAAGCCGCGCAAATTGGGCGTGAACTGCGTAAGGTGATGTCGGACGATGTGGGCGTCTTTCGCACCGAGGAGGGCCTGAAACAGGCGGTTGAAAAAGTGCGCGAACTGCGCGAACGCTACCAGCACGTGCGGGTCACGGACGGCGGCAAAATTTTCAACACCGAACTGCTCAACACCTGGGAATTGGGTTGCCTGTTGGACGCTGCGCTGGTGACGGCCGTTTCGGCGCTGGAACGCAAAGAGAGTCGCGGCGCGCACGCCCGTGAGGACTACCCCCGTCGCGATGACGAAAACTGGCTCAAGCACACGCTGGCGTGGCTGAACGAAGACGGTAGCGTGCGGCTGGGTTACAAACCGGTTGTGATAACCCAATACGCGCCCAAAGAGCGCGTTTACTGATGAGGAGGCTGGCATGGAAGTACGCATGAGGGTGTTCCGGTTCAACCCGGAAAAGGACCGCAAACCGCGCTATGATGTCTTTACGGTGCAAGCAGAACCCACCGACCGTGTGCTGGACATCCTGGAATGGATTCGCGGCGATGTGGACGGTACGCTGGCTTTCCGGCGCTCGTGCGCGCACGGCGTGTGCGGATCGGATGCGATGCGCATCAATGGACGCAATTACCTCGCCTGCAAGGTGCTGCTGCGTGATTTAGGTAGCACGGAAATCACGATTGAGCCGCTGCTGGGGCTGCCGGTCATCAAAGACCTGATTGTGGACATGCAGCCTTTCTTCGATCATTACAAGTTGGTGATGCCGTACTTGGTCAACGACGAACTGCCGGCCGATGGCAAAGAGCGTCTGCAATCGCCGGAACAGCGCGAACGGTTCGATGACACGACCAAGTGCATTTTGTGCGCGGCGTGCACGACTTCCTGTCCGTCCTTCTGGTCGAACGGGCAATATGTTGGCCCGGCGGCGATTGTCAACGCCCACCGCTTCATCTTCGACAGCCGCGATCAGGCTGCGGCTGAGCGACTGGAAGTGCTGAACGAGCAGTTTGGCGTGTGGCGCTGCCGGACGGCGTTCAACTGCACCGAAGCCTGCCCGCGCGATATAAAGATTACCCAAGCGATTGCCGAGGTCAAACGCGCCATCCAAACCGGGCGGGTGGAGTAGAGAATCTGCCAATTGACGCAAGAATGTCGCGCGCTCCCTGAAAAGTTTAGAGGGGCGCGCTGTTGTTTTCCTACGGCGCTGATGAATCAGGCGGTTGGGTAGCCAGAACTTGCTTGAGGACATCCGGCAATTCGCCAACGTAGGTCAGTACGAGCCGCTGGCCGGCGCGCGTAGCCGCCATGTAGATTTTGCGACTGTTGGTTCGAATCAACTCTTCTCGTTCTTCATCCGATAGTCGCAGGGATTGTTCTTCTTCAAACAACTCGCGCAATCCGCAAAGGAAAACAATGGGACTTTCTAAGCCAGTGCCAGCGTTCAAGGTCGTGACGCGCACATAGTCGCCGGGGTGCGTTTCCTTCGGGTCCATGGCAGAGCCTCTGCCGACCTTTTGATTGATACCATCTATGATGCGCTGAGCGCCATTCCAATGACTGTGCAAGATGAGCAGGTGTTGTCGGGGGATACCTTGTTTCAGCAGCGCCACGACTTCATTGACTACTCGAGCAATCTCATCTTGCGGGCTATTTAAGACTAGCAGTTGAGGAATGGCGCCAATCGGCATTTCGGTCAAGTCCGGATCTAAAATTTCTTCTTCAGGAGTATCAGTGCAGCGCATGTGATAGAAGAGCGTGGCAAAGTTGAGGATTTGACGGGTAGTGCGGTAACTCCTTCTGAGATGATGCGTTTTCCCGCGCGCTTCGATGCCAAGCGCCTTCCAGCTGGTGCCACGACCGAGAAATCCTTGAGTTGGGTCGGCAGCCAGAAAAAGATGAGCGGTTCGGCTGCGTAAGGCTTTGCGAACCAAATCAAACCAGAGAGGCGCAAAGAACTGGGCTTCGTCTATGAAAATGAAGTCGTATTGAGGAATCTGCAATTTTCCTTCTTGCTGCCATTGCCACACGCGGCGAGGCACATCATTCCAATCCACCATTCGTTGTTTTTCGAGCAGAGATTGAAATCGGAGGAAAGCCTGCCAAAGGGCACGCCGCTGTTCGGCATTCAGCGCAAAACCACGTCCGCGCCGGTCAGCGTTTAGGTAATCTTCAAGCTGCATAGGCAGTTGGTCTTTAATCCAATCAATTTCGCTAACGAACAGCTGCCTAGGCAAAGTGTGTTGCTCAGAAGTTTCCCACCAGACTTGTTCTAACAGCTTGTTGCGTTGGGACAGGGATAGGGGGTCAATCCATGCGTTGCCGCTGTTTATCCATAATCTTCGACACCAACCGTTAAAAGTTTCCCATTGAATATTTTGGGGTTGTTTGCCTTCCAAGCGGTAAAAGCGACTTTCTAAATCACGGATAAGAGGGCGGTTGTGGGTAAGCGCTAGAAACTGACGCTCAGGATAAAAGTGATACAAAAGACGCAAGCGATAAAGGAGTATCAGCGTTTTTCCACTACCCGCAACGCCATTGACGATGTTCACGCGGAAATCGCGGGTCACTAATTGAGCGGTTTCGGGCACCTCCAGGTCGCTCTTCAGGGCAATTTCTTGATTGTAATCCAGCAGAAATGCCGTTAGGCCGGCTTCTAAACGACGGGGATTTTGTTGACGAACCGTTAAATCGGTTGCCACGACAATTTCGGGGCTAAAATTTTTGCGAAGAGCCTGAATTTGAACATAAGGAAGGTTTTGCGCGGGGAAAAATCGTCTCCAACTTTCCTCGCTGCTTGTCTTGAGAAGATCATTCCCGACCCATTGCACTTTTTTGTCCGAATCGGCAGGGCGGATCAGGTCAACTTGCGCCTGGCTCAAATTGGGGAAGAGAACCATTAATCCCAGCGGGGCGTCCTCCTCTAATTTCAATGAGTCGTAAAAGTTGAGCAGCGCGTTTTCCTCTCTAATGCCAGGTGAGGGTTGGTTATCCTCAATGAGCTTCAATTGAGCGGCCACGCTGGTTTGATTGCTTTTTGCCAAGCAAACTTTGATCAACAGGGCTTGACCCTGACGAGTGATTAGGAGAAAGTCAGGCGCATCCCGCTGCCAGACAGCCAAGTGATGCCAGATGAAGAACGAATCGGGCAGAGACTTGAGCGCGCGGAAGACCGTTACAGTCTCAGGCGGGAGATTTTGAGGAGGATTGCGAGGCTGAACATGGGCCATGTCAATTATTTGTGCCGTTAGGAAGTGAAAACCAAGTACAATGGCGCAACAGACTACGCAGCAGTTCAAAGGAAGCGGCTAATGTTTCATCAGCGGGGATGGTCTTAATCAGGTTTTGGCTGCCGAGCAGGATGAGTTTTGTGCGCGGACGAGTCACCGCCACATTCAAACGTTGAGGTTGTAGCAAAAAGTCTGCAACCTGAATGGCAAAGTTGAAGTTAGATGTGGTCAACGAAACAATCACAACTTCGCGTTCCTGTCCTTGCATGCGTTCCACCGTATCGGCGGCAATCTCTTTCCACCAGTCGGAGACCGGCAAGTTGCGTCGTAACAGGCTGCGAATCAAACGACTTTGGGCGCGATAGGGAACAACAATGCCAATTTCCTGCGGGGGAATACGATGTTCTAAGAGAGCATTGACCAACTCCACCACTTTTTCGGCCTCAAAATAACTGCGAACGGTTGTATTGCGGTGCTGTAAGTCAACAAACACCGCTGGCTGGGCGGGATCGAGGATGAAATCCCAATCGGTGTGATTGTTGGAAAGCGTCAGCCTGCGCGCAGCGGCCTCGCGGCTGGGTTTAAGTTCGCCATCGTAAAAAGTTTTGCTGGGCCATTCTGTTAAGACATCATTCAGCCGATAGGTGGTGCTGAGCATCGTGCTGGAAATTTGGTTGGAGAGCAAGCTAAAGAACGAAGGAGACGCCGAGTCTGCCTGTGAAAACAGGGTCACTGGCGGGAGCTGCTGCTGATCTCCGATGAGGATGTGCTTATTCCCAGCGAGCATCCCCATAATTCCCAGCGGTAACGTAACCTGAGAAGCCTCGTCAAAGATGACCGTATCAAACTCCACGCCCCTTAGACGAGAGGTCTGAAGAGCGAAGGGAGTCGCGCCGATCATATAGCCACTGTTGAGGTTGCCAAAGCCAGACTCGGCAAAATTTTCAAAGTTATCGCATTTCAAATCCATTGCGTTGCGGGCTGATCCGATCTTGCAGACAGGCAGGTCGCCTTCTAGTTGGGCGATTTTATTGAGCGCATTATTAATGGCGCGGTGGGTCAAACCAGTGATCAACACTCGTTGTCCTTCTCCGGCTAATAGGCTGGCAAGGTGGGCGAGTACCCATGTTTTCCCCGTACCGGGCGGCCCTTGGATTAGATACAAGGAGTCGGTCGCATACGCGAGCGCTACGGCTTGAATCTGGCTTTCATCGAGACGGCTATTCTCAATCAGATGATTGACGGCGCGTTCATAGCGAGCGAAATCAATTTTTGGCTGAAGATTGCCCATTAGTAAGGGAAGTATGCGCGACCTTCCGCGCAGCGAGTCCGCTACCTGATCAAGGGCGTTTTTATAAAAGGCGCTGGAGTCAAACCAGTCCTGATCCGCGACCCAACCGCTGGGTCTTTGAGAAAGCAGATACGGATTGCCCCGCAACAAGGAGAATTCCAATTCATCTTCGCCATCGTATTGCAACTCAACATGTAACGCTTCGGGGTCAGTTGGATTGCCAAAATGTAAAACCAACAAATCGCCTTCGCGGAAGCGCGACTCATTCATGGTACAGCGCATCCGTATGACTTCATTTTGAAAAGACTCGACCTCCAGCCCTTCAATAGCCCAGCCGCGCGCGACTCTCTCCGCAAGAGGATAAGACCATTGTCTGGCAAGGGCCTCGGCTTGTGTCTGAGCTTCGCGTTGTACAAAGCGACGCAGATTTTGGAGAAATTCAGCAGCGGTGGACATGGCAGGCTGATCTAAATGAAGAACGGGATACGCGCGTGTATAAGTTAAGGGAGAGGGAAAACGAGCCCCCAGAAAATTCTTAATCATTTTACACTCAAATTTCAAATCGCTTTCAGATTAATTATGAGCGCCAATCATCATTTCTGTTCTTGAGTTTCGATCTATAGAGTTGTTTTGCGGCAAAAATTCCCCTGTCATTTTTCTTGCCCAAATTGATTTTGGATATACAATCAATTTGTTTTTTGTTGTTATTTGTGTTCTTAATCGCGCTCCCCTAAATTTTTATTGGTCTTCCTTGTATGCCTTTGGAATCTCCGCGAGGCGGGGCTGTTGACCTGCTGACGCGAGGTTGACTATTTTCTTTTCACAAGGAGGAACAATGAGAAGTAAGTTTTCCGTAGCGCTGGCCGCCGTCCTGCTGATCAGCCTGCTGGCGGCGCCGGTTTCGAGCGGGGGAAAAGCATGGGTTTCCCAAGCGGCGGCCCTGCCGGCCCAAGCCGAAAAACAGTTCCCGCCTCCCACAGAGAAGCTGGAACTGAGCGATGCCAGTCGTGAGGTTCAGGCCTTCAACGGCCGATACTTCGTCCTTTTTGAAGGCGAGTCGCTCGTGCAGAGTTTTGCTGGGGATTCGCGCGCCATTCAGATGGAGTCGCCGGAGGCGCAATCCTATCTCAACCTGCTGCGCCGCGATCAGGACAATCGTCTGCAACAGATTAGTCGGGTGTTGCAGCGCAGCCTTCAGCCGGTTTTCCGCTATGACGTGGCGCTGAACGGCTTTGCGCTGGAACTCCAACCGGGCGAGGCTGCCCGCATCCGCGGTTTGCCGGGGGTGCGCGCTGTCATTCCTGACCGGGTGGAGCAGGTGTTGACCGATGCCGGGCCGTGGTTCATCGCAGCCGATCAGATTTGGGGCGGAGAAACTCCGGGTGGTATTTCCACGAAAGGCGAGGGGATCGTCGTGGGGATTTTGGATACCGGCATCAATTTCGATCACCCGTCCTTTGCCGATGATCAAGACCCCGATTATGCGTACCCACCCACAACCCCAAAGGGGGTGTGCGCTGTCAGCGATGGGCCGTATGAGGGAGCCTGCAACAACAAACTGATTGGGGCTTATTCGTTTACGAGCGAAGCGGTCAGCCCGGAAGATACGAACGGACATGGAACGCATGTCGCTTCAATAGCGGCGGGCAATCCGTCGCTAACATCCTTTGTGTTAGTTTCAGGGGTTGCCCCGCGCGCCCAGATCATTGCCTACGATGTTTGCGATGAAGCCGGGCTCTGCTCGATCACGGCTGCAGTAGCCGCAATTCAGCAAGCGATTTTAGACGAAGTGGACATCATCAACTACTCCATTTCGGGCGGGAAAGACCCCTACAACGACCCGGTCGAGCTGGCTTTCCTGGAAGCTTTCGATGCGGGTATCTTTGTAGCCGCTTCGGCCGGTAACCTGCGCACTGAACCAAGCGCCGATGGACAGGTGAATCACGTCAGCCCGTGGGTGATGACGGTGGCTGCCAGCAGCCATGACCGCGGTAACGGTAATTGGGTGGATGTCATATCGCCCACCGATCTCATTCCAGGGGAGCTGGAACGGTTGAGACAAGGCCTGATTGCGCTGCCGGGCGATGGAGAGGTTTTTCTGGGAGGCGATTTTGAGATTCGCTCCCATCCCGATAATCCAAGCGGTTGTCAGCCTTTTGAAGAAAATTATTTTGCCGAATTTGTGCCGTCTATCGCTCTGCTGGAAGTCAGCCCGGGATGCGATTTCTACACCCAGATTTCCCACGCCAAAGAGGCCGGCGCTATTGGAGTATTGGCGTATAACCCGAATGGATTAGCCTACCCAATGACCGGGCTTTCTACGCTCAACATCCCGTCGGCTATGTTAGACGGGCCGGAAGGGCAAGCGTTGAGGCAATTTATCCTCATGATGAGCGAGGAGAATGTTTCAGTTTCAATTTCGATTTCTTGGTTAGTCCCAATTCGCCATGCCTATTACGGCGATATCCAGGCCGGTTTCAGTTTGCGTGGGCCGGCTTTCAACGACTTTGAGACGCTCAAACCCAACGTCACGGCCCCGGGAATGAACATTTTAGCCGCTGTGCCGGGGGATAGCGATAACCCTGACCGGTGGGGCTGGATGAGCGGCACCTCCATGTCCAGCCCGCATATGGCTGGGGCGGCGGCGCTGATCAAAGCCCTGCATCCCGATTGGAGTCCGGCGGCGATCCAATCGGCATTGATGATGACAGCCAAGCTCGACGGGCTGCGCAAAGCGGACGCCGTTACCCCTGCCGATGCCTTCGATCATGGCGCTGGGCGGGTTGATCTGAGCGCGGCCGCCCGCGCCGGTGTCATTCTGGATGAAACGACGGCCAGTTTCGAAGCCGCTAACCCAGCCAATGGCGGCGATCCCAAGACGCTCAACCTGCCAAGCCTGCAAAATAACTTCTGCGTAGCCTCCTGCACATGGACGCGCACCTTCAGGAATGTCAGCGGTGTAGCGGTGGATATGGCCGTCGTTCTGCCCGGATGGATGACGGCAACCCCCTCAGCATTTACGATTGACATTGATCAAACCCAAACGGTCATCTTTACGGCGGATGTCAGCGCCCTGCCTCTGGACAAGTGGACGTTTGCAACCGTGCGGTTGGAAACGACTAATACCTTCAGTGATGGCAAGGAAATTGCCGATCTGCATCTGCCGGTGGCGGTCTATCGAATTGAAGTCCCGGCCGACATCCAACCGCCGCAAGTCGAATCGCTTACGGTGTTGTCGGGAGCGGTACCCACCAATCAACCGTTCGTTTCGTTCCTCGTCCGATTCAGCGAGGACGTTCAAGGAGTGGACGCGGCTGATTTCGCCACGGTGCAAGGCGGCGAGGTCAGTGGCAGCTACGTCCACGCCGTAAGCGGTTCCGGCCGCGAGTACACGATCATCGTGAACACCGGCAGCGGCAGCGGTTGGCTGGGGCTGAAATTGCATCCCGACGCCGCCATTTTTGACCTCGCCAACAATCGCTTGACCGATATTCCCCCCTTTGATCCCAGCGCGGTCTACCGGGTGGATAAAACAGTGCCGGTTATCCAATCCCTGCTTCTACTGGATGACGCTCTGACTAACCGCGCCGAAGTTCGTTTTGAAATTGTCTTCAGCGAGCCGGTTTTCAACCTTGTCGCAAGCGACTTCGAGGCGGTTGAGCAAGACGGATTGACCGGCAGCCGCGTGCGAGGCCTTGAAGCGGTTGGCGCGTCCGATCGCTTTATCGTAACCATCGAAACCGGCGCGCCGCAAGGCCGCTTGGGGCTGCGCCTGAAAAATACCAGCGCAGCTCATGACGAAGCCGGCAATCCTATCGGTGGGCTGCCCTATTTTGACTCAGACAAAACTTACTCCATTGACAAAGTTGCCCCTCAGATTGTTGCCGTGCGCCGGCTGGACGAAAACCCAACCAGCGCCGCGCAAGTCCGCTTTGAGGTGGAGTTCAGCGAAGGCGTGCAGGGAGTGGATGCGGATGACTTTGAACTTGTGGAAAGCGGGTCATTGCAGGGAAGCCGCGTTGTCCTCGTGATGGGCGCGTCCAATACCTATCAAGTGAAACTGCAAATTGGTTCTGGAACGGGTACAATAGGCTTCCTCATTCCAGCCAATGCCTCAATTCAAGATGCTGTTGGTAACTGTTTGCGCAATCTCCCGCTTTATGATCCAGAAATGACCTATATAATTAGCGGAGGGGTTTCTGTTTATTTGCCACTGGTCAGAAAGTAGGATGATTTTTGATTAATACCGGTCTACTTGATTGACTTTCAAACAAATTTTCACTACAATCCTATTGGTGAGGTCTTAATTGCTGTTTAATTTTGCGCTTGAAAGGAGGGAAACATTAACAAAAATATTATACTCTCTGAATCGAAAACGCTGTTTTTTCTCAACTTGATACAAAAGGAGATAAGGATGAGCAAGATCAATCGTTTCTTGTTTGTTTTTCTGGCAAGTTTGATCATTCTCTCGCTTGCGTTGGCCCCATCAACTCCTTCCGTGCAAGCTCAAGATGGAATTCCCCCACGAGCGTCATTGCCAGATGACGTGGAGTTGATGCCCGGTGTTCGCGAGTTGCTCAGTAATCCCAACGAGCCGGTTTACATTGTGGTTGAATTGCAGAGCGAGCCGGCAACCGTAGTGTATGGGCGGCTCAAAGGCGTTCGGGCAGAGACAGAGCTGGCGGCAACCACTCAATCCCAAATTGAGCGAGTCAAGCAAGAACAACAAGTTTTCCTGGATGCCTTGTTAAATGAAGGGATCCTGCCGACACTCTCCCCGCAGCAGGGTGATGAAGAGTTCTTCCTCTTCCAGGTTCAACGGGTGTATAACGGCGTTGCGCTGCGCATTCAAGCCGGACGCATCGCCCAGATTGCCAAACTGCCGGGCGTGAAGGCGATTCATCGCTTATCGCTCAAGGAAATTGATCATACTTCCAGCGTTCCATTGATCAATGCTCCCCAGGTTTGGAACATTGGCTTGGGCAATCGCGGGGATGGCATCAAAGTTGGCATCATTGACACGGGAATTGATTATCTCCATCTCAACTTTGGCGGACCGGGAATATTGGCAGCCTATGCCGCTAACGATACAGAGGTTGTCGGCGATGTGCCGAACTACCCCGGTGTCAAAGTGGCCGGCGGCTATGATTTTGTCGGCGATGCCTATGATGCTGGCGGAACGCCCACCCAGCAGATTCCTCAACCTGACTTTGATCCGATGGACTGCAATGGGCACGGATCGCACGTGGCCGGCACTGTGGCTGGTTATGGAATTTACCGACCAACGCCTTCCACCAAAGCAACTTACCCCGGACCTTTTGGGCCGGGCATGTACAGTAGCGTTGATTTTGCGCTGGGACCGGGCGTTGCGCCGAGCGCTGAATTGTACGCATTGCGCGTCTTTGGTTGCAGCGGCTCAACGGCAGTTACCGATTTGGCCATCGAATGGGCGGTTGATCCGAACGGAGACGGCAATTTCAACGACCGGTTAGATGTCATCAACATGTCGCTGGGCGCGAGCTTTGGCTCTGAATACGACACCAGCGCAATCGCCAGCAATAATGCCGCTCAAGCCGGCGTGATTGTGGTGGCTTCGGCTGGCAATAGCTATAACACGCACTACATTACCGGTTCGCCGGGCGTGGCAACCCGCGCCATCTCGGTCGCTTCCTCAGTGGATGAAAGCGAGCCTTACGATGGTTTCGAGGTGACTGTTGCCCCGTCAGGCCACTCAGCGATTGTCGGCCCACATCCCTCCAGCAATTCTGTCAACTATGATTGGTATGGCAATCCAGACACGACTGCGCCTCTGAAACTTCCCCCAAGCGATAATCTGGGCGGTTGTACGGCGTTTCCCGCCGGATATTTCTCGGGCACGATAGCCCTGATTGACTGGACGTTGACCAGCGGCGGCGCTAACGAATGTGGCTCACTCGTCCGCACGAACAACGTTCAGTCGGCTGGCGGGTTGGGCGTGATTATGGTTTATCCCGCGCCGGTCTTGCCGATTTCGATTGCGGGTAACGCAGGTATCCCAGCAACGATCACCATTCAACCCGTAGGGGATGCGCTCAAAGCGGCGCTGGCTGTTGGGGCAGTTACGGTGCGCTTAACCAAAGATTATAACGCTGCCATTCATGTCCTTTCGTCGGCTCAGGTGGATACGCTTTCGGATTTCTCCTCGCGCGGACCGCGCCGCGTGGATAATGCGCTCAAACCAGACTTGGCAGCGCCAGGCCAAACGATTGCCTCAGTAGATGCCCTAACTGGAAGTGGAGCGACTTCCTTTAGCGGGACTTCGATGGCTGCTCCGCACGTGGCTGGGATGATGGCATTGTTACGCCAGCTGCGCCCGACTTGGACGGTAGAAGAGCTGAAAGCGCTAGCAATGAACACCGCCAATTACGATTTGTACACTGGACTTAATCAAAGCGGCGATAAACACGCGCCTTCGCGAGTTGGCGCTGGTCGAGTGGATGCGCAGCAAGCGGCTACCTCGTTTGTGGTCATGTATAATGCCGAAGATGAGGGCATGGTCAGCGTCTCGTTTGGCGACGTCAAAGTAGTGACCACTGCTCAGGCTGAAAAGCAGGTGAAGGTAGTGAACAAGCATCCTACCCAGACGTTCACGTATGATGTCAGCTTGGAGAACCGTTTGAGCGTGCCGGGTGTGACCTATACCGTGCTGAATCTGGATAACACACCGCTTACCACCCTGACGCTCGCTCCGAATCAAACCTTCACCTTCAAGGTGCTCATGACGGCTGACGCTAGCCAGATGAGTCATGTCAAGGATCCGGCTCTGGCCGCTACGCAGGCCGGAATTGCGCGTCACTTCCTCAGCGAAGCGGCGGCGCTGGTCAAGTTGACCCCGCCCTCATCGGCGACTTACCCAGCGCTGCGCCTTTCGGTCTATTCCGTGCCGCGCGCAGCCTCGGCGATGGATGCGGTCACCGCTTCGGTCAACCTTGATTTGAGCCAACCAATCGGCTCCTTTGATGTGGCGCTGGATGGCACGACGGTGAGCGGCTCGAATCCTCCTGCTTTGGTTACCGCCTTCGAGTGGCTGGGCGAAGATGAAGATGATACGCCTGTGCAGAATTCGCTGCGGCATGTGGATGTTCGCCATGTGGGGGTGATGAGCGATGCGAATTACTACCCGCTCAGCGATACGTATATCTACTTTGCCATCGTAACCGACAAGCCGTGGACGACCCCCAACGAGGTTGAGTTCGATATCTACATTGATGTTGATCAAGATGGCACAGAAGATTTTGTCCTATACAATACAGCGCTAGCCGAAAACAATCAACGAACCGACGTGTATGTTGCAAGCCTGGTGAAGATCAATACCGCTTTTACTGGCGGCGTAAGCAGCGCGGCCTACTTCTTGAACGGCTTATCAGCGAGCGCTGCCGAAACTTCGCCGAGA
>FWWM01003062.1_pt1 | contig 42737 bp, 35 predicted proteins | sample 2228351 | NCBI WGS metagenome assembly FWWM01 (sample SAMEA103939774, study PRJEB20133) | metagenome
GCGTGCCAGGGTTGAGCATCTGCGCATAGCAGATGCCGAACAGCGCCTCGGCGTTCTGCTGCGCCAGCGTCGCCGCCAGGGACACGGGCGACATAGCGCCGGCGATGATGAAGGGCGTCACGATCAGCGCTTGTCTGGCCTGAGCATAGACCTCCAGCGCGCCGAACATGCGGTCGTCGAAGCGCAGCGGGCTGGAGGCGTTGATGAGCGACAGCACGGCCGGCTGCTGCCGGATCGCTTCTGCGCCGAACAGAATCTCGGCCATCAGGACGGTATCGCGGGCGTTTTCACGATGCGTCACGCTGCCCATGAAGGCCTTGTCACTCAAGGTGATGTGCGCCATCAGCATGTCGAGGTGGCGCTCCTTCACGTCTACGTCGTTCGGCTCGCACAGCGTCCCGCCGTTGTGGTGCAGATGCTCGCTCAGGTAGGTCAGCCTGGCAAAATTGCGAAAGTCCTCGATGGTGGCCTGGCGGCGACCGCGGTCGAAGTCGAGCACGAAAGGCGGGCCATAGACCGGCGCGAAGATGGTGTGGTGGCCGCCGATGGGCACGTTCTTGCTCGGATTGCGCGCCAGTTGCGTGAACGATGAGGGCGCCTGCTGAACGAAGTGCATCAGCGTGTCCTCGTCAATCTTCACCAGCTGGCCTTCGCTCACGTCTTCGACGCGCGCCCCGTGCCGGCGAAAGGTTTCGGCGGCGCGCGGATAGTCCACGATCAGAATGCCAACGTCCTTCAACAGCCGCATCGCGGCGCTGTGGATCTTTGCGACGCCCTCCGCGGTCAACACCTCGGTGACCGGGAGCGAGTTGATCAACGGCCGGATTGCGTCAACAAAGGCAAAGCCGCGCCCGCGGCGACGGGCATCGCGGCGGGCGCGGCGTTCGGGTGCAGGGGGGATCACAGATGAGGTTGTCATGCAGATCACTCTCGCGAAAGGCCAGCCGGCACAGCGCTGAGCGAAGCTTTGGGTGACGTCGCGCCACCAATCAATCGCCGACCAATCTGGTCGGCCGTTTCGCGCGTCAACCGGATGAGATGCCCGGCATCCTGTTCACCAGGCCAGCGAAAGGCTGGGCCGAACAGGCATACCGATGCCAGGATTCGGCCTGTGTTGTCGAAGATTGGAGCAGCGACGCCGACGACATCAGCATCGAACTCTCCGTTGGTCCAGGCATATCCTTTGCGGCGAATGGCGCGCAACTCCCGACGCAGCGCCGTCGGCGACGCGCAGGTGGTGGCTGTGAAGCGCTGCAGCGGTCGCTGCAGATAGCGCTCGATCTGAGCCGGGCTACGGTAAGCGAGGTATAGCTTGCCGTCGGAGCAGGCGTGCAAGGGCAGGCGCTCACCGACCCAGAGGCGAACCTGCAGCGCGCGCGCCGCATCGATCTGATCCACATAGTGAGCGCAGTCCCCATCCGGCACGCATAGGGTGAGGGTCTCGCCGGTCGCCGCGGCCAGCTCCTGCAGGAATGGGCGCGCCACGGCGATCAGGGTGCGCACCTGAGACGCACCCGAGACAAGCGAGATAAGCGCATGACCGATGCGAAAGCCATCTCGCTCGCCGTTCCGTTCCACCGCGCCCACCGCCTCCAGCGTGGTGAGCATGCGAGAGACGGTGCTCTTGGGCAAGCCGACGCGCGCGGCAACCTCGGACAGACTGGTGCCCTCCTCGCACGAGAGTGCGGTCAGAATGTCAAACGCGCGGCGCACGGACTGAACCTCGGACATGCCTGTGTTTCACGAAGTGGAATGGTTCTGCATCGCGGAACACCGGAATTAAAACGGAAACGAGCCATTTTGTCAAACCCAATAGCGCATTCGCAGACAGTCGTCGCACCGACAGCGCATCGAAGTGCGGCGGGGGTATGTGGTAGGCTTTCTCGTGATGCCAACGCGAACGCAACTGGCGTGCATCGGCGCAATAGCCGGCGCATTCCTCCTCAACGCTTGCTCCCAACCCGCGCCAGAAACACCGACGACGCCTAGTGTCGTGCCCGTTACCGTCTACGCCACGTCGCGTCCGACGACCGACGCCCCCTCGCCCACTCAAACTGCCGACGCCACCTCACAGGCTCCGCTTTCGACCTCGCCGCCCGTCGCGACGCCCATCCCAACTGAGACCCCTTACCCACTGCCAAAGATCTCGCTGGCCGGCGAGGGCATCAACGTGGTGGATTACGGCCATGCCAGCCTCGAAGCGCTGAGGCCGCTCGGCTTCGGATGGATCCAGGTCTTTAATCCCCCGGAGTACCCCATCCCGGACTACAAGGTGCTGTACCGCGTCCCCCTCGGCGATGCCGTGAGCGGCGATCCGGCAGCGATCACTACCTGGGCCGACCGGCTGGAGAGCCTGGCGCGCGAACGCCGCGGCGTGATCAACGCCTATGCCATCGGCAACGAAGTCAACCTGTCGCGCGAGTGGGCAAATCGGCAGCCAGACCCATCGCTCTACGCCCGACTCCTCGCCATTGCCTACGCGCGCATCAAGACGGCTGACCCGGACGCGCTGGTCATCTCGGCGGGCATCGCACCGACCGGTGGCGACGGCGACGGCGCGGTGGACGATCTGGCCTATGCACGCGCGTTATTCGACGCAGGCATCGCCAACTACATAGACGGCTATGGTTTTCACCCGTATGGCTTTGCCTACGAGCCGGAGCACGACCCAGATGATCCGCAGGCGCGCGGGCTGCTCTTTCGGCGCGCCGAAGCGCATCGCCGCTTGATGGAGGAATACGGTGCGGGCGACAAGCTGATGTGGGCAACCGAGTTCGGCTGGCTCGCAGATCCAGGCGAGGAAGGGTTGTCGTGTGTGTGGCCGGATCTGGACTGGCAACGCGTATCGCGCAAGCAGCAGGCAGAATATGTCGTGCGCGCGTTCGACTTTGCTCGCAAGAACTGGCCCTGGATGGGACCGATGTTCCTCTGGAACTACGATTTCAGCCGTTCGACGCAATATCCGGATCCCTGCGAGCAGATGAAATTCTTCTCGCTGTTGGACGGGAACGGCAACGAGCGGCCGGTGATGCAAGCACTGCGCAGCGCCACGGCCAGGTAGACGTGGACCAGAGCGCCATCGCCAGCAGGTCGAAGCTGCATTACAATGCAGAACAAACGTTCTTGCCGCCAGTCGGCGCTTCCGATACCCATGTGTGGACGTTACACCTTAACCATAGATCCGGATCAGCTCATGGAGCGGTTCCATCTGACCAGCGCGGACTTCGTGGCCACGCCACGCTACAACATCGCGCCGACGCAAGTCGTGGCCGTCGTTTTCGACGAATCGCCGCACACGCTCTCGGGAGCGCGCTGGGGATTGATCCCGTCGTGGTCCAGAGATCCGGGCATCGGCACGCGCATGATCAACGCCCGCGCCGAGACCTTGACGGAGAAACCGGCCTTCCGCAACCTGCTCAAGAAGCGGCGCTGCCTGGTGTTGGCGGATAGCTTCTACGAGTGGCGCAAGAATGCTGACGGCACGAAGACGCCGATGCGGGTGATGCTCGACTCCGGCGAGCCATTCGCGCTGGCCGGATTGTGGGATGTCTGGAAGACGCCGGAGGGCGACTGGTTGAAGACCTGCACCATCATCACCACGGAGCCCAATGCGCTGATTGCGCTAATCCACAACCGAATGGCCGCCGTCTTGTCACGAGAATCCGAAGCGGACTGGCTCGCCCGCGATCATGACGATCCAAATTTCCTGCGCTCGCTCTTGCAGCCCTTCCCGGCGGATCGAATGAGGGCCTATCCCGTCTCCCCGCGCGTGAACAACGTCAAGAACGACGACCCCTCGCTCGTCGTACCGGCATAAGCCATCCCGCTCACTGCGCCTCCACCAGCGCCAGCATGCGATACGGCGCGTCCACGCCGAAATCAATGCTCACGCGCAAACGCCATCGGCCGGGTGTGGGAAACAGCAAGCCGGTAAACGCGTAAGCGCCGTTGTCTTGCCGGAGCATCGGATGCTCTACGCCGTCCACCTGGGTGAGCGCAGCCACGCTCAGCGTCGGCGTGATGATCAGCAATGTCCGCGCGTTGCGATCCAGCGCCACGAGCGTCAGCGTAGTCGGATCACCGGCCCGGGGTGGATAGGGGTCGAGCTTGAGACTCAGCTCCGCCGGGGCGATGGTTTGGACGCCTACGCCGCGCGCATCCAACGGCACGGCGATGCTGTCCACGGGTACCTGAAGCTCGACGGCGCGCGCTGCTTCGTGCTGTAGCCGCAGTCGCGAGAGCGCGATGGTCGCAGCTAGGAAGAACGACGCCGCAACCAGGGCGACAACCACCCAACGCAGGGCGATTCGGGCCACTTCACCTCATCCGACCAGGTATAGCACGGTGAACACCACCAGCCACACGCCGGTGATGAAATACCAGTACATCGCGGTCGCCTGCACCAGCAAGCGGCGCTCGCGCGAGAAATGGCCGATCAGGGCGCGCACCAATACAACGGCCATCAACACCACGCCCACGAACACGCGCAACACGTGGAAGAGGAGCAGAAAGGTAAACGTCGAGCCGTAGGCGCTGCCCTGTGCCAGGAGTGCAAGGTCGGTGAATTCGGCCGCCTGTACGGCCATGAAGATTAACCCCAGCGCGCCGGCCGCGGCGATGCCCCACATCAACCCCAGGCGATCATCGCGGGCGATGGCGCGGTCGGCGAAGAACACGGCAACCGTGCTCAACAGCGCGACGACGGTGTTGAGCACGGCAGGGACGAGCGGAGGCGGCGTGACGCCGGCGGGTGGCCAAGTGTCACTCGTGCCGCGCAGGAAGAACCAGGCCAGAAAGAGGCCGAGGAAGAACATGGATTCGGAGAGGATGAAGAAGCCGACCCCCAACAGGCCGATGCTCTTCCGACTTGCCCTACGATCACGCGCGGTTGCCTGCGCCATCTCCCACCCTCCGTCACTCGTGATCGGAGGTCGCCGAGCTGGCATTCACGATCTCATCGTAGAGCCAGGTCCCCAACCCCACCAGGATGCCGACCGCACCGAGGATGAGCACGGCCGGATGCAACACCAGGCCGAAGGCAGCCATCGTCATGCCCGCGCCAAGGATGATCGGGGAGAGGCTGGGAGCCGGCATGTGTGGCTCGTGCTCCTCGACGTGCGCATGAGCCGACGTTTCTTCGACGAGGTGCTTGTGATCCGTTTCTGCACCTACGGCAGAGGCAACAACGGCCGGAGCCGCCGATGCCGTGTGCTTGGTCATTTCTTCCATGGTCATGTGTGTCTCGCAACGACGAGCGTCTTCATTTCACGCTATATATGCTCACCCACAACACACCGAGGGTGATGCCAATCGCCAACAAACCGAAGCTGATCAGAGTCATCACGACGGCCTGACGTTTCGCGCGTTTCGGGATCATCATAACCTACCAATTGTTCGACGGGCCGCCGGATAGCTCACAGCGCTGCCGAACGCACCTGAACTTTTTCCTCACGGCACCATGCGATCTATCATCATCATCGCGAACAAGGCGAACAGATAGAGCAGCGAGTATACATATAACTTGAGCGCAGCCGCGGGGGTATGTTCGCGATTCACACGCCAGGCCAACCACACAAACCAGGCACCCAACGCAATCGCACCTATCAGATAGATACCACCCATGGCTCGCACCGGCACCAGCATCAACGTCAGCGCAAACATGGCAAACGAATAGGCGAGGATTTGTCGCGTGGTCTCACCTTCGCCGGCCACCACCGGCAGCATTGGCACGCCCGCCGCCGCGTAGTCCTTTCGCTTGAGCAGAGCCAGCGACCAGAAATGCGGGGGCGTCCAGTAGAACACGATCGCGAACAACACGAAGGCGGCCAACGAAAGCTGACCGCTGGCTGCCGCCCAACCGATCATCGGTGGAATTGCACCTGCCCCGCCTCCGATCACGATGTTCTGCCATGTGCTGCGCTTCAGCCAGCGGGTGTAGATCACCGTATAGTAGAAGAAGCCGACCACGGCCAGGACGGCGGCCAACCAGTTGACGAACAAAAAGAAGATCGCGAATGATAGCCCGGCCAGGGCAATGCCGAAAGCGAACGCACGCTGAGGTGCGACCCGGCCACTGGGCACCGGCCGCTTGCCAGTGCGCCCCATGATGCGGTCTATGTCGCTATCGTAGGCCATGTTCACTGCATTGGCCCCGCCAGCCATCAGGTAGCCGCCGATCAGCGTCCAGGCGACAAGATACCAGGGCGGCGCGCCGGCAGGCGTGATGAACATCGCTGCCAGCGTGGTGAACAGCAGGAGCGAGATGACGCGCGGCTTGGTCAAAGCCAGGTAATCCTCGAGCGTCTGGCGCCACCTCGGCACAGGCCTGGCAGCCGGCTCCGGGATAGCAACGGGCAAGCGCTCGGCCAACATGGCCAGCGCTACGGCGCTCACCCACATTGCCGCAGCCGTCGCGTTGTGCAGGGTCGCCAGGATAGCGGGACGGTTGAGCGACACCATCAGCCATCCCAACGCTCCCACAACCAGGAATGTGCCGAAGAACGCCCAGCCTGCCAGGCGAACACGAGGGTCAATACCCTGCCGCGAGTCGCGCCGCAGCAAGTTTCTCATGAGGGAGAACATCAGGAGGGCGATCACGAATACCGCCACGCGATGCAGCCATTGCAGGAAAACCAGGATCCCGCCGTTCGGCAGCAAACCACCGTTACAGATGGGGAAGTGCTGACCGCACGCCATCGCTGCACCGCTGCCGGACACAAATGCGCCGGTCGCGAGCAGGGCAAAAGTCGCCCCAGAGAGCGTGCGCACGGCGCGGCGGAAGCGCTGCGTCGGCCGGCTCACCTCGGGAAGATCGCGCACACCCCCTGGATAGCGCACCTCGACGCTCATAGCGACGATGCATCCGAGCATGAGCAATCCGGCGATCAGATGCAGCGCCGAAATCAACGGCTGCCCGGCCGGCCAGGGTCGCAGGGCGCTCAGCGCACCCAACCCGATCTGCACGATCACCAGGGCGAACGAGACCAGGCTCCAGCGAAGGAACGACTGCTCTAACCGACGATGTCGTCGCCAACCCAGGAAGGCGATGACGAAGAGCACGGACGCGGTCAAAGCCGCCAGTGCGCGGTGAACGACCTCAGCGACAGCCTTCGAGTTATCCACCGGCAGAACAGTGCCGAAGCACAACGGCCAGTCCGGACAACTCGGCCCTTCACCCGAGATACGCATGACATTGCCCGCCACCACCGTCAGCGCAGCAGCGACCGCCGCCGTGAGTGTCAGGCGGCGCAACGACCAGGGCTCATCCACACACATACGTATAGATCAAGCGCACCGCACTCACACCTGACCGCACGCCCATACGGTGCGGCGGACGTTCAAACCGAGGGGGTGCGCATCCGCGCGTCGAACAGCGGGCGATCGCTCTCCACGACCGGGATCTCGCGGAAGTTGTATTCCGGTGGCGGTGATGTGGTGCTCCACTCCAGCGTGTTGCCCTCCCACGGGTCGTTGCCGGCCGGCTCGCCATTGCGCAACCTGATGCAGTTGACGATGAAGACGAGTACGGAGAACGCCAGCAAGAATGCGCCGATCGTCGCGATCAGATTGCCGAGTTCCCAGCCGCGGCCAGGGTCGTAGGTGGCAATGCGGCGCGGCATCCCCAGCAAGCCCAGGAAATGCATGGGGAAGAAGGTGACGTTGAAGCCGATGAACATGAGCCAGAAGTGCAGCTTGCCCAGCTTCTCATCGAACAGGCGGCCGGTAATCTTGGGCCCCCAATAGTACAGGGCGGCAAAGATGCCGAAGACGCTCCCGCCGAACAACACATAGTGAAAGTGCGCGACGACCCAGTACGAGTTGTGCACATATTGATCAATTGGGATTGCGCCCTGCATCACGCCGCTGATGCCACCGATCACGAAGGTGCTCAGGAAGCCCAGGCACATCAGCAAGGGCACCTTGAAATCGAGCGACCCACCCCACAGCGTGGCGATCCAGTTGAACATCTTCACGCCGGTCGGCACGGCGATCACCATGGTGGTGAACATGAAGAAGCGCTCGATGGTCGGGTCCACACCGCTGACGAACATGTGGTGCACCCAGGTGGTGAAGCCCAACAGGCCAATCAGGACGGTGCTGATGACGACCGCGCGCAGGCCGAAGAGCGGCTTGCGCGAGAACACCGGAATGACCTCCGAGATGATCCCCATGGCAGGCAGGATCATAATGTAGACCGCCGGGTGCGAATAGAACCAGAACATGTGCTGCCACAGTTGCACCCGGTTCGCAGTGAAGAACTGGGTGTTGAAGTTGCGGTCGGCCACCAGCATGATCAGCGCAGCAGTGAGCACCGGCGTTGCCAGCAGGACCATGCCAGCAGTGGTGGCCATCGCCCAAACGAACATCGGAATGCGCCAGGCCGTCATGCCAGGGGCGCGCATGCTGTAAACGGTGACCAGGAAGTTCACCGCACCCAGCGTCGAGCCGATGCCCAACAGGATCACGCCGAGCAACCAAATGTCCATCCCGATCGTCGGCGAGAACGTCTTGTTCGAATAAGGAACGTAGGCCGTCCACGCCGCATCCGAGCGCGCGCCGAAGAGAAATCCGCCGAACATCACCAACCCGGCCCCGAGCGTGATCCAGAAACTGAACGCGTTCAGGCGCGGGAAGGCCACATCGCGCGCACCGATCATGAGCGGCACGAAGTAGTTGCCGAAGCCACCCACCAGCATCGGGATGGTGAACAGGAAGATCATCACCGAGCCATGCATGGTGAAGAGCTGGTTGTACGTGTTCGGATCCACCACTTGCAGATTGGGCGCAGCCAACTGCAGCCGGATGAGGAGCGCCATGACGCCGGCGATGATGAAGAACGCGAACGACATCACCATGTACATGATGCCGATCTTCTTGTGATCAACCGTCGCGAGCCAGCCGAGCAGGCCGCTCTTGGCTCGGTCACGAAGTGGGACAGGAATGCTGATGCTTGCCATGGATCTGAATGGGACCGCCCGGAGACGGCCCGCCTCGAGTTCACTTCAGGGTCAGTAAGTAGGCGACCAGGTCTTCGATCTCTTGCGCCTTCAGGTTCAAATTCGGCATGGCTGTGCCGGGCTTGATCGCCTGCGGGTCGCGTAGCCACTTCGCCAGATTCTCGGCGTTGTTCTCGAACCCATCAACTTGGGCGATGGTGGGATAGGATGCGAAGTTGGTCAAATCGCGCGGTGCGACGCGGCCTTGCGCTTTAGTGCCTTCGATGTAGTGGCAGGCGATGCACGTGCTATTCATGAAGAGTTCCTTGCCAGCCTCAGGATCGCCAGGGCGAGTCGCCGCCGAGCTGACGGCAGCCTGTTGGGCGTACCACTCGTCGTATTCGGCTTGCGGCAGTGCCTTCACCCGGGAGATCATCCTGGCGTGGGCCACACCACAATAGACGTTGCATTGACCGATGTAGTCGCCCGGCGGCACGTTGAACCACACGTAGGACATCTCGCCCGGATTGACGTAGATCATCGGGCCTAGCTCCGGCATCCACCAGGCATGAATCACGTCGGCCGCCGTCATGTCCAGACGGATGTTCTTGTTGGCCGGGACGACCAGCTCTTCGTTCGCCGTCACGCCGTCGCCGCCAGGGTACTTGTACTGCCAGACCCACTGACGACCAACCACCTCGATCACCAGATCAACCGGCTGGGCCCGCTCCACTCTTCGCCGGGCCTCCCGGTCGTTGATGGCATGCACATGAGCAACCGGATTGGACAGAGTGCCACGCGCCGTCATGCGGCTCATGGTGTCCACAGCAAGGCCAAAGATCACAGCAATGACGATGGCTGGGATGATCGTCCAGGCCAGCTCAAGCGTCCGGCTGCCGTGAATCTGCTCGGGCATTTCGTCCGAGCGACGTCGCCGGAACTTGATGACCGAATAGATGAGAAGGCCTTCGACCAACACGAACGTGATGATGGCGAAGATGAGAATGACGTTGTAGAGATCGCTGATGAGTTCTGCGTCGCGCGTTGCAGGAGGAACCATTACTACCTCATTATTCCTAACGGCCAGGGATTCTAGCATAGGCATAACCCGCGTCACGTGACCTTCAACAGTAGTCTGCGCATGACGTTCGACCTGATTGGGCAACCCGACTGTTCTTGGCTACGACTCATGCAGCATTCAGGCGATTCTGATAGAAGCAATCGCAATTGTGACCGGTTATAAGCGGCGAGGAAGGATGGATAATGACAGAAGTGCAGCCGGGCTGAGCCGGCGAAAGTTTCTGCAGATGGCGCTGATTGCTTCGCCGGGCATCGCACTGGCCGCATGCAGCGCTGCGCCAACCGAGCCACGAATGCCCACAGCCGAGCTAACGCCGGCGATTCCCACGCCGGTAAGTCAGCTGGCCAATGCCACATCATCTGAAATCATGGCACCCACGCCGGCTTGCGGAGACGACGACGAACCAACGCCGCCTCAGACCGCAGGACCGTTCTACACACCGAACACCCCGCTGCGCAACTCCTTCCTCGAGCCGGGGATCGTTGGCACGCGGATGATCGTCACCGGATACGTGCTGGACACGGTGTGCCGGCCGGTCGCCGGTGCGATGCTCGACTTCTGGCACTGCGACGACTCGGGGAACTATGACAACGTCGGCTACAGATTGCGCGGGCACTTCTTCGCCGATGAGGCCGGTCGTTACACGCTCGAGACCATCCAGCCTGGAATCTATCCGGGACGCACGCGGCACTTCCACGTTCGGGTGCAAGCGCCCAACCAGCCCGTGCTGACCACGCAGCTCTATTTCCCCGGCGAGCCGCTCAATGCGCGCGACCCAATCTTTCGGCCCGAGTGCCTGATGGACGTGCGAGACAACGCCGACGGCACCAAGACGGGCACCTTCAACTTTATCCTTCGGCTGAGCTAGCAGCTCGCCCCAGCGCGAAGCCCGGTCACACCTGGGCGCTCCCCTACACCAAACACGCGAATGGTGATTGACTTTCCGTCTGCGACGAGTAGAATTTAACCATCAGAATCATCCGATTAATTAGATTGTTCCAATTCATCATAAACAGCAATCATGTTGCGAGGCATCGAATCGGATCTGCTCGAGTACATCATTGACAACGGGTTACAGGCAGGAGACCGGCTGCCGCCCCTCGAGGAGTTGAGCGCGGAGCTGCAGATCAGCACCGGCAAGCTGCGCGAACAGCTCGAAGCCGCGCGCACGATGGGTCTGGTGGAAGTCAAGCCGCGCACCGGCATTCGTGTGAGCGAGTTCAGCTTCCTACCGGCCGTCCGCTTCAGCCTGCTCTTCGCGCTCGCCCAGAACCGCAAGCTGTTCGACGCCTTCAGCGAGCTGCGCAACCACGTCGAGTTTGCCTTCTTTCACGAGGCAGTTGCCCTGCTCACGCATGAAGACTATAAATATCTCAGATCGTTGATCGAGCGAGCTTTCGCCAAGCTGGACGAACACCCGCCACGCATCCCCCACGACGAGCATCGCGAGCTGCATCTGACGATCTACCACCGACTGGATAACCCCTTCGTCAAAGGGCTTCTGGAAGCTTACTGGGACGCCTACGAAGCCGAGGGGTTGAGCGTGTTCTCGGACTACGACTACCTGCATGAAGTATGGACGTATCACGAGGGGATCGTCAACGCGATCGTCGCCGGGGAGGTTGACGAGGCTTACCGTCTGTTGGTGCAACACACCAAGCTGCTGCAAAAGCGGCAGCGGGCCCGCGCACCGCGCGCTCGGGCCAATGCCAACGGTGACGCCCCGGTGTCCGAGGTTAGAGCGACCATGCACCAACGCATCGTTTCGAAATGAGTCCCGACAATCGGCAAGACACTTGCCAGCCGTCAAGTTATAGCAAATGAAAACGAACCCGAGATGGTTCAGGAGATAAAGATGCTGAGAGACCTTACAGCTACCAACGACTTCAACACAGCCCTCAAAGCGCCCTCCCCTGCACAGGCCACGAGCGCATCACCGTTGCAACAAGAGCCGATCGTGAACGACTTCGCCATCACGGCCGCCACGAAGAACGGCTCCGGCAGCCAGACTTCCAACGCCATTTTGTTGCGCGCGCTGTTCAAGATGGGCATCCCGGTCAGCGGGAAGAACCTCTTCCCCTCCAACATTCAAGGCCGGCCCACCTGGTACACCATCCGACTGAGCAAGGATGGCTACCTCGCCCGGCGCGATACCACCGAGATCATGATCGTGCTGAACCCGGATACGGCGCTGGAAGATCACCAGAATACCGCACCGGGCGGCGTGTTCATGTACGCCGACGACATCAAGCTGCCGGTCCGGCGCACCGACCTGCACTACTACGCCATCCCCGTCAAGGAGATGGCCCGCGCGCATGAGTCCGATCCAAAGTTGCGCACCTACGTGGCCAACATGGTATACGTCGGCGCCATCGCCCAGCTGCTCGGCATAGACCTGAACGAAATCGAAGCCGCGCTGATGTTCCACTTCAAAGGCAAGGCCAAGCCAGTGGAGAGCAACATGAAGGTGGTTCGCGCCGCGGCCGCCTGGGCAGCCGAGAATCTCATCAAGACCGATCCCTATCGCGTGGCGCGCATGGACAAGACCAGCGGCCAGATCATGATCGACGGCAACACCGCCGCCGCGCTGGGCGCGATTTACGGTGGCGTCGGGTTCGTCGCGTGGTATCCCATCACACCGGCCACCAGCCTGGCGGACGCTCTGAACGAGTATCTACCCCGGCTGCGCATGGACCCAGAGACCAAGGCACCGACGTACGCCGTCGTCCAGGCCGAAGACGAGCTGGCTGCGCTCGGCATGGTCCTGGGCGCGGGTTGGGCCGGCGCGCGGGCGATGACTTCGACCAGCGGACCCGGCATCTCGCTGATGGCCGAATTTACCGGCCTGGGATACTTCGCCGAGATCCCAGCCGTCATCTGGGACGTGCAGCGCATGGGGCCGGCCACCGGTCTGCCCACCCGCGTGTCACAAGGCGACATCATCGCCGCTCACTGGCTCGGCCACGGCGACACCAAACACCCCGTCCTGCTGCCCGGCTCGGTCTACGAGTGCTTCGAGTTCGGATGGCGCGCCTTCGACCTGGCTGAGCGCCTGCAGACGCCGGTCTTCGTGCTGAGCGACCTCGACCTGGGCATGAACCAGTGGATGAGTAAGCCGTTCGACTATCCGGAAGAGCCGATGGATCGCGGCAAGGTGCTCACCGAGGAACAAGTCAACGCTGCCAGGGGATTCGCGCGCTACAAAGACGTTGATGGCGACGGCATCGGCTGGCGCACGCTGCCGGGCAACGAAAGCCCATTCGCCGCCTACTTCACGCGCGGCTCTGGCCACAACGAGCGCGCCATGCTTTCGGAGCGCGCCGACGACTGGGAGAACAACATGGACCGCCTGGCGCGCAAGTTCGAGACGGCGCGCCGGCTCATGCCGCCCCCGATGACCGACATCGTCGAAGGCGCCGAGATCGGCATCATCGGCTTCGGCTCGACCGACCCGGCCATCCAGGAAGGACGCGCTTTGTTGGAAGCCCAGGGCATCCGCACCTCGTACTTGCGCCTGCGCGCGTTGCCGATGAACGACGACGTGACGATGTTCCTGGCTGCGCACAAGCGCATCTACGTGGTCGAACTGAACAGCGACGCCCAGCTATGCCAGCTCGTGCGGCTGCACTCACCGAAGGATGCCGACAAGGTGCATCCAGCCAACCACAACGACGGCCTTCCGCTGACAGCGCACTGGATCAGCGAGGAGATTCTGTATCAGGAGACGAGACACTAGACCTAGCTCGCGCTCGCCGCGCCCAGGCGTGGCGAGACGAGTCTATCGGGAGACATGACCATGACGATCATCAAGAACGGAACCACCGGCGTCACCGATCCGGCACCCAGGATGCCCGGAGCGAGCAAACCCGGCGTGAATATCATCGGCCTGGCCAAAACGGACTACAAAGGGCTCGAATCCACGCTCTGCAACGGCTGCGGCCACGACTCGATCTCGTCTCAGATCATCACTGCCTGTTACGAGCTGGGTGTAAAGCCCGAACGCATCGTCAAATTCAGCGGCATCGGTTGCAGCAGCAAATCACCTGCCTATTTCATGAGTCGCTCGTTCGGGTTCAACGCGTTGCACGGCCGCATGCCCTCCGTGGCCCAGGGAGCGTTGATGGTGAATCACACCCTGCAAGGCATCGGCGTAAGCGGCGACGGCGACACCGGCAGCATCGGGCTCGGCCAATTCATGCACCTCATTCGCCGCAATCTGCGCATGGTCTACATCATCGAGAACAACGGCGTATATGGCCTGACCAAGGGCCAGTTCTCGGCCACGGCCGACGTGGGCCAGGAGCTGAAGCACGCCGGGCGCAACGAGCTACCGCCCATCGATCTGTGCCGCGCCGCGATCGTGGCCGACTGCGGGTTCGTCGCCCGCTCGTTCGCCGGCGACCCGAAGCAAGTCGTGCCGTTGATCAAGGCCGCGCTCAGCCATCGCGGCACGGCCGTCCTGGACATCATCAGCCCGTGCGTGACGTTCAACAACCGCGACGATAGCACCAAGAGCTACACCTGGGGCAAAGCGCATGACGAGCGCATCAACGACTTCGGTTTCGTCATGTCCCAGGAAGAAATCCAGGTGGACTACGCCGAGGGCGAAACCAGGGAGGTCGAGTTGTTCGATGGCTCGAAGATCGTGTTGAAGAAGCTGGACGGCAGCCACGACCCGACGGACAAGCAAGCCGCGCTGCGTTTGCTGACCGAGGCGCATGACAAGCAGCTGTTCATCACCGGCCTGCTCTACATCAACACCGAGCGCCCCAACCTGGCGGAGACCTATCATCTCGTCAAGCCGATCGCCTCGTATCAGCAAGACATGCTGCGCCCTTCGCGCGAGAGCTTGCAGAAGATCATGAGCGCGATGTATTGACCGCTCAAACGAAGAAGCCCCGGCTGGACGAACAGCCGGGGCTTCTTTTTTGCAGGTTTGCAAGTGTTCGCGGGCTACGCGCTCAGCTGCTGGCGCATGGCGTTGACTTTGCTCAGCACGCTGTCATCAATCACCTTATCGCCTACGCGAACGACCAATCCACCCAGAATGGATGGATCCACCTCGAAGGTGATGTGCTCGATCGCCCCAATCTGCCTGGACAGGTCGACTTTCACTCGCGACTGCTCTTCGGCTGTGAGCGGCAGTGCGCTGGTCACGACCACCGGCGCACCGTCAACCGACACACCGGCGATGCTGGCAGCCGGAACTTTGCTGAAGAAGTCGTTGATCAGCGCCTTCTGCCGATTGGCGTCGAGCGACTCACCAACGAGCTTGTTCGTGGCAGCCATGACGAGGGCGACGATCTGATTGCGTGAATCGGCCAGGAGCTGATTGCGCTCGGCCTGCGCGTCAATGCGCGCCTGTTGGCGCATGCGCTCGATTTCGGCCTGGGCCTCCTGACGGATGCGCTGCGCCTCCTGCTGAGCGGCATTCACCGCCTCAGCTCGGATCTTCTGAGCCTCGGCGCTCGCTTCATTCAGCTTGGCCTGGTAATCCTTTTCGACGTTGGCCAGCCGCTCATCAGCCAGGCGAGCATTCTCCAGGCTTTCCTCGATGCGCTTGCGGCGCGCCTCGAGGTTACGAAGCACCGGCCGGATCACCATGCCGTTCAGGAAGTACATGATCAGCAGGAAGTTGACGACCTGCGCCAGGAACTGAACCAGGTTGATGCCCAACCCCTCGAATGGATTGGCACCACCCCCTTCCGCTGCCACGCGTGCAATTGCTAGAAACGACAACACGACGACCTCCAAGACGCTGAATTAGCCGCTAAAGGCGAACAACAGCAGGAACGCGATCACGAGCGCGAAGATGGCGAGCGACTCCGCGAATGCGATCACCAGAATCATGTAGGTTTGGAGGGTCGAGGTCACTTCAGGGTTGCGACCGATCGAGATCAACGCGCCGAGGCCCGCCAACCCGATGCCGATGCCCGGGCCGATCATGCCGGCCCCACCGGCAATACCTGCGCCGATCGCCTTGCCCAATACGAGTGCTGCTTCTGGTTCCATTCTTTTTTACTCCTCAGTGTGTGTCTGTGCGATTAACTCGAATAACGGTTATCTATCCTCGATCGTAAGTCATCAGCCGCCGTGGATCGCAACCGACGACTCACGGCGGCGACTCATCAATGTTCCCCATGTGCCACGGCCAGCGACGTGAACACGGTGGTCAGCATCATGAACACGAAAGCCTGAATAACCGCGATCGCAAATTCCAGGGCGTAGAAGACAGTCGGCAACAGCACCGGGAAGATGGACATCATCACGAAGACGAGCACCGTCCCGGCAAACATAGTGCCGAAAAGTCGGAACGAGAACGACACGATGCGGATGAACTCGGAGATCAACTCGAGCGGGCCCACCAAGCCGGCTTGAATGTTGCCGATCAAACCCTGCATCATGCCCTGATGTGCGCGCCGCCAGGCATCTACTTGAATGAAACGCTTGAAGTAATGCATGCCGTTAGCGCGAATGCCCTGTATCTCGATGAAGAGGAAGGCGATGATCGCCAACGCCAGCGTCGTGCTGAGCGAAGAAGTGGGGCGGCGCAAGAAGGGAATGAGGGCTGCGCCGGCGTTCGGATCGTCGCCGCCGGCCATCGCAGGCGCGGCCTGCACATCGCTGGCGAGCGCCGCCAGCTCAGCGCCACCAGCCGCCACACCTTCCGCCTGTTCGAGCGTATAGCCACACGAATCAGCGAAGCCCCTGGCTCGGTCCACCTCGTAGCCGGTGATCAACCACACGCCGCTCGACTTGACGGCGCAGAAGCCGCGTAGATTGGCCGGCGCCGCTTCCATCTTGCCGACCGATTCGTGACCGGGCAACAACTCGAAGAAGCCGGCGATCATGATGAACGTGAAGACGGAAATCGCAATCGGCGCCACCACTTTGGCGCGCGTGCCAAGCGTGGGAACGAGATAGTTGTTGTAGAGAAACTCGACAAACGTTTCCCATGCGCGCGCGAACCAGTTGGTTCCGGTGAGCGTGTTGCGCAAACCGCGCGCCCCCAACAACGCCAGCACGATGATGACGATGTCCACGATCAGCGTCGTGAACAGCGTGTTGTGCAGCCAATCCGGGCCGAGCGGCTCCGAAGGCACGACGATGTTGGGGATGAACGTCTTGAACGGCACAGCAATGCCGTTGATGTTCAACGTAAAGCTGCTGAGCAGCAGGCCAGCGACGATGGCCAGGCCCAGGATGACGAGGAACTTCAACCCTTTCATATTGCTATAGTTTCAAACCTCATTGGATTCTGGTGAGAACAGCTAACGAGCATCGTTGAGTGTCACAGCCGGGGTGCTTTGTGCAGCAGCCGAATCGGCTTCTTTCGCGCGCTGAGAATCCACCCAGGCCAGGTAGGCCTGCCGGGACTGCTTGACCGTCCGCATCGCCATCCGATAAGTGAGGAACACGGACAGGATCGCGCCGAAGATCGGCAAAGCAAGCGTCAGCAGTGGACGCGTGTCGAATTGCCGGTCGAGCAGGATGCCGAGGAATACGCCACCGATCATCAGTGCGCCGTTGATCAGCGCAATCTGAACGGCCATCACACCGATGATGTGTGGGGGAAACGCCCTGAGGAAGATGACGAACGGCGATTCGCGTTTAGGGCTATGCATCTTGCGGCTCCGATTTTAGCATGCGCATTCTGTTGCTCGCTCCCTGCATGAACCGAGTCGAACAGGGAGCAAGCTCGACTCACCCCGGGAAGAACGACTGCGCCGCCTCGATGGCCAGATTCCAAAATGGCGGCGAGACCACGGTCAACAGCACAATCGCCACGGCCGTGAGGAGCACAGTGACACCCGTCGGCGCAGGCACGTAGAACGGTTGGTCGTCGCGATCGGTGCGCTCGACGTACATCGCTCGCACCACGTTCAGGTAGTAAACAACCGACACCAACACCATGATGATAGCGATCACGACCAACGCAATCAGATTCACGCCGATAGCCGAGGTGAAGACCACCAGCTTGGCGACGAAGCCAACCAGCGGCGGCGCGCCCAGCAAGCTCACCAGCGCCGCAGTCATGCCTAGCGCCAGGTAAGGCGAACGGCGTCCCAGGCCGTTGAAGTGCTCGACGTCATCGCCGCCCACGCGCTCGGAGACGATGCCCACCACCGCAAAAGCGCAGATGTTGGTGAGCATGTAGGTGGCGATGTAGAAGATGACTGCCGCCATCGCATCGGCGCGGTTGAGCTGATTGGCCGCCAGGGCCGTCACGCCGACGAGGATATAGCCAGCCTGCGAGACGCTGGAGTACGCCAGCATGCGCTTGACGTTGTTCTGCACCAGCGCCAGCAATCCGCCGATGACCATGGTCAGAATCGCAAGCGGCTGCATCAACGCCGCCCAGGTCAAAGACGCTTCAGAAGTGCCGGGCGGCAGCGTGTAAAACAGGAAGCGCATCAAGATGGCGAAGCCCGCCGCTTTGGAAGCCGTGCTGATGAAACCGGAGATCGGCGTCGGCGCACCCTGATACACATCAGGCGCCCAGAAGTGGAACGGGAAGGCCGAGGTCTTGAAAGCGAATCCAACCAGCACAAGCAGAGCGGCGAAGGACACCGGCACGCGCAAATCGGGATCGAGCAGAGCGCGGGCGATGGCCTGATAGCTGGTGTTGCCGCCGCTCAAACCGTAGAACAGGCTGAGGCCAAATAGCATCACGGCTGAGGTCACAGCGCCGAACACAAAGTACTTTAGGCCGGCCTCCGCGCTGAGTTTATTGCCCCGGTAGAAACCGGCCAGCAGATACAACGACAGGCTCGACGCCTCGGTCGCCAGGAAAAGCATGATCAGGTCGTTCGCACCGGCCATCAACGACATCGCGATGGTGGCGAAGATGATGATGGCGTAGTACTCGCTGCCGATCCGCATCGAGCGAAAGTCGATCGAGACCAGGCACGTGAGTGCGCCGGCCACGATGAAGATGACGCGGAAGACGAAGGTATACAGGTCGTTGCGGATCATGCCGCCGAGGATGGTCTGCGACTCGGCTGGCCGGGCGATGATGGCGACGACGAGGATGATGATCATACCGACGGCAGCGGTCACGCCGAGTGTGCGGCGCTTGAGCGCACGCCCGGAGACCAGGTCCAGCGCCAGGATCACCATTGACCACAGCAGCAGCAGAATCTCCGGCAGGATGCCGAAGAACTCAGCGGGATTGAACTCGACAAAAGAACCGGCCATGTTTGACGTTTTGAATCTTGAGTTTTAACCTTCGAGCTGGTCCACCACACAAAATCGAACGCTCATCCTGCAGCAGACAACCCGCGCACGATCGCCTGCACGCCGGCGTTGACCACCGACATGACTGTGTTCGGCAACACGCCGACGACGACGAGGACGGCGCACATCAGCACGATGGCGACCTTCTCCAACGAATCCAGGCGCGGCAGCTTTTGCAGCTCGACGTCCTGCGGCTCGCTGAAATACACCCGGGCGGCCACCCGCAACGTCCACGCGGCGTTGATCACGATGACGATGATGCTGGCCACAGCCACGACGGCATACCAGCCGTTCGTCGCACCCTCGAACATCGCGCTGGGCGTGCTGGATGCGCTCCACAGCCCCATGAAGATCTGCACTTCGGCCGGGAAACCGGGCAAGCCGGGCATCCCCATCAGCGTGAGCGCGCCGATGACGAAGCCGACCGACGCCAGCGGCATCACGCGCGCCAGGCCATTCAACTGTGTGACGTCACGAATGTGGGCGCGTTCATAGATCATGCCCACCAAGGCGAACATCAAACCGGTCATCACGCCCCCGGCGAACAGCTCCAGGCCTGCACCGTTCAAGCCCAATTCGTTCAGCGCGGCCAGGCCGAGCAACACCAGGCCGAGGTGGCTGACCGACGAGAAGCCGATGATGTACTTCAAGTCGGTCTGCCGGAACGCGATCAACGCGGCATAGATCAAGCCGGCCATGCACAAGAAGACGATCACGGGCATCCAGTACTTCGCGCCCTCGGGCAGCAGCTGGATGCCGATGCGCAAGCCGCAGTAGGCGCCAGTGGCTTTCAACACGCCACCATGCAACATCGAGACTGCGGTGGGTGCGGCAGCGTAGCCGTCGGGCGACCAGTTGTGCAGTGGCCACAAGCTGGCCAGCACGCCGAAGCCGACGAAGATCGGCAAGAACCACGTGCGCTGCAGTTGGAGGGATTGCTCGGGTGGCAGGCTGCGCACGCCGGCCTGGATGTCGAACCAGTCGAACGATCGGCCGGTCTGGAAGTAGACCGCCAGCAGACCGATGATCGCCACGAGCGAGCCGACGAACAGGTAGATCGTCAGCTTCATCGCCGCATATTCACGACGCTTGCTCCCCCATCCGGCGATGAGCACATAGACGGGGAACAGCACCAGTTCGTAGAAGATCAGCAACAAGAAGATGTCGAGCGCGATGAAGCTGCCGAACACGCCAGACACAAGCAGCAGCAGGAAGGCGAAGTACTCGCGCGGCCGATCGGCGGAGCGCCACGAGACCAGGACGGCGCAGAACATGACGATGCCGGTCAGCACCAGTTGCGGCGCAGAGAAGCCATCCACGCCGACGTGATAGCCAATCCCGAACTCTGGTATCCAGATCGCCTTTTCCTGGAACTGGAAGCCGCCGACGATGCGGTCGTAGCCGAAGAACACTGCCACCGAAAGCAGAAGCGAGACGAACGACGCTGCGGCAGCGACCGTCTTGATCACATCTGCGTGATCGCGCGGAATCAGCAGGATGACGACCGCGCCGATGAGCGGCACAAGCATGATGAGCGTGAGGATGGGAAAGTTCGTCATTGAGCTACCTTAACAACCCTTGCACACCGACGTTGATGACGTTCAAAGCCAGCGCCGGCCACACACCGAGCACGAGCATCGCGCCCATCAGCGGGGCGATGCCCAGGATTTCGGCGAAGTTCATGTCCGGCAACGGGTGATGCCGCCACTCCTCGCCCAGCGGGCCGTGCAACACCTTCTGAATCGCCTTGAGGATGTAGATGCCGGTGATGAGCAAGCCGGCCATGGAGAGGATGGTGAGCAGGGTGTGCACCGACCACGCCCCACGCGTCACCATGAACTCGCTCACAAATCCGGACAGGCCGGGCAATCCCAACGAACCCATCGCGCAGAAGATAAGGATCGCGCCGTAGATCGGCATGATCGTCCACAGACCGCCATACCGGGTGAGGTCGCGGGTGTGAGCCCGCTCGTAGACCACACCGACCAGGGCGAACATCGCCGCCGACGAGAGGCCGTGGGTCACCATTTGCAGCACCGCCCCGCTGCCGGCGATGGTCGCGTCAATCTCGCGCACCGTAGCATCCGGCGCCAACGCCAGGCCCACAGAGGCGATGCCCAGCGCGACGAAACCCATGTGGTTGATCGAGGAATAGGCCACCAGGCGCTTGAAGTCGTTCTGCCCCCAGGCGGCGAACGCGCCCAGCAAGATGCTCAAGAAGGCAAGCAGAGCCAGCAGCACGCTGTAGTTGAACGGCGCGCCGAACACGTTCAAGCCAGGCAGCACCGGCTGCGAGAACACATCCGGGAAGAGTGGCATCACTAGGCGGAAGAAACCGTAGCCGCCGAGCTTGAGCAGGATGCCGGCCAGCATCATCGAGCCACCAGTCGGCGCTTCGGTGTGCGCATCGGGCAGCCAGGTGTGCAAAGGCCAGATCGGGATCTTCAGCGCGAAGGCGACGCTGAAGGCGATGAACGCCACCGCCTTCCAGACCGTGGGATCCCAGCCAAAGAAGTCAACCTGGTTGGCCCCGGTGAACGGCCGGCCGAGCGCCGATTCGAGATAGGTGATGTCGAAGCTCTTCGACGCCAGGCCGATCACCTGGATGGCCAGCAACATGCCCAGGCTGGCAAACATCGTGTAGAGGATGAACTTGAACGACGCATAACGTCGGTTCGCCCCACCCCACTGGCTGATCAGGAAGTACATCGGCACCAGGCTGATCTCGTAGAACAGGAAGAACAAGATCAGGTCGAGCGCGATGAACACGCCCAGCACCGTCGTCTGCAACAAGAAGAACAGCGCGAAGTAGGCCTTCGGATTGCGCTCGATGTTGAGCGAGAAGATCATCGCTAGCGGCGTGAGGAAGCACGTCAGCACAACCAGCGGCAGGCTGATGCCATCCACGCCGACCTTGTAGACCGAGTTGATCTGGGGGAACCAGACCATGCTCTCGAGGTATTGGTAGCCCCCCTGAGTGCGGTCGTAGCCGGCCCACGCCATGATCGCGAGCGCCAGCGGGATCAGGCTGAAGGCGATGCTGCCCCACCTGATCAGCCTGGTTTGATGCGCCGGCGTGATCAGCACCAGCACCATGCCCACCAGGGGCAGGTAGGTGATCACCGACAGCAGGTTCGTATTCAACAGGTTCATCGTCGTCTCGTCGGCAACTTGTTTGGCGATGGTTCATCGAGGGACACGCCCACTCGACCACCCACCGCCCATTACACTCATCACTGGAACAGGAACAAGAAGAACACCAGGATAGCGATCACCATGATCAGGCCGGAGAGCAGGTAGTTCTGCACCTGGCCGCTTTGCAACTCGCGTCCCCAATCGCCCAGGTTGCGGAAGAAGCGCCCAACGGCATCGGAGAAGCCGGTGATCACCACGCGATCGAACTCGGCGAACCCTTTCGTCACGCGCGCACCAAAGGCATAGCCACCTTCCAGGATGCGGTCAATGACACCCTTGTCCACCACGCGCGAATAATTGTCTGCGATTACCTGAAGCGGGTTGATGAAGATCTTGCGATACAGCTCGTCCCAGTACCAGCGGTTGTGCAGAAAGCCGAACACCGGCAGCTTCTCGACCGGGTCGGTCTGTCCAGCCTGCAGCGGGTTGCGGGCATAGACGAACCAACCCAGCGCCAACCCGCCCAACGCTACTCCGATTGAGAACAACACCGGGACGATGTTGAAGGCAAGCGGCTCCGGCTTCTCCAGCAGCATGCTGGCGATGAAATTCTTCAGCCAGAACGCGCCGTCCCCTACCAACGCGCCGAAGACCGGAAAGTCCTTCGGAATATTGATGAAGCCGATGAACAGCGCGAAGACGGCCAGCACGATCAGCGGGAAAGTCATCGAGGGCACGCTCTCGCTGGCGTGTGCAGCCGCCTCGGTACGCGGCTGACCCAAAAATGTCATGGCGATCTGCCGCATGGTGTAGAACGCCGTCAGGAACGCGCTCGCGACAAGCACCAGGAAGACCAGCGAAGCCAGCCCGTCGCCCTTGACCAGGCCGTGGTAGTAAGCGTCGGCGAAGATCTCGTCCTTGCTCCAGAAGCCGGCGGTGATGAATGGGAAGCCGGCCAGCGCCAGGCCACCGATCAGGAAGGTGACGAAGGTAATCGGCATGCGCTGGCGCAAGCCGCCCATGTTGCGCATATCCTGCGGATCGAAGGCATGTTCATCGTGCGCACCATGCTCATTGTGGTCGTCGTCATGATGATGGCCATCATGATGGTGAGCATCGTGGCCGTGCCCGGCATGGCCGCTGTGCCCCGAGTGGCTCACATGGTGGTGTCCGTGCTCCACGCCGTGGATCACCGAGCCGGACGCCAGGAACAACAAGGCCTTGAAGAAGGCGTGCGTGAGCAGGTGAAAGGCCGCCGCCACATACGCGCCAATGCCAACTGCGGCAACCATGAAACCGAGTTGCGAGATGGTTGAGAAGGCCAGCACGCGCTTGATGTCGTATTGCGCCACGGCGATGGTGGCACCGAGAAAGGCGGTGAACGCCCCGATCAGGCCGACGAGGGTGAAGGCCGTCCCATGTTCGCCCGACGCCACCAGCAGCGGGAAGAAGCGCAACAGCATGAAGATGCCGGCGCTCACCATCGTCGCCGCGTGGATCATCGCCGAAACGGGCGTCGGGCCTTCCATCGCGTCGGGCAACCACACGTGCAACGGCCACTGCGCGCTCTTACCTACCGTGCCGCCGAAGATCAGGATGGCGATCAGGCCGGCCGCCGAGATGCCGAGGCCAAGCACGGCCGGCGTGGCCGCCAGCGTATTGAGCACCTCTTCGTTGTGCAGAATCGCATGGAAGTTCAGCGTGCCGGTCTGAGCGTAGAGGTACACCATGCCCAGCAGCAGCAGCATGTCACCCACACGCGTAGTCATGAACGCTTTGACGGCCGCCCGATAGGCCGAAGGCTTCTGATAGAAGAAGCCGATCAGCGAATACGAGCAGAAGCCCATGAGCTCCCAGAAGATGAACAGCGTGAGCAGGTTGTCGCTGACGACCAGGCCCATCATCGAGCCGGCGAACAGGCTGAGGTAGGCGAAGAAGCGCGTGTAGCGCGGGTCGGCGGCCATGTAGCCGACGCTGTAGATGAAGATCAGCGTGCAGGCCAGCGGCACCATGAACAGGAATGTTGCGCCGAGCGGGTCCACGGCGACGCCGATGTTCAAGACCGTTTCGCCTGTGGGCAACCAGCCGATCTGTCCACCGATGGGCTTCTTGCCCAGGTCTTTCATCTGCCAGACGTTGAAGAAGACGATGAACGACATCACCAGGGACGCGACCATCGCGAGCACGGCGATCGCCGAGCTGGTCTGGCGATAGCGATTGGTGAACAAGGCAATGACCGCGAAGGCCAGGATCGGTGGCAACGGCGCGAGCCAGAGTAATGTGGTCAATGCTTGGTGCGACATGCTTTGCGTATTCCGTATTGCGCAGTGTGGTGCGCGACACCTCTCAGAGCTTCATTTGATCCAGCTTCTCCGGGTCGATGCTGCGTGTGACGCGATAGACCGAGATGATGAGCGCCAGGCCGACGGCAGCTTCAGCAGCGGCAATGACGAGCACGAAGGCTGCAAAGGCCAACCCACCCGACGAAGCCGGCGCAAGATAGCGCCAGAAGGCGAGCAGGTTGATGTTGGCAGCGTTCAGCATCAGCTCGACGCCCATGAGCAGGGCAATGGCATTCTTACGAGCCAGGGTGCCATATAAGCCGATACAGAACAGTGCGGCAGACACCACCAGATACCACCACAAGGGGATTCCGTTGAGTACGTTTTGCATGATTCCGTAATCCAGGCGCGCTGAATCTAGTGTTCGGCGGTCGAAGCCACTGCGCCTTCTGGCAACGAAGCGGCGTCGGGCGCTGCGCCGGCTCGCCGCATCGCCTCAGCTTCCTCGGCTGCTTCTTCGGCCTGACGCTGTCGGTCTTCGATCACCTCGGCAGGCCGGCGCTGACGCGCGATGAAGATGGCCCCTGCCAACACCACATCCACCAGGAAGGCAATGAGCAGGAAGGGCAACAAGTACTGGTTCAAGTCCACCAGCGAGCGGCCGAAATCGGCGATGTAGGTGTCGGGAATGGCGGGGATGGCCTGAGCAGGTGGCGTCCACTCGATGCCCCCCACCTCGCGCGGAGAGACGTTTCCGGCAAACAGCGAGAGGATCGGCCAGCGCGCGAGATCGAGCGTTACGCGCAACGGGCCCACGAGCAGCAACAACATCAGGAAGATGGCCGCAGCCACCACCGCGCCGGCCACCGCCTGGGAATTTTGCGGCACCATCCCCTGCATGCCACGCGTGAGCATCACGGCGAAGATGACCAGGATGGAGATCGCGCCGATGTAGATCAAAACCTGCGCCACGGCAAAGAGGCCGATGTCGAGCAATACGAATAGACCCGCCACACCGAAGAACGCCACGATCATCATCAGTGCGGCGCGAAACAGGTTGCTGGTGGTGACGACGAATATCGCAGCCCCCAGGATCACCAGGGAGATCACGACGAAGAGAACTTGATGGACCGTCATATCAGTGTTGCCTTGGACCCCTTGCGGCCGGCTTGGCGCATGGGAGGTCGTCCATGGTCTTCATGCGCTCACCGCAGCGATGTTCTCCGCCCGGCGCTGCTCGAGCACGGCTTCTTCTTGGAGGCGCATGATGCGCGCACGGCGTGCCGCAACGATCAGCGAGCCCAGCAAGATGAGCATGCTGGCCGAGAACAGGATGGCGGCCTGCACGCCCGGGGTGACGAGGATGCCGCCGTTGGCCTGCACCATGGCCGGGCTGGTGACGAACAACTTCATCAATGCCATCACCACGACCAGGTGCACAATGGATACCGGCACGAAGAACTTCCAGTTCATGTTGTGCATCTGGTCCACGCGAATGCGAGGCAGCGTGCCGCGCAACCACATGAAGATGGTAAACACGACGGCGGCCTTCAGCAGCAACCAGATGTAGGGAGGCAGCACCGGCCCCGCGTAGCCACCGAGGAACAACGTCGCAAATACGAACGCCACGGCCAGCGCGTTGACATACTCGCCCAGGAAGAACAGCGCGAACTTCATACCGCTGTATTCGACGTGGAAGCCGGCCACGATCTCCGATTCGGCTTCCAGCAGGTCGAACGGTGAGCGCGCAGTCTCGGCAATGCCGCTGATCAGGAAGACAAGCGCGCTAAGCGGGAAGAACACGATGAACGGAATGCCCGGATTGCCGTTCAGCGTCGTCTGCTGATTGATGATGTCCGTCAGGCCCAGCGAACCAGCGAGCATGACCACCGGCAGCACGTTCAGCAGCATCGGCACCTCGTAGCCCACCAATTGCGCCACGGTTCGGAACGCCCCCAACAAGGCGTATTTGTTGTTGCTGCCCCACCCTGCCATGATGATGGCGACGATGCTGCCCGAGCCGATGGCGATGATGTAGAACACGCCGACGTTCAGGTTCGTGCCCACCACGCCAGGCGCGAATGGAATCACGGCATAGGTGGTCAGGGCGAACACGGCGATGACCAGCGGCGCGAGGTTGTACACCCAACGATCGGCCGCCGCCGGCGTCGTGTCTTCCTTAGTGAACATCTTGATGCCATCGGCAATGGGCTGTAGCAAGCCTAGCGGACCGGCCTGATTTGGCCCGACGCGATCCTGAATACGGGCGACGACCTTGCGCTCGGCATAGGTCAGCCCCATGAACGACAATGCGGCGAACGTGCATAGGATGACCGCTGCCAGCCCCATGGTGATCAGGTCAGCCAGGAAGGGGCTGAACCCGAAGATGCTGTTGATGATTCCGGCGATGAAGTCACTGAGAATCCGAAGCAGATCGTTGATGAACTCCATAAGTCAGGCCCCAGAAGCCGGCTATGTGCCGGTCGCTCGACGATGTGATCTTCACTCCCAGTCCAGCGCGCCCTTTCGCCAGGCGTAGAGCAGCGCGATCAACAACACGACGATGAAGAGGATGACGTTGGCTACCGCGAAGAACGAGAGCGAATTGAACGCCACGGCAATTGGGAAGAGCAGGATAGCCTCGATGTCGAACAGCACGAACACCAGCGCGAGGACGTAGTACTGAACGCGGAACTGCACCCACGTGTCTCCAACCGTCTCCATGCCGCACTCGTAAGTCTCGAGCTTGGCTTTGCTCGGCTTCTTGGGGCGGAGCAGAGAAGCTGCGATCAGCGTCACCCCCATGAGCAACGCGGCTGTCACCAGCATCACACCGACGAACGCAAAGTCTGTTCTCATAGGCCTATGCACGATTTAGCCACAGCGCCGCTACAGATGAGCTATTGTCTTTCGCGGCACTGTGGCTAACTTCGATCCGGACAAGTGCCAAACTTCACAAGGCCAGAACATTATAGCCGCACGAATTTTGTAGCGTCAAGGATTTACGTAGGTTAAGAACGCGCCAAATGTCACATCGCGCGCCACAGCCGGCTCGCCGCCTCACGCGTTTTGGCGATCAACGCCTCCGGATCGGCGTTCGAAACCAGGTGATCGCGCTTCAACCACCTGCCTGCCACCATCACGCTGTGCACATCCACCGCATCGCGCCACAGGATAAGTTGGTCGAGCAAGTTGTCGGCCGTGACCGGCGTTGGTAGATCCAGGTCGATCGCTATCAGGTCGGCCTGCTTGCCGATAGCAAGCGTTCCGATCAGGTCGTCCATTGCCAGCGCTCGCGCGCCATCGCTCGTTGCCATCTGCCACACATCGCGCGCCGGCATCGCGCCAGGGTCAAGGAGGCGCGCCTTGTGAATGAGGAAGGCCCCCCGCAGCGAGGCGAAGAAGTTGGCGATGTAGCCATCGGTGCCCAGGCCGACGGTCGCGCCAGCCCTGCGCATCTCCGGCACGGGTGCGATGCCGCCGCCAACCTCACAATTGCTTAGCGGCATGGTCGTCACCCGAATCCCGCGCTCGCCCACGATGCGCACCTCGTTCGGCGAGAGCTGCACGCACTGCGACGCCAGCGTGGTCTCATCGAGGATGCCCAGGTCGTCGTAGTGTTCGACCGTGCGCCGTCCCCATTTCTTCAGCGCCTGTTCGGGCTCGTACGTCCCTTCGGAGCAGTGAAAATGCAACAGCACGCCCAGGTCCTTTGCCAGCGCGTGCGCCCGGCGGATGAAATCGTCGTCACAAGTGAAGGTGGTGTGATGGCACATCGCGCCGCCGATCAGGCGCGGCTCATGCGTGGCCAGACGTAAGTGGGGCGCAGACTCGCGCTCATCCTTCGATGACCCACGGCACGCCTGGATGAACTCGACGTTCTCCCGCAACCCCAATTCGCCGTTCTGCTGGCTCACCCGTTGCGTGGCCTCGAAGCACAGCACGCCGCGCAGGCCCCAGCGCTCGACGACCTCGGCCTGGACGAACAATCCGCCCGGTATGGCATTCGGCGCTTCCAGGCAGTCGAAGAACGTGGTGACGCCGCTGCGGATCATGTCGTAGCAGGCCAGGTCCATGGCCGCGCGCAGCATGTCGTGGTCGAGCCGATCCTCGATCTTGCCCCACCAGAATTCATTCAAGAAGGCCCAGAAGTCGGCGGGCGCGTGCCCGGTGGGAATGCCGTGCGCCAGGACGCCGTAGCAATGTCGGTGGGCGTCCACAAAGCCGGGCGAGATGGCGCAACCGCGCAGATCGGTCGGTGTGACGTCGGGATACTTGGAGAGCATGGCCTCGATCTCGCCGACGCCGGCAACGCGATCGCCCTCGACGAGGACGGCCTGATCGGGCCTCGGCGGCTCGGTCGCTGAGGTGATCAACCAGGAGCAAAGGAGGAGATGTCGCGTCGGACGGGAATCCTGAGTCATGGTCGCAATTCTATGTCCGAGACCCGGACTTGCAGGCCAGGGCTAGCAAGCCGACAGTCATAGACAGGTGAGACTTGTCGGTTATTCAGCGAGCCAGCGCGCCAAGAGAGCGACGGTATGGGCGCAAAATAGCGGGTCACGATGTGTTCCTGGCTTCGACCGCGATGTCGAAGCATGGTCGCGGCACCGACCGGTAAGCCCAATGGTCCAACCGGAGAAATCCCATGCCGCCTGAGAGAGCGAGCGGGGGTGCCGACGGCGGAAATGTGTCCGCAGTTGCGTTCAACTGTTGTAGAAGAAATTCGTATATGTTCGCCTCACCGACAGGATCAACAAGGCGAGGGGTCCGCTGCGCGCTGGCGATTGTGCCGTTGATCGTCGCTGCGCTGACGTTATACGGCTTCTCAACCTCACGCGCATACGACGGCGACGAAGAGAAGCGCGGGCCGACGCTGCATGCGCTGGCGAACGCAGCGTCCGACCCGGCTGCACTTCGCGCACAAGTCGAGAAGCGCGGCAAGCTGCGCGTCATCGCCACACTGAACGTGGCATACCGGCCCGAGGGTCAGATCTCCGGCGCCGAGGCGGCGCTGCAACGCACGACCATCCGCACCGCGACCGCGCGCGTGTTGTCGAGCCTGGCGGGCACGAACCACACCCTGAACGCCTCCTTCGAGATCTACCCCTTCATCGGCGTGACGGTTGACCCTGCTGGATTGGAAGCACTGCTCACCTCGCCGGACGTCATCGCAGTCACCGAAAGCGTGCCCAAGCGCCCGGCCGACCTGGAATCGAATCGGATCATCGGCGCGGACGTCGCCCACAACCTGGGGTATACCGGCACTGGTTATGCCGTTGCCGTGCTTGATACGGGCGTTCAGACATCGCATCCTTTTCTGGCCGGCAAGACGGTTGCCGAGGCCTGCTTTTCGCGGACGGATGCCAGCGAGGGCTCGACGACGCTTTGCCCAAACGGGCAATCAACCAGCATCGGCGGCGCGCCAGGACAGGTCGGTGCCGGGGCAGGCGTGAACTGCAACACAGCCATCACCGGATGCAGCCACGGCACACATGTGTCGGGCATCGCCGTCGGCAAGAACTACAGCGGCGGTCCGGGTTACGACGGCGTGGCCCCCGGCGCGACGCTGATCGCCATCCAGGTGTTCTCGCGCTTCGACGGCACATCGCAGTGTGGGTCAACTGGACCCTGCATCATGGCCTTTGACGAAGATATTCTGGCCGCGTTGCAGTATGTGCAATCCACGCTGGCCGCGAGTTACACAATCGCGGCGGTGAACATGAGCCTGGGCGACCGCACGAACAACACAGCGCCCTGCGACTCCAGCCCCTACTACGCTGCGGTGGCCGGCCTGCGCTCGCTCAACATCGCCACGGTGATCGCGGCCGGCAACGAAGGATATCTGAATGGACTCAGTAACCCCGCCTGCGTCTCGAATTCGATTAGCGTCGGTTCGACGACGAAGCAAGACGCCATCTCCACCTTCTCGAACCGCGCTGCCTACATGAGCCTGTTCGCGCCCGGCTCCGCCATCAACTCGTCCGTGCCGAACAACAGTTTCGGGACGTCCAGCGGCACATCCATGGCTGCGCCGCATGTGGCCGGCGCGTGGGCGGTGATGCGTCAGCGTTATCCCGCGGAGAGCGTCGAGCAGATCCTCGCCCGCCTGCAGGCAACCGGCAAGCCGATCACCTTCGGCTCGACGACCAAATCGCGCATTCAACTCGAAGCGGGCGCCGGCTTGCCCACAGCAACGCCAACCAACCCACCGCCATCGCCGACGCCCACCAGCACACCGCACCCCAACACAAACTACATGATCCAGGACGGCAGCTTCGAGGGCGGCTCATCATCTCCACACTGGGCGCAAGGTTCGACGGTTTTCGGCACGCCGCTGTGCACCCAGGTTTCCTGCGGCGGCGTGGGCCCGCGCACAGGCGTGTGGTGGGCATGGTTCGGTGGAACCACGCAAGCCGAACAGGGCTTCCTGCAACAGCAAAAGAGGATCACGCCCGGCCCAAAGGCGCTCACCTTCTGGTTGTGGTGGAGTGCGGGCGACCATCCCGGTTCGACTTTCACGGTCAGGATGGACGGCGTCCCGATCTTCTCGATCAACGGCACAACGAACGCTGCTTACCGCTCGGGCTGGACGCCGGTCAGCCTTGACGTCTCGGCCTATGCCGACGGCAACATACACACGCTGCGCTTCGAGCAGTCGAATCGGACCGGCGAATTGACGAACATCCACCTGGACGACGTCAACTTCGGGAACTCATCGGCAGACACACCGACGCCAACGCCCACATCGACATCATCTACGCCAACGCCCGCACCGACGCCGACGCCCACATCGACATCATCTGCGCCAACGCCCACACCGACGCCAGCATCCCAGTTCCCAAACAAGATCTATATCCCCACCGCCTTCCGCTGATCGCGTGGGCCATGCAGGCCGATCCAGTCACCTACAATACGGCCATGGCAGAAGCCAACGGCAAACGGCCAAAGCTCATCCTGCTCGACGGCCATTCCCTTGCATACCGCGCGTTCTTCGTGGTCTATCCGCCCAACCGGCCCGACACCGGCCTCGCACAGCTTTCGATCACGAACGAGCATGGCGAGAAGGAGTTCACCGGCGTGGTCTACACCTTCGCCAACATGCTGCTGCGGGTGTGGAACGAACAGCAACCGGACTACATCGCGGCCGCGTTCGACGTCGGGGCCACCTTTCGCGACGACATCTACCCCGCATACAAGAGCACCCGTCAGAAGTCGCCGGAGACCCTGGAGGAGCAGGTCGAACGCATTCAGCACTTGCTGAAAACGTTCGACATCCCGATCTTCACGGCAGAAGGGTTCGAGGCCGACGACGTACTCGGCACGCTGGCGCGGCGCGCCAGCAGCGCGGGGATGGAGGTGATCATCGTCACCGGTGACCGGGACGCGCTGCAGCTTGTTTCGCCGGCGGTGAAGGTGCTCCCCTCACGCCAGCGCTTCGAGGACACGATCATCTACGACGAGGCGTTGGTCGAATCCACCTACGGCGTCCGGCCGGATCAGCTGATTGACTACAAAGCGCTGGTGGGCGACGCGTCGGACAACATCCCAGGTGTGCGCGGCATTGGCGAGAAGACGGCCCAATCGCTGCTGCAGCAATACGGCACACTGGATGGCATCTACGCTCACCTGGACGAAATCACCCAAAAGCGCATCCGTTCCGCGCTGGAGGCCGGCAGAGAATCCGCTTACCTGAGCAAACAACTCGCCACCATCAGGACCGACTTGCCCCTGGAAGTGAACTGGGAGGCATGCACCGCCCAGTTCGACTATCAGCGCGTGCTCGGCTTGTTTCGCGAGCTGCGCTTCGAGAGCCTGACCAGGCGCATCCCGCATGCCCCCGAGCCTCAGGAACCAGCCGGTGGTGTCGAACAACTGAGCATGTTCGACGCCGACCGGGAACAGCCAGCTCTGTCCACGCCATCGCCGGCGCTGTTCATGGTGGATGTGCCCACGCGCACCCGACTCGTGGACGGGGACGAAGCATACAAAGCCCTGCTCGCCGCGCTGAACGGCGCCAGGCGGATTGCCTTCGATACGGAAACCACCAGCACCGACCCCTTGCGCGGCGAGCTGGTCGGTCTTTCGTTTTGTGTGCAGGAAGGCGAAGGATGGTACCTGCCTTGCACAACCCATGCCGCGCCATCTGCCGACAAGGACAACGGCACGTCACACGGGTGGCACCTGGATCCGCGCTCGGCGAAGTTCGAGCCGGTGGCCCTGGCGTTACAGCGCCGGGATGTCGAACTCGTGGCGCACAACGCCAAGTTCGACCTGGAGATGCTGCGCGAGGTCGGCATCGGCATTGACAAGCCCATCTTCGATACGATGATCGCTCAGTTCCTGTGCGATCCGGGCGGCCGCGCGCTGGGGCTCAAACAGATGGCCTTCAACTACTTCGGCTGGCAGATGACGGAGATCGGCGAGCTGATCGGGCGCGGCAAGAAACAGATCACGATGCGCGAGGTGCCGATCGAGCACGTCGCGGCCTACGCCGCTGCCGATGCCGACGCCACCTTCCGGCTGCGCGATGTGCTGGAACCGATGTTGCGCGAGCGCAACCAGGAAGCCCTGTTCTACAAAGTCGAGCTGCCGCTCATCCCCGTGCTGGTGGATATGGAGATGACTGGCGTGGCGCTCGACGTGAAATATCTCGGCGAGCTATCGGGCGAGATCACCGAGCGCCTGCGCGACCTGGAGAAGCAGATCTTCAACATCGCCGGGATGGTGTTCAACGTCAATTCCACCAAACAACTCAGCGACGTGTTGTTCGGCAAGCTCGGCCTGCCCACGCAAGGTCTGCGCAAGACCGATGCCGGCAGCTTCTCGACCGCTGCTGATGTGCTGGACAGTCTGCGCGGTCAACACGAGATCATCCCCCTCATCCTGGAACACCGCGAGCTGAGCAAGCTGCAGGGCACCTACGCGAACGCCCTGCCCCAGTTGATCAACCCAAGGACGGGGCGGCTGCACACCGACTTCAATCAGGTCGGCGCGGTGACCGGGCGGCTGTCGTCATCGAACCCCAACCTGCAGAACATCCCGATCAAGACCGAGATGGGCCGACGCGTGCGCAAAGCCTTCATCCCGCGCAAAGGCTGGCGCCTGATCAGCGCCGACTATTCGCAGGTCGAGCTGCGCATCCTTGCCCACCTGGCCGACGATCCCACCTTGAAGGAAGCCTTCGCGAACAACGAAGACATTCACGCCACGACGGCCGCGGCGATCTACGATGTGCCGCTGCGCGACGTGACGCCAATGCAGCGCAACAACGCCAAGCGCATCAACTTCGGCATCGCCTACGGCATGGGCGCATTCGCCCTGGCCGCGAATACCGGCATGACGCAAGCCGAAGCGCAGGATTTCATCAACCGCTACTTCGCGCGCTTCCCGCACGTGCGAGAATGGTTGGACGCAACCAAGCGCCGGGCCGCTGAGCATGGCTACGTCGAGACGGTGCTCGGCCGGCGGCGCTACTTCCCAGAGCTGACCTCGCGCTCTTCGCCCGAGCAGGTGCGCCGCCGCGCCGAGCGTGAGGCCATCAACCATCCGGTGCAGGGCTCGGCAGCGGACATCATGAAGATCGCCATGATCAACGTGCATCGCAAGCTGCGCGAAGGGGGCTATCAGGCCCGGATGACGCTGCAGGTGCACGACGAGCTGGTGTTCGACTGCCCGCCCAACGAACTGGACGAGGTGTGCGCGCTGATCAAACGCGAAATGGAATCGGCTTATCGGCTGAACGTGCCCCTGCGAGCCGACATCGCCGCCGGCAAAAACTGGGACGAGGTGGAAGAGGTCTCGTGAGCAGGATAGCGATCGCGGCTGCGCTGGCAGCGGCCTTGCTTGTGGCGTGCTCTGCAGATGCGCCCGACGAGCCGCCGATCATCACACCGCAAATCTTCAGCGTAACGGTCAACCCCCAGGCCACGGCTACGCTGACGTCGGCGCCGACGCCCACCCACAATCCACTGGCGGCGAGGGTAAACGGCCAGCCCATCACGCTCGCCCAATACGAAGCCGAGCTGGCGCGCTACATCGCGGCCCTGCCCGATTCACCGGACCCCACCGGCGACCGGGCCAGGCTCCTGGCTGCGCAGCTCAAGGACGTGGCCCTCGACGCGTTGATCGAACAGGCGCTGATCGAGCAAGAGGCTGCGCGCAACGGCATCCAGGTGAATGCGCAACAGATCGCCGATGAGTTGGCGATCGCCAAGGAGCGCGCCGGCGGCGAGGCGAAATTTCAGGCTTGGCTGGTCGCAACGCGCCAGACCGAAGACGACGTGCGCGAACTCATTCGTCGCGAGCTGCTGACCAACGCCGTTCGCGACCGCGTGCTTGCGGCGATGCCGCGCACGGCCGAATACATCCACGCCTATCACATCGTCGTCGCCACCGAACGCGAGGCCCGGCAGGTGATGAACCGGCTGCTCAACGGCGCACAGTTCACAGCGCTGGCGCAGTCGCTCTCGCTCGACGAGAGCACACGCGCCGCCGGCGGCGACCTGGGCTGGTTCACGCGCAATACCGGCGCCGTGTTGTGGCCGGAGGTCGAGGATGCTGCATTCGGCCTGCAGCCAGGCGAGACCAGCGAGATCGTCCGCAGCCCGATCGGCTATCACATCATCCGCGTGACCGAACGCGAGACACGCGGCCTGACCGAGGCCGACATTATCCACCTGCAAGCCGTCGTCCTGGCAGAGTGGATGGCTGGGCTGAAAGCGCGCGCGCAAATCGAGCGATTCATCTGATCCCCATGACCCACGCCGGGTTTTAATCGGGCCTCAACACCTTTTGACGAGCCCAGCGGCCGGCCCCACAATACCCTTCTTCCAAGGAGGGCGACCCAATGACTCGCAAACGCATCCTCGCCATCGACGGTGGCGGCATTCGGGGCATCATTCCACTGTGCGCACTGGTGGAACTGGAGAGGCAACTGGCAATGCCGGCGCGCGCGTTCTTCTCGTTCATGGCCGGCACGTCCACCGGGGCAATCATCGGCGCCGGCCTCGCCCAGGGGCTCTCCGCCGAACGCTGCCTGCAGCTTTACATCGAGCTGGGCGACCGCGCCTTCCGCCGCAACCCGCTGGATTGGATCATCAGCCTCGGCTCGTTCAAGTACCGCACGGCACCGCTGGTGAAGTTGCTGAAGGAATTTCTCGGCAACCCGACCTTGAACGAATTGCCGGTCGACGTGATGTTCACCGCGATGCGCGTGCGCGACGGCAAGCCGTTCTACTTCGTCAAAGACAACCCGGCCAATGAGCAGCTCACCGGCAAACTGCGCCTAGTGGACTGCGTGGCGGCATCTTCCGCGGCGCCGACGTTCTTCGAGCCCTGGCCCGTGCCAGGCATCGGGGCATGCGTGGATGGCGGCGTGGGCATCGCAGGCAACCCGTGCTATCAGGCATGCGTCGAGGCGTTCGATTACATGCCGGAAGGCAAATACCCGATCGCCGAAACGACGGTCGTATCACTCGGCACCGGCTTCTACAAGGCCCAACACCATCCGTCCAACCTGATCGACTGGGTGCAATGGATCATCGGCGAGCTGCTGGACGAGCCGGCAGCGCAGCAGACGCAATTGGTGGAACGCCACTACGTGACGCGCGGGCTGCACCTGGTGCGCCTGAACGTGCAGATGCCGCAGGAGATCGGCATGGACGACATTGGCGCGATCCCGCGCCTGGTCGAGATCGGCAAGGCCGCCGCAGCAAAGCTGGACTGGAACAAGCTGCTCACCGCCCCCGCCGGTACGAAGGCCATCGAACCGACGCCGCCTTTGCCGCGCAATGCGCCGTACCGCAAAGCGCTGATCATCACGCCGGAACAACCCAAGAAGCAATCGAAGGGCAAGCGCACCCGCTCGAAGAAGACGACCTGAGCCAAAGGACTTTGGAGATGGCGCAAAAGCCCTGCTTGGCTTTTGCCCTCTACCGCGTCTCGCGATGCACGTGCACGATGCGCTCGATTGTGGTGTAGGTCGTCAGGATGGCGAGCGCCCAGATCAGGATGACGAGGGAGGTAGGGAAGACGGCGGATGACAACAGCCCCGCGGCGAGCAGCAGAAAGCGCCCGAACCGGCTGAACAGTCCCACTTTACACTCCAGGCCCAGCCCTTCGGCGCGGGCGCGCGTATAGCTCACCATGAACGAACCAACCAACGCGACGAACGTCACGAGCACGGAGGGGGCGTCGCCGCGCACAGCGAAGTAGTAACCCAGGCCCGCCAGCAAAGCGCCTTCCGCCAGCCGATCAAGCGTCGAATCGAAGAAGGCGCCGAACTTGCTCTGCCTCCCCAGCTTACGCGCTACGGCGCCGTCAACGGCGTCGAACGGCATGCCAATGAGCGCCATCATCGCCCCACCCCAAAACGGATGGCCGGCAGCGATGAGCGCACCGGCAACCACATTGAGGAGAAATCCGGCCACCGTGAGCGCATTCGGCGAAACGCCAGTGCGCGCCAGCACACCCACCAGCGGATCGAGCAGCGGGCTGAGATGCTTGCGCGCCCAGTTCTCCATTGTCCAGAGGCGGAGATCAGGATCCGGGGGCGGAATTACTCGCCTTTGATAAAGGCTTCGACTTTGTCGTGGGCCTCGTCGTCGGTGTACTGCTCCGGCGGAGACTTCATGAAGTAGGACGATGGGGCCAGCAGGGCGCCGCCGATGCCGCGATCGAGGGCGATCTTGGCACAGCGCACTGCGTCAATCACGACGCCGGCGCTGTTCGGGCTGTCCCACACCTCAAGCTTGAGTTCGACGTTCAGTGGCACATCGCCGAAGGTCGTGCCTTCCATGCGAATGTAGGCCCACTTGCGGTCGGTCAACCATGGCACGTAATCGCTAGGGCCGACGTGGACGTTGTCCTCGGGAATCTCGTACGGGATCTGCGAGGTGACTGCGTTGGTCTTGCTGATCTTCTTGCTCTCCAGGCGCTCGCGTTCGAGCATGTTCATGAAGTCGGTGTTGCCGCCGAAGTTGAGCTGGTAGGTGCGATCAATGCGCACGCCGCGTTCGACGAACAGGCGCGCCAGCATGCGATGGGTGATGGTCGCGCCGACCTGGCTTTTGATGTCGTCGCCGATGATGGGCAGGTTGCGCTCACGGAAGCGGCGCTGCCAGTAGGGTTCGCGGGCGATGAAGACGGGGATGCAATTCACGAAGGCACAGCCGGCCTGTAACACCTGCTCGACATACCACTTGGTCGCCTCCTCGCTGCCCACCGGCAGATAGTTGACCACGACATCGGTTTGTGTGTCCTTCAGGATCTTGACCACGTCGCTGGTCTCGCCCGGCGCCTTCTTGATCACCTGTGACAGATATTTCCCCAGGCCGTCGTGCGTCATGCCGCGGTGCACGCAACAGCCGGTGTAAGGCACATCACAAAACTTGTAGGTGTTATTCGGCGCGGTGAAGATCGCCTCGCTCAGATCCTTGCCGACCTTGTTCACGTCAATATCGAAGGCCGCGGTGAATTCGATATCACCCACGTGATAATTACCCAGTTGCACATGCATCAAGCCCGGCACCTTGTCTTCGGGCCTGGCGTTGCGATAGTAGTGTACGCCCTGCACCAGCGAACTGGCACAATTGCCGACGCCGATGATGGCGACGCGCACCTTTCGGCTGGCTGCGGCGCGCAGTTCGCTCAATTTGTTCGACTTCTTCGCCATTTCTCGATGTTCCTCTTTTTGTCGCATCACAACGCCTGACTTGCGCCCCACCAACCGGGCCTTCCAGACAAGCGTCGCTTCGCGCTCATTTCCTTAAAACGAGCCGGCTGATTATAATCACTCGACCGAGAAATCTATGCCATACCGTCCAGAGGACTTGGAACTCGACGAAGGGTACTGGCGCGCATTGCTGGAAGAAGTAGAGAGACTGCCTATCCCACCGACGCGGCCAACATTACACCATTCGACGCCACAGACCCACGTGAATCCGGCTGCTCGTGGGCCACAGCAACCGGTCGGTTCGCCTATCAGCACGACTTTGCAGAATGCGCAGATTTGGGCTGCGCTGCGAGAAGCAATGGCAAACCACACGCCGCTGGAAGTGGAGGTAACCGGTTGCAACCGAGGCGGGTTGATCGTCCATCACCAGGGCCTGCGCGGATTTGTGCCGTCATCGCACCTGGAAGGATTGTCACCCGACATGGACGAGCCGACCCGACGCTCGGCCCTCGCCAGCCATATCGGGCGCCGCCTCACCGTGCGCGTGATCGAACTCGATCCCGAAGCCAACCGCGCGGTCTTCTCGGAGCGCGCCCCGGCGGCAAGCGAAAACGAGCCGGCGCGGCCGGAAATCCCACCCGTCCTGCACGAAATCCGCCCCGGCGAAACGCGCCGCGGCCAGGTGACCAACCTGACTGCGTTTGGTGCGTTCGTGGACCTGGGCGGCTACGAAGGGCTGGTGCATGTGAGCGAGCTGTCGTGGAGCCGGGTGAACCATCCACGCGACATCCTCCACATCGGCCAGGAAGTGGACGTCTACGTGATGAGTGTGTCGCCGGAGGAGGGCCGAATCGCGCTCAGCCTCAAGCGCGCAAAGGCCAACCCCTGGGAGACGATCGAACAGCGTTATCACGTCGGGCAGATCGTGCACGGCACGGTGACCAACGTGGTGCAGTTCGGCGCGTTCGTCAAAGTCGAGAACGACCTCGAGGGGTTGGTGCACGTGAGCGAGCTGGCCGAGGGCAACTTCTTGCATCCGCGCAACATCGTGCAGGAGGGGGACCGGGTGGTCGCCCGCGTCATCGCGGTGGACAGCCACCACAGGCGCTTGGCACTCAGCCTGCGCGGCGTAACGGCCGGGCGCGCCGAGGATGAGAACGGCAAGTGACGGCCAGCAACATCAACGCAGTACCTAAAAGCGACCTGCCGCCCGCGCTCTTATAATCCGCCTGTCGCCCCGAGAGTTCTGCTCGCCGAGCGACACTAGTCATGGTAAAGAGGGGCTCCTCGATTCTGTCACCGGTAAACGTGGCCTTGACCCGCCTGTTTGCTCGCGGTCGCATCTGGCGCAAGGCGGCCGGCACGACGCTCGTCCTCCTCGGCACGACCACGCTTCTGACGTTGCTGGGCCTGAACACCGAGGGCTTGATCGCGCGCTGGGCCGAGCTGCTGCAACGCGCGTTCGGCATCGGCGTCTTCCCGTTGTGTCTGGCGATGCTCGGCGCCGGCCTGTTCGCGCTGTCGAACGCAACAGCGCGCTGGACGCGACGCACCTGGGTGCGCATCATCGCCGGCGAAATCGCATTCCTCTCCTTCCTGGCGCTGGTGCACACGCTGGCCTCTTTCGGCGCAGCCCCTTACGAACTTGCGCTTGCCGGCGGTGGCGGCGGGTCCGTCGGCTGGGTGCTGGCCGAGCTGCTCTGGCGAACGCTTGGCGCGAATGGAAATGAGGCGGCAACACTGTTGCGTTTGCTCTCGGTTTTGGTCTGGTTCGCGCTGTTCGCCTTCAGCGCGTTCATCGTCGCCGCGCCGCTGTTGCAAACGACGGAACGCGCCCGGGGAGGCGGTCCGGCGCCTGCGGCCGACGCCGGTTCCGGCGCAAAGCACAGTTCACGCCGCGAGTCGTCGCCCGCCGCGCCAATTCGCGGCGAACAATTGTCGCTACCCGACCTGACCACACAAAAACCGGACAGCCGCTCGAACGCCAAGCACCCACCGCCCGCCAAATCCACAGCGACGATCATCAAGGATAGCGACCGCGCCCCAGAAAGCACGGCCCGAGCCAAAGCGGCGAAGGCCAAGCCATTGGCACCACGGCCGGACACCTTGCCGCCGCTCTCCCTGCTGCGGGCAAGCAAGCAAACCAGCACGGCCCGCAACGACGCTGACGCCCGGCGCCAGGCCGACATCATCGAGACCACGCTGGCGCATTTCGGCCTGTCGGGCAAAGTGGTCGAGATTTGGCGCGGTCCAACCGTCACCCAGTTCGGCATCGAGCCCGGCTACGTGGATCGAGGTTTGCAGAGCCGCGACAAGAATGCGCAGAAGATACGCGCAGCCGTGGCCGGTGCGCTCTACGATGCAATCGTCATCGAGCCAAGCGTAGATCGCACCTCCGCGATTATCGAGGTGCCGGCGGCTCTGGTGGATGCACGCGACGCCGGGTTCAAGGCGCTGCTCAGATCGCTGCTCGACGACCTGGACCTCAGCACGAGCTATGCGGAGGGCGAACGCCGCGCCGGCCTGGCCTACTTCGAAATCGGTGCCGACACCGAGCGCAAGCTCAAGATCAAGGTAGGCCAAATCAGTGCGCTGCATCGCGAGCTGGCCGCCCGCCTGATGGACCGCCTGTTTCAGTTCGACGGATTCGAGGGGTCGGACCAACTGACCGAGCGATTGAAGATTTCCTTCCCCGCCGGCGTCGGCGACGCGATCGGTTTGAGAGACGCCCTGGAGGACTTCATGGCCGACCTCGGGCTGGCCGGCGGCGTGATCGTGGGCAAGAAGGCATCGCACGCGGTGATCGAGTGGCAGAAGCAAGCGCAGAAGGTGCGCGTCGGCGCGATTGCCGCGTTGCAGAACGACCTGGCCCTGGCGCTGGCAGCTCCTTCCATCCGCATCGAAGCGCCGATCCCCGGCCGCGGCCTGGTCGGCATCGAGGTCCCCAACAGCAACGTGGGCGAAGTGGACCTGCGCTCGCTGATGGAGAGCGAGTCCTTCCGCAAGTTGGCCGAGAAGTCCCCACTGGCGATTGCGCTCGGGCGCGACGTATCAGGCACGGCCATCAACGCTGACCTGGCGCGCATGCCACACCTGCTGATCGCGGGCACCACGGGCAGCGGCAAGAGCGTGTGCATCAGCGCGATTACGATGTGCCTGGCGATGAACAACCGGCCGGAGGATCTGAAGCTGGTGATGATTGACCCCAAGATGGTCGAGCTGTCGCGCTTCGCCGGCCTGCCACACGTCATCGGCAAACCGGAGAGCGATATCGAGCGCATCCCGGCCGTGCTGCGCTGGGTGACGCAGGAAATGGACGCGCGCTACAGAAAGTTCGCCGAGACCGGCTCGCGCAACTTGCAGGAGTACAACCAGTCCATGGAACGACGGCGCGAAGAGCCGCTGCCGCGCATCGTGGTGCTGATTGACGAGCTGGCCGACTTGATGTTGCAGTCGCCGATCGAGACGGAGAAGACGATCTGCCGGCTGGCGCAGATGGCGCGCGCGACCGGCATTCACCTCGTCGTGGCCACACAACGCCCCAGCGTGGACGTGGTCACCGGCCTGATCAAGGCCAACTTCCCGGCCCGCATCTCGTTCGCCGTCGCCTCGGCCACCGACTCGCGCGTGATCCTCGACCAGGTCGGCGCAGAATCGCTGCTCGGCCGCGGCGACATGCTCTTCCTCAATCCGGAGCACGGCAGTCCGATCCGCCTGCAAGGCTGCTTCGTGAGCGAGCGCGAAATCGAGGCGGTGATCAACTGGTGGAGGAAGCAAATCGAGCAGGAGCAGGTGGAAGGCGGGAGCGACCCGTCGCCGGAAGAATACATCGCACATCGCAAGCCGGAGTCGGAGACACCCTGGGAGACGGTCGTCGCCGAGTTGGCTGCCGAGCGCTTCCAGCAGATGGGCAGCTCGAAGGGAGGCCGCGGCGGTGGCGAAGAGGACGGCGACGATGATTTGCTCCAACGCGCCATGGAGATCATCCGCACCAGCGGCAACGTGAGCACGTCGCTGCTCCAGCGCAAGCTGCGCATCGGCTATCCCCGGGCGGCACGCTTGATGGAGGAGCTGCAGGAGATGGGCTACGTCGGCGGCGCAAGCCGGCAGGCGGGCAAAGGGCGTGAGGTGATCCGGGATGAAGAATAACCACAGACGTGCGCATACGCCGAGCGGGGCAAGACAGCGACGCAGACGTCACCCTCCTCCCCGCATCCAGCTGCTGATGAGCACTTAATCAGGACTTAGCCTCCGCTTCACATCCTCACCTTAGAACCTCTGCACATCACAAACTTCCAACCAACGCACCGAGATTGCGAAAGCGCAGACGAGGTTCCTCTTCCATTCAGACTCAACCAAAAGGAGATTCCCCATGAGTGCACAAAAGTTCT
>FWWM01003063.1_pt1 | contig 42706 bp, 33 predicted proteins | sample 2228351 | NCBI WGS metagenome assembly FWWM01 (sample SAMEA103939774, study PRJEB20133) | metagenome
GAACGGATGATTGAGGCGTTGGAGCAGGAGTTAGGGTGGTTGGACGCGCAGAGTGAGGCGTTGGTTGCCCAAGACGCCGAGTTGCAGGCGCAGGAGCAGGTGTTGCAGAGTGCGCCGGGTGTCGGTCGGGTGGTGGCGCAGGGGTTGTTGGCGTTTCTACCTGAGTTAGGGCGTTTGGGGTCGCGTCCACTGGCACGGTTAGCGGGTTTGGCGCCTGTGGCACAGGAGAGTGGGAGTTCGGTGCGGAGGCGTCGTCGGTTGCGTGAGGGGCGTGGGGCGGTGCGTCGGTTATTGTACCTGGCGGCGTTGTCGGAGGTGCGTGTGGATGGGAAGTGGCGCAGGGTGTATGAAGGGTTGTTAGAGCGGGGTTTATCTCGGAAGGCGGCGTTATGTGCGGTGGCGCGTCGGTTGTTATGTGTGTTGAATGCAATGGTTCGGGATGGTCGTTGTTATGCGCGGATGGGATGGGAGGGCGCAGGGGGTTGATTTTTCAACACCCTTGCTCCCACAAGGAGAGGGAGGGAGCCAAACTCCCCTCTCCCGAAGCTTCGGGAGAGGGGTCGGGGGTGAGGGCTAATCCAGAAGCACACGGGCGAGATGCCCGTGCTACAAATAGAGAGGGGCTGGGGGTGAGGGCTAATCCAGAAGCACACGGGCGAGACGCCCGTGCTACAAATAGAGAGGGGTTGGGGAGGAGGACTAAAAAGGTTCCTACCACCGCGCTGACCCTCTTACTGTTCACTTTGGTTGCCTGCGAATCGCCTGCACCCGCCCCTTCGCCTGAACAGTTCCAGTTCCCGATGGCGGTCTATGTGCAGTCCTCACCCCACGAGTATTGGGAGGCGGTCGAACGGGGGCTAAAAAGCCGCCTGAACGAGCCAGGAATGAGTGTAGAGTGGCAGTTCTTCAACGCCGATACGCGCGAGACCGTTCGGAAGCAGTCTACAGAAGCCGAGTACCGTGCGGTCGCCCTCACCGCCTTACCGAGCGATTCATGGGCGCGCGAGTGGGTACAGACGCTGGTGCAAGAACAGGGCACGCCTGTCGTGTTGTTGGGCACGAACATCCCCGACGCGCTCGACTTGGGATTCGTGGGCACCTACTACTATGAGGTCGGGCGTCGCGCAGGTTCGTGGTTCGCTCGCAACCTCGCTCGGGGCGAGGTGCTGGTGGTCGCAAGCCACCCCGTTCCACGCGCCGTGAGCGAGTTCTGGGACGGTTTTCGGCACGGACTGATGACGAACCGACGCCTGCGCCCCCAGTTAGTCGCAATAGATCGACGCACCGACATCCCTGCCCGCATCGAAACCCTGACTCAACGCCGCTCCCCAGCGGGTATCTTTTTTATGGGTCACGATGTCGCTCAGGAGGGTCTTTCCGCCCTTCAAGCGTCTAAAATAGGAGTCCTGAGTTGGAACGAGGACGCGCTGGGATGGTTTCAATCGGGCAAATGTCAACTGCTTGCGCTGGAGCAACCCGAAGAGGTCGGGGTGCGCGCTGGCAACCTTTTACGCAATCTCAGCCAAGGGCGCGGACGCGACCGCACCGTCGTCTATGTGCCCGCCAAGTGGTATACTCGATAAGCCCCAAAACTGGTAATTCTGCTGAGGGACAAATGCAGGAGATTGTCGTAATGAATCTTAGAAAGGGAAGCACGGAGGCGCTACGATGACCCCACACCCTCTGAGGGTGCTGGTGCAAGAGGAACTCCTTCAATCGAGTGCGGATGGGGCGGGGCATTCGCACAGGAGGGTGGAGCATTTTGTGCGTACGATTGAACATCTTGTCAAACCGATTCGGGTATGGGTGAATCCCGAACACACCGTCGAGACCGCCTTGATTCTGATGCGTGGACATCGAATTTCGGGGCTACCGGTCTACGATGGTCAACAGGTGGTGGGGGTGGTAGAAGCAAGCCATATCCTAGGAATAGAGCTCAACACCCCCGTCCACTCGGTGATGACGACCGACATCCCCTCCTATAGCCCGCAAACCCCGCTGATGACCGTCGCTAACTGGTTCGCCACCCATCAGCAGACCTTGCTTCCTATCGTGGAAGAGGGCAAACTGGTCGGCATCATCACGGTGTTCGACCTGCTCACCGAAATCGGGCGTAGTTATGACCCGATGACGGGACTACCGTGGTCGGACTACCTACGCGAGTGGAGCATTGAACAGCTCGCAGAGGGGAAAGAGATTACGATTCTGTTCTTCGACTTAGACAACTTTGGGCTGTTCAATAAGCGATACGGGCACTTGGTGGGTGATGAGGTGCTTCGGCGCGTTGCGCAAACGGTTCGAGACGAGCTGAACCCCGAAACCGATGTGGTGTGCCGATGGGGTGGCGATGAGTTCGCAGTCGCCACACTTCGACGGCGTGAAGAGGCAGGGCTGTTAGCCCACCAGATTAGCCGACAGATAAGTGCGATTCGCCTGCCGGATGTAGACCAGCCGATTGCAGTCTCCTACGGCTATCAGGGTGGCAAGCGCACGCGCGAGCGCGAACAGGTTCACTACGCGGCGACAGTGGACAACCTGGTGAACCTCGCCAGCCAAGAGTGTCTGCTGATGAAAGGGATGGGCACGACACGGGGAGGCGCGCAACTCACCCTGCCGATGCAAGCGGCGGTCGAAACGCGCCCTGCAGAGAAACGCATTCGGATTCAATCGGTCTCCTACGAGCGGGAGGGCAAGCGCGCCCGCGCACGGGTCTACCTCCAATACGAAAATCGTCAGTTAGAGGGTCAAGCGGAAGGCGAGGCAAAGATGCAACCGCTGGTCGCCGAAGCAGTACTGAACGCCCTAAACCCGCTCCTGCCCACCACGATTCGAATCTCGGTGATGGAGGTTAGCGAGTCGGTCGGCGAATCGGGGCAGGCGGTGGTGATTGCGATTCTGCTCTGGGAGAACGGCGAGATGCGTCAGGAGCTGGTTGGGAGTGCCCTGTTGAGGGAGGACCCGCCCCGTGCGGTGGTCTCAGCGACGCTCGATGCGCTCAACCGTCCGCTGGCGCGCGTGCTCGAGCGGCTATAGCGCGCTCAATCATCGCCAAAATCTCGGCGTCTTGGCTTCGCTTGGCGCAGTCTAACACTGTTTCGCCCAGTGCGCTTCGCGTGGTGGGGTCCGCACCCCGTTCCAGCAGAAGTTTCACCGTGTCGCGATGCCCGTTTTCGGAAGCCATCATCAGCAAGGTGCGCCCGTTGCGGTCGCGCAAGTCCACAGGCACGCCTCGGTCTAACATCGCTTGCAACACGCGCGTGCGCCCGTAGATTGCAGCGTAATGCACTGGTGAGTTTCCTGGATACATCTGTTGGCGGTCGCCGGAGCGGTCGCGTGCGTCGAGGCTCGCTCCCCGCTCGATGAGGTAGAGCGCAATCTCATCGTGTCCACGAATGACGGCAAGGCTCAGGGCGGTCAGCCCTGAACGGGTACGTGCGTTGACAATCGCTCCGCCCGTGATGACCCGCTTGACCTGCTCCAAATCACCTGACTCGACCGCCTGCAGGAGTTGCTCGTTGCGGTCAATCTGCTCGGCACGAATCCGCAGAAACCACGGCGAGGTCAGCACCACCACCGTGCCGATAATCGGCACTAAGAAGAAGGCGAATACCAGCAGTTTCTGCCAGCGATCGCTTCGCTGGGATTGGCTCATTTTAGCGATTGGAGGGCGGTCTGAAGCGCGTTCAGGAACTTGGCATTCTGTTCGGGCGTACCCGTGTTGACCCGCAGGAAGTGAGGCAGACCGAACCCTTCGCCCGAACGCACCATCACGCCCAGTTCGAGCAGGCGTTGGCGTATCTCGGCACATCGCTCGCCGACTTCAATCAGCAGGAAGTTCGCATAGGAGGGCACAGTGCGTAACCCCCAGCGCGCACACGCTTCTTGGAGGGTGTCCAACGACTGACGGTTTAGTTCGCGGGTGCGCTTCACATGCTCTTGGTCGCTGAGTGCTACCGCGCCTGCCACCTGCGCCAGCACATTCACATTATACGGCTCCCGCACGCGCTCAATCGGGTCGAGCAGGTCGGGGCGTCCGACCGCATAGCCGAGGCGCAGTCCCGCCACCCCATACGCCTTCGAGAAGGTGCGCAACACCACCACCTGCTTCCCCGCGCGCACATAGTCCAGTCCGTTCGGATAGTTTGGGTGGTCAACATACTCAAAGTAGGCTTCGTCCAACACCAACAGCACATGGTCGGGCAGGTCGTTCAACAGGGTCTCCAGTTCGTGGCGATAGACAATCGTGCCTGTGGGGTTATTCGGGTTGGCGATGTACATCAGTTTGGTGCGTGGGGTGACCTCAGCGAGCATAGCAGGCAGGTCGTGTCGGTAGTCAGCGTCGAGGGGCACGCGCTTGAGCACCGCCTGATTGAGTTGTACCGACGCTTCATAGCGCACGAAGGACGGATGTCCCATAATCACCTCGTCACCCGGCTCCAGATAGGCTAAGCCGATAAGGTGGATTAGCTCGTCCGAGCCGTTGCCAAAGACGAAGTGCTCTTCGGGCAGGTCGTAAAACGCGCTAACTGCGTCGCGCAAGATTTGGCACGCCCCGTCGGGGTAGCGGTGGATGTGGCAAAGCGCGCTCTGAATTGCCTCGACTACTCGGGGCGATGCGCCCAGTGGGTTCTCGTTCGCAGAAAGTTTAATCAGCTCCTCCAGCCCCAGTTCCTGTTGAAGTTGTTCAGGCGTTTTACCGGGGCGGTACGGCTCCATTTGCAAGACATGGGGACGCGGGCGAACCATAACTCAAGTATACCCGAGGGTGTTCGAAAAATCCATTCGTAGCACGGGCATCCTGCCCATCCGCCCAGTGTAGCACAGGCATTCCTGCCTGTGGAAAAGGCACCGACACGCATGCCGGTGCCACCCTCGTAGCACGAGCATCCTGTTCGTGTGCGAAATGGGCAAGATGCCCAAGCCACTTTTTTTTCGAACACCCTCAGCATACCCAGAAAGAGCGAGGGGGGCACGGTGTCCCCCCTCTTTCTCATCGCCCCTTGCCAGGTGGCGTTGGTAGCCCTGCGGCAGGCTGTTGCTGAGGAGGTACAGCGTAGCCACCTCCGTGAGGCGATAACTGTCCGGGCATCCCCTCAGGTCGGGGACCGTCGGGAAAAGTGAGCGTTTCGGCTTTCGGAGCGGTCATCGCACGCACTGCGAAGTAGCCTAACGCCAACAACACCACAATCGCCAAAGCGGTTAGCAGTTGCTTGTTCATCGCCTTACTCCTGACCGCCCCAGACATAGACTGTCGGGTCGGTAATCTGGTAGGTGCGCGGGTTCACGCCAGCGACCAAGTCGTACGGGTGGCGCACTGCCTTCGTGTGTCCATCTACCCACGCCACATTCGAGACACCGCTGTGGTGGGGGAACTCAGGTCCGCTCTGGACGATTCGCTGACGCGTGTGCCAGGGCCAAGTACCGCCGTACTTGCGCCAGTAGTCGGTACTGCCCGGCTGTGCGTCGATGGCCCAGCCACCGAACCAGTAGACCGTGCCCGAATTCACGAACGAGGGCGCCTCGACAAACCAGTTGCCTCCTCCGCTTCCCTCTCCTGTTGGCGAGGTGTCCCATACGCTATCCACGAGCATCACCGTGCCTGCAGGTCGAGAAATCGCTGCGAGTGGGCGTCCGATATTCTTCGCGTTGGCATCCATCGGGCTGAGGTACATGTAGTTGTAGCCCAGATTGGTCTTGATTCCCAAGCAGTAGCTGGTGTCGCCCGTTGCATCAGTACACCACGATTCGATAAGGCTACTCTCGTTAGCGAACGGGTCGGACGGGCATCGGAACACCTGCCAGTTCTTCACATAGGGCGCAACTAACTGGGGCCACACCTTGTCGGTGTTCGGGTCGTAGTTCACGAAGAACGCCGCGGTCGAGTGCATCAGCGGAGGGAGCGTCTCGTCGTAGTCTTGCGTGTACATCAAGACCGATTTGACCACCTGGTTGAAGTTGCTCAGACAGCTCGTCTTGCGAGCAGCCTCGCGTGCCTGCGCAAAAACCGGGAACAGGATTGCCGCCAAAATGGCAATAATGGCAATCACTACCAACAGCTCAATCAAAGTAAAGCCGTGCCGATTCTTCATAACATCCTCCTATCGTAATATAATATCACTAAGCGCATAGATAATGATGCGGATGGCGTGCTGGGGAATCCAGCACTAACGAGGGTCGCCATCATCAAAAAAATTCCAGCCAATCAAAAAAATAGCACAGGCGAACGGCTCCGTTCACCAGGCTGTGCAAGGTACTTCAATCCTGTAGACGCCACAGGGACGCCCATGTTCTGTGGTTTTCGATGAATCCAGCAAAATTAGGGGGTGCCGAGGTCGGGGCACTAAGAACGCCTAACAAAAATCTCAACCCCGTGAGAGATTGTCCAAAAGACCCATTTGTGGCACGGGCATCCTGCCCATCCGCCCAGTGTAGCACAGGCATTCCTGCCTGTGGAAAAGGCACCGACACGAATGTCTGTGCCACCCTTGTAGCACGGGTATCCTGTTCGTGTGCGAAATGGGCAAGATGCCCAAGCCACTTTTGTTAGGCACTCTAAGAAGTTCAGGCTGAAACTCGACGCCACCTGACCCTCAGCCAGACACCTCCACCTGAAATCAGAACCATCAACTGCAGGAACGAACTCGGCTCAGGAACCCAGTAGCCTGCCCCAGAGTTGCCGATGCTCTGCCACCGATCGATTCGGATGTGATAAAAAAGCGCCGCATGGTCGGAGGCGTTCGGGCTATCATTGATATCGAAGCCACTCGGCAAGTTGGACATACGGCGCGTGTTGAAAACGATGGCTTCTAAAATGTTGATTCGGTCGCGTCCAGGTTCGGTGACGGAAACGAACATATGATCGAGCCGTCTTCGTGGAGTCGTGTTGCTCGCCGTTACTTGATAGGTGCGTTTTGTGCGCAAGCCATCCAGTGGAACGGGGTCGTGTAGGCGTGCCGATTTGACGGTGCTTACAGGCGCGTAAGTGCGCCCATCGGGCAGAGTGCCCCCGATTGGGAAGGTCGAGCTGAGGTCGGGGTCTTCGTTCTCGTTGAGGTCGCCTCCCAGTACCAGCGCAGAGCGTCGGTTCTGCATCCGCCAGCGGACAACTTCTCGGCGGGTGTTCTCGGCGTTGGTCTGGCGCTTGACCGCATCGTCCGTGGTGCCCCCCGCTTTGAAGTGGACGCCCATCACTCCTAACCCGTTCGTGCCCGGCACATCGATCATCCCTATCGTCAGCCCCCGATTGGGCGAGCCAATCGAAACATCGGTCGCAGAGCGGAGCGGGAACCGACTCACGATAGCGTTGCTAATCCAGCCATCCGAAAGGCGGTTCACATAGAGGTAGTAGTCTCGGTTGCGTTGGGGGTTCGTGCCGAAGAAGTTCAGATTGTTGCGAATGAAGTTATCCAGCGCCTGCTCTTGGTTGAAAGCGTTCCACCCCTGCGTGTTGCCCCCAACCTCCTGCAAAATCATAATGTCGGGGCGGAGGTGGTTGATTATCTTGGCGGTGTAGGTTTGACGCTCACTTTCAGGGTTGTTCGCCCCAATTGAGCGGGCGATGTTCCAGTTCAAGATGCGCACCTCCTGCTGTGCCCAGCCCAGAGCCAGCGTCAAACTCAATAAAACTGCAGTCCAACCTTTCGTCGTTCGCATTCTCATCGTTTCACCTACCGAATACAACCAAGCCAAAGCCTTTCTATTCTACCCTACTTCAACCGAGTAGGGATGCAGAATGGGGCAGTGGGCAATCGGCAGTGGGCAATCGTAGCAGGAGCGTCTCGCCCGTGTGAACCCCTCCTTTGATTCCCCCCTTCGTAAGCTGACAGGGGTACAACCTTCCAGTTCACTCTTGGGATGAACGCCAAATTTCTCCTGCGATTTCACCCCTCACCCCCAACCCCTCTCCCACTGGGCTTACTGCACGACAGTTTTTCGTACTTGTGCCTGGGGTCGGCTTCTGTTTGGCAGGGCAGACACGGGGGTCTGCCCCTACAGGTAAGGTGGTTGTGTAGGGGCGCACCCCCGTGTGCGCCCATTCTCTATTCTCCCTCAAAAAAGTGTCGTGCAGTAAGCCCACAGCGTCGGGAGAGGGGCAGGCGGTGAGGGCTTGTAATCTATGCCACTTTCAACTGTGGTGCCTCTTCTGAGCCGACCCCGCTCACCAACGACTCCAGCGTATCCACTATCTGCTGGCTAATCGGGTAGATACCCTGAAGTAGACGCTCGGCTTCGGCGCGGTCGCCACGCTCTAATGCGTTCGCTATCTGCAAGCCGACCTGATGGAGTTGTTCGTTCAGCGCGTTTAGCCGTGCCCAGTTGCTCTCGCCAATCATGTTCTGCGCGGTGGTCGTGAGCCACTGCCCTAACACCGAACCCTGATGCGAACTCATCTCGTGGCGACTGAGCCCGACGCCCTTGCGCACCGTATTCTCCAGTCGGCGCACCCACTCCTTGTGGGCGTGTACCTGCTGGGGGATCTGGAAGCGCAGGTCGACCTGACTACTCCAGCGGAACTTGCCGAGGGCGAACTGCATCGTGCGCACCGACTCACTCATCGCTTCGCCTTGCTGGGCGAGTTGGTGGATGGTCATCGTCTGCTCACCGATGGACTGGGTGACTTCCTGCACGCTGGCGTTCACCTGCTCGCTAATCGCGGCGGTCTGCTCCATCACCTGCTGGATGGAAGCGACGCCCCGTGCAAGATTCTGCGCGGTCTGACGTGCCTGCTGGGCGAACTGGGCAATTTGGGTGAGATTCGCCGAAGCGGTCTCCGTGCCTGCAAGCATCTCTTGCGACGCCGCGCTGGACTGCTCGGCAATCGCCGCAATCTGTTCGATTTCGTGCATCGCCGAGTGCGCCGATTGCTGGATGTTCGCCAGCTCCTGCACTGTGCGCTGAACCTGCTCGTTCACCTGCTGGATAGCGTTCAGGATCTGCTCGATGCTGGCGCCAGTTGCCGTGGCGAGTTGGACACCCTGCCTTACCTCGTTTTGGCTGGCTTGCATCGCTTGGGTGGTGAGTTCGGTGCGCTCCAAGATTTGGTTGATGATGCCCCGAATTTCGCGTGTGGCGTCGGCACTGCGTTCGGCGAGACGGCGCACCTCTTCGGCGACGACGGCGAACCCGCGCCCCGCCTCGCCTGCCCGCGCCGCCTCAATCGCGGCGTTGAGCGCAAGCAGGTTGGTCTGGCGCGCAATCTCCTCAATCGTCTGCAGGATACCCGTGATTTGCCCAGTCATCTGCGCCAACTGACCCAACTCTTGGGCGAGGTGTTCCGACTGCGTATCGATGTTTTGGATGGCGCGGTTGGTCTGTTGCAGGGCTTGGCGTCCCTCTTGGGCTTGCTGAACGACCTGCTCGGTGAGGTGCATCACCTGCTCCGATTGGCGTGTCAGTTGCTGAACAGCGTGAAGTGTGTTCTGCATCTGCTGGACGCCCTGTTGCGCTGCTTGGGCGGTGTTCTCGGCGCCCATCGCCACTTCGCGCGCCGCTTGAGCCACCTGCTGGAGCTGCTGAACACCCGACTGGGTCGCCTCCGCCACTTGGGATGCGCCCTGTTCCATCTGGTAGGCAGAGCTACGCAGGTCGTGGACGGTCTGGGTAGTGCGCTGAACCTCTTGGGCGAGCTGGTCGACCCCGTGCCCCACCTCCTGCACCGAGCGGGCGACTGCTTGCGCGCTGGTGCTGACCGATGCCAAGCCCTCAGCGGTCTGGGTGACCCCGCTGTTGATGTCTTGGGCAGTAGCGTGGAACTGCTGGAACGACTTGGCGAGCGACTGCACTGCCTGATTGAACGCCTGAACCATAGTGTAGAGCGGACTGCGCGGGTCTGCCTGCACCGACACGCCCAGATTGCCCGAAGCGAGTTGCTGAATGCCTTCGTGCATCTGATTCTGCATCTGGTTCACGCTGACAAGCACGGAGCGCACTGCCCAGCCTATCACGGCTAACACGCCCAGCACGAACAGCGCTAACCCTCCGATGAGAAAAAGCGAACGCGTGACCGTTGCGCTTGCCATCTGTTCTTCTTGCTCTACGATATTGTGGAGGTATTCTTTCATCGCCTTGACCTTCTCTTCATGAGTGGCATAGGCAGGAGCGGAGACCTCTTTATCCAGCTTTACCACTGCAGAGAAGTCTTTCTTCCGAGCCAAGGGCACTTTCTGGTTCAGATTCGCCTCGAACCATTTCATGCCTGACTGGTAGACCTCTTCCAGATGCTTGTCTCGGAGTTCACCTGGTGGCAGTTGCTGTTTCCACTCTTGGTAGGCTTTTTGGAACTCGTCGCGTGCTTGCTGAAGGTCGCGTTCGAGGATGTTGATGTCGACAGTTGTTGCCCCAGAGGCATAAAGGTTTACCAAAAGTCCGAGCTGGCGGTTGTCTCCAAGATAGAGCTTGGGTGGAGCAATTTCCACCAGAAGCGCTGTGTTTTGCTCAATCTCCTTGTAGACCGTTCCGCCGATTTTGACGCGTTGGAGTACAACCCAGTTAATCCCGGCGAACACCACAAACGCCACTATTCCGCCAATCACAATCTTTTGTATCCCTGACAGCGTGAGCTTCATGTCTGACCTCCATTCACCTTTGTCTGGTGGTTCTGGGGGAATTATCGGCAGTGGGGGATTGGGTTTGGAGTCGGGGGTGGGCGGTTTTGAGGGGAGTGGGGAGTAGGGAATGGGGAGTGGGCAGTCGTCTCATGGGCGTCTCGCCCATGAGACTCTTCGCTTTCGGCTCAGAATGACGCAGGGGCAGGCACAGCACCGCGTGTGTCACCCTGAGCGAAGCGAAGGGTCTATGTCATCCTGAATCCAGTGAAGAATCTCGCCTCACTTGGAATGACAGGGGGCAAGACCCTCAAGCCACTTTTTTGAACACCCTCAGCGGTTAGGGTATCCTTATATCAGGATGAGAACGGTGTTGGGGTTGGTCTCAGGGATGCTATTGATGGGGGTTGTCTGCGCCCAGCAATTGGTGAGTGATGTTGTTCAAGGGCGCAACGCTGTCGGTCCCTACACGCTCACTTGGAAGCCCATCGAACCGCGCTCGGAGATTGTTCTGCGCGGGGAACGATGGCTCACACGCGAACGCGACTATTGGATTAGCGAGAGCGAAGGGCATATCCGTTTCGCGACGCCCCTCCGCCCTGACGAGCTGGTGCGCGTGAGCTATCGCATCAACCCCAAGACCGCTCAGCGCAACACCAAACCCGATGTACCGATTCAGACTGAACTGGCTCGGCGCGGTCCGCTCGCATTGAGCCTGCAAGGCCGCCTATCGGAAGGGGCAAACCAGCCTCAGTTGGATGTCGGTCTGCGCGCCACTTGGGACGAGGCGAACCGTCAGAGCGAAGCGGTCTATCTGATGCGCAACCCCGATGAGGGCGCGCCATCCCTGATGATGTGGCGTTCGCACTTCGAGTCGCCCGAAGGGGTGCGCACCACCTTCCATTTTAGTCGTGTCGACCCCGATTTCGGCGACGCCAAGCCGTATGGTCTCACCGCCGGTGTCCAGCAGGCGGAGGCAGGCATGGTGTGGACGCCCGACCGCTTGCTGACCGCACGCCTCAACTGGAGCCAGCGCACACCGCTCCAAAACCCGAACGCCGAACAACAGCGTTGGCTCGCAGGCATCGACTACAAACTCGACTCCGCCCAAATCACGGCGGAGCGTCAGATTGTGGAGCCGAGCAACCAGCCCGCACAACTGACCGACCGCCTTGCAGTGATGTTCCAACCTGGCACGCAACTGCGCGTGAGCATCGAGGACAAGAGCCAGACTGTCGGCGAGCGCACCACTGAGCAGACCACCGTGCAGACTCAGATTGGGCAGGCGGTTCAACTGCACCATCGCCACACCGCCACCGATGAGTCGCGTATCGAGGAGAGCACTGTTGGCTTTCAGATTCATCGGGGCACGACGCAGGGCACAGTGGCACTCGGACAGCGCTGGCAAGATGACCAAACCGAGCGCACCGCCCAACTCGGTCTCCAGAGTCAGATCAACCCCGCGCTGAAACTGGGGGGCGAGCTGAGCGTGAACGACCAGCAAGGGCAGATGGTAGGCTATCAGCTGAGCCTGCGCCCGACCGAGACTCTCGACCTCAGCCTGCGCCAGCGCACCTACAGTGGTTTCGGCGGCTACGACCTCCAGAGTCAGCACATCGAGTGGCGATGGCGCGCCAATCCGAACCTTCAACTCAGCGGACAACACAGCCAAAACCCACTGGAGGGGGGACGCCCACAGCCCGTGGAGCGTCAACAGTACCAACTGCGTTGGCAGTCAGGGGCGTGGGTGGCGGAGGCAGGCTACGCAGAGCAAGACCTGCTGAGCCAAGCCCTCCGCGAGCGACGCCTCAGCCTCAGCCTGCAAAATCGGCTCGACGCCTACACCCTGCTGGGGCTAACCTATCAGCAGTCCGAATGGGAGCGCGATATGTTCCTCAGGGAGGCGAGCCTGCGCTTGGGACTGACGCGCCAGATGAACCTGTTCTATTTGAGTTTGGAGGCGCAGGCGCATCTGCCCCGTGCCGATTTGCACCCTGAGACGCGTCCGCGCTATTCGGGAAGCCTAAGGCTGGGCGTGCAGTTTTAGATTTTTAGAACCTCCTGCGTGCGCATCACTTCCTGCACAACAATCTGCTTGATGCCCTCCAACTGTGCAGGCGAGATGCCCAGCGACTCCTGAACGAACGGGTCGACTTCATACAGCACTGGCGCACCGATTGCGAAGCCTGACTGGTGTGCCAGCACATTCGCCACATTCACAAGACAGCCCACAGGCGAATCACTATAGGGAACCCGTTCGTGGTGCTTGAGAATACCTTCCTGTACTGCTTCAGGCAGTGCCCAGTGTTCGGCTAAGATGTTGCCCACCTCCACATGGGTATAGCCCAACAGTTCGCGTTCGGCATCGGTCAGCGGAATGACCTGCTCCAGCGACTTTTGGATAATCTGGTCCAGTTCGTTGGGTAGGAATCGGTCCATCACCATGCGCCCAGCGTCGTGCAAAAGCCCCGCCAGATAGACCACTTCGGGGTCGGGGTAGCCTTTGAGCTTGGCGAGGATACGCCCTGCCGTAGCGGTCGCCAGTCCGTGTTGCCAGAAGCCCAATCGGTCGAACCGCTTCGATGCCCCGCGCACGGAAGTCATCTGTTGGTATGCCTGTCCAACTACAACAGAGCGCACAGCCGAAAGCCCCATAATCGAGATTGCCTGTGAGACCGTTTTGACCTTGCCAGGCGCGCCATAATACGCACTGTTCGCCGCTTTGAGCAGTTTCGAACTCAGCCCTGCGTCCCGCTCAATCAGCGCACCGATTTGTCGGGGTGAAGCGTTTGGGTTATCCACCAGCTTCAACACTTGGCTCGCTACCTGAGGGAGCGTACTCAGCCCTGGCGTGCGCGCCACCCGAATTCCTAATGCACTCAGTTCCATCCTTGTTGCCTCCCAACGGAATTTATTCCATACAAAACTGCAAGCCTTCTGCCCCTGCTGATTGAGCAGGGGCAGAAACGAAGCCTATCTCAGAGTGATTGCGCTCACATGTCCCTGATTTCGCTCAGTCGAGGTAATGCCAGTGAAGAGGCAGTGATTGCCCAAGACCATAATGTTCGGCAGGTACTCCGAACCGATGTACATCGATCCCTCCGTCACCTGAGCGCGGTTCAGCGGGTTTTGGAGCGTGACCATCACAAGGCGTCCTTGCGTGCTTGTCTCGCCCGTTTGCTGTTGCGCTAACACATAGATGTAGGAAGCGGGGCGCCCCTGACGGCGTGCAATCTCCAGAGTGGCTCGTGTCAGACGCTGAACCCCAGCATCGAGGACCTGCTGAGGATAGAGCGGGCGCGTGAGACCCGTGGAGGCGTGGATGCCGAACAGATTCCCCAGACTGGTCATCAGGAACACGCTATCGCTCTCGCGGTCATAGACCAAGTTCGACACAATCTCGCCCATCTGCTTGTCGATGGTTCGGCTCCACTGCACGGTGCCTTGGCGGGCGTTGATGCCCATCACGCGGTCGTCCCCAGCCACGGTTAGCAGGAGCCGTCCATCCCGATTGACGGCGAGGTGGCGAATCGGCTTCTGAGTGTCCACACGCCGAGTGAGTTGGATATTGCCCGAGAGCATATCGACGAATACCACCCAGCCTTGGTCGGTTCCCAACACGGCATAACGCTTCATCAACACCACGGGCGAGCAGGAGATGTTGCCCAGAGTTGGAGAGAGGCGCATACTCTGCCCCAGCCAGCTCCCGTCTTCGCGCAGGGCGTGCAGGCGGTTGTCCGTCCCGATCACATAGAGCCGATTGTTGAGCTGGAATGGTTGGAGGTCTAAGCGAATCTGCGCGCCCCCCGGCAAGACGACAGGTTGAATGGGGTTCACCGAACTGTTGTTATCGAGAACCAGTTGGAGCGGAATGCGCACCAACTCGCCATTCTGAGTGCCCACGAACCAACTGGTGCCAAACACCTCACTAAAACCGCTGGGAACGAAGTTGGTCAACTGTCGTGAGTAGGTCACGCGTTCGCCAAAGGGGCTACTCTCGGTCGCTGTGTTCAGGGGTGCGTGATGGATGCGCGTCACATTGTTGCTGTCGGTGCCCATCCAGAAGATTCGGTTCATCCATATCACGGGGGTTACGCGTGTCTGTTGACCACCGTAACTCCAGCCACGCCCAGAAGCCCAAACGGTGCGCAATGTGCCTGCAACGACCGTATCGCCGACCAGCTGAAGGTTCGTCGTGCCGACCAGCCCTGCGTGAACCTGCGCCCACATTCCGTCGGTTGGGATCGAGCTCGAGGGCGGACGCACACGCAGGAGGTAGGTCATTCCTTGTCCAGGGTCAAGAACGCTTCCCGTGCCTGTAGTGCCTGGCACTGCGATCTGAGGATTGCCACTGGTGCTTCCTGTGCCGTTTCGGTCTTCAAAGAGCGCAAGGCTCCATCGTGGCTCGGTCAACTCGCGCTGGAGAACGGTGAACTGGAACTGGTCTGTGCCGTTCCCCGTGTTTTCCAAGCGTATTTGATAGAGATATTCACCTGAAGGAAGATGGATGAGGTTGCCGTTCAGCGCGTTTGCTTGCCACTGCCTTAGTTGTCCAACGCGCACCGTGCTGGGGTCAGAAACCGCCACCTGCTGATTGTTCATCTGGGCACTGGCTTGAAGAGTGAAGGTTGTGCCTGCCCAAATCATCCCGCTCGGCGTGCGGGGTACAACACGCTCACTGGAGCGGTCTGCCCACAGAGTGCTGATGCACGCTATCCCCAAAACAACTCCCACAAGATATCGCATGGTCGCATTCCTCCCACGAAGGGAATGTTCCATACAAGAGGCGATACCGACTCAAGGGGTTTTACGGGGAGTGTTCGGGGAGGGCATCGATAGGCACGGCGACACAGCGGTGTTTCGACTTCGAACCCGTCTGCTTAACGCCTGCGCGTCTCGTCGTGCAGCACGATGCCCCCTGCTAACACTTTGTGAACCTTTGATAAGGTGTGTAGCAACTTTCGTGCCATCGGCAGGAATTGGTATTTCTATCGGGTATTGTATTAAGCAGGGGTCAAAAAGTTGAGCCTTATCGTGCGCGTAGGGCTGGTGCTTCTTATCGGAATTGGGTGGTGGCTCCAATCGAGGCAGATGAACCTTGCGTTGATGCTGAGCCTCCTTTGTCTCACACTCTTTGCCCTTGCTCTAAGTTTATTTGAAAAGCGAAAGCCCGAATCGCTCACTGTTCAGGTTCTGGGGGCGCTTATGCATCTTGCGCTCCTGAACGGGGTATGGTGGGTCTGGAATCCACCAACCGAGCTGTTCATCGTCTACCTCCTGCCGACTCTGTATCATCTCTGGCGGGACCAACAGATAGCAGGGTGGCTCACTGCCTTCACTGCGCCCTTTGCCTATGCCGTTGTAGAGTATGCGCGCCACCCCAACACTGCGCCCACCACACCTGCCTATTGGATAGCGACCGCTTCGATTTTGATCCTCTCGGTGCTGATGGTGTTTCTGTTCACACGGCGTCAAAAAGAGGAGTACGACGCCCTTCTTCAGCGTGCGACCGAAGAGGTGGCAAAGAGCGAGCAAGCAGAGCGGGAACTGCGCAGTCGCTACCGCGAACTCGCCTATCACTATCATCGCATCGAGGAGAGCCTGCAGGCGTTGGAGGATAGCAACGAACTCTACTCGATATTAGCCCGTGCCCTTGAGCCGAACGAAGCCTATCGGCTAATGCTGGAACGGCTCCGCGCGCTTTCGGAGGCGCGTGGAGTAGCGCTCCTACTCACGGGGGCGGACGGTCTTACCTTGCGTGTGAGATGTGCGGCTGGTTCTCTGCGTGCCTTAGAAGGGAGACAGACTGCGCCCACCCACTCGCCCGCGCTCAATCCGCCCTCTCCACTCCAGCAGATACGCCAATTCCTGATGAGCCACTTGGAGCAGATGGAAGAAGCACACAGTGCCGAGTCGCTTGACCACTCGGTGATTCTCAACCTGCCTTTGCGTTCGAGAGAGCAGCTAATCGGCGTGGTGAGTTTCGTGAGTCATCCCAAGCACCCCTTCTCGTCCGATATGGAACGACGGCTCCGATCGTTAGTGCCCCATCTGACCACACTCGTCAGCCTGTATGACCAGATTGGCGTGTTGGAATCGCGCCTGCAAGAGACCCAACTCCTCCAAGAGTTGAGCAGTCTCCTGTTCCGCTCCAACACCAGCCAATCGCTTCCGATAACGGCGTTGGAGACGCTCCAGCCTGTACTTCGGTTCGAACGCGCCCAGATTGCCCTGATTCGAGGTGAAACCTATGAAGAGGTTGCCAACTGGGGTTCGATGCCCGACCTGCGTCCGTCGCTCATCGGTTCGGCTCGCACCCGAAAGATTGAAGCCCTGTGGATTGCCGACCTTGAAGAGGCTCCCGACAGCCTCTTCCAGCCGATGGAGACGGTGAGAAGCCTGATGGTCGTACCGCTTTCCAACATCGGGAGTGTTGCGGGCTACTTGGCGCTTGCCCACAGTCAGCCCCACTTCTTCACGCAGACCGATTATGAGTTGGCGCAATCAACAGGCTATCACTTGGCGACCATCTTAGCCCGCGCGAACCTGCTCAGCCACTTGGAGCAGTTGGCGTTCACCGATGGGCTAACGGGTCTATACAACTACCGCTACTTCCAAGAGCGCTACAACGCCGAGGTGCGCTTAGCAAAACGCTACCAGCATCCATTAGCCGTAATGCTTATCGATCTGGACGGATTCAAGCAGATTAATGACCAGTACGGACACTTGGAGGGCGATTATGCGCTGGTACAGCTTGCGGAAGTGCTTCAACAGAGCCTGCGCAACACCGAGCTGATTGCGCGCTATGGGGGCGACGAGTTCGTGGTGCTCCTGCCTTCGACCAACTTACAGGGTGCTCTCTCGGCGGGAGTCCGCTTGATCCAAGCAGTTCAGCAGCACGAGTTTCGGGACACAGCAGGACAGTATCAGCTTCCTATCCGAATCAGTGTGGGCATCTCAGCGTATCCCAACTCCACCGATGACCCCGCACAATTACTGGAAATTGCCGATTCTGCCCTCGAACAAGCCAAGCAAACTGGCAGGAATCGGGTGGTCGCCATCGAAAATACCGTATAAATCCCGATTGACACCGAACGCCATCTTGGGGCATAATAGGCAAGATGGTTTCGGTGAATGGAGAGCGACGATGAAACTCTTTAAGCAAGTGGACGAGTGCGTGCGCAAAGGGCGTCTGGATCAGGCAATCCAGATGCTGAACCGAGTACTGGAATCGGGAAATCAGCCACTGGAGTGCTATGTGCGTTTAGCCGAGCTCTATCGCAAAAAGCATAACCTGCACAGTGCGATTGGTGCGATTCGGAATGCACTCTCGCTTAGCCCCGAATCGGACACCTTGCGCAAGCAGATGGTCGAGATGCTGATCGAGAGTGGCGACTTCGCTACGGCGGAACAGGAGTGCCGGCAGTGGCTTACACAACATCCGGAACACCCAACCCCGCTCGAACTGCTTCTGGAGAACTACACAACTCAGAAGCGCTATCACCAAGCGCTTCAGATTGCGGAACGGCTCGTTCGGCTCCAACCGCTTTCGCCCCACTATCGCTATCGGCGTGCGCGCCTACTAAGAAAACTGGGACGCATCAACGAAGCGGTCGACGACTATGAGCATCTGGCGTTCAACGAATCGCTCCCATGGGAGATTATCCTGCTGGCACGAATGGAACTGGAGCATTTGGACCACCTTCAGCTGGACTCGGTGTTCCACCTGCTGGTGGAGGACAAGGTGTTCCGCTTCAAGTTCCTACACGACCCTATTCACACCGTGCGCGAGCGCGGGTTCCACTTCAGTCGGGTAGGCGAGGCAATGCTGGAGCAAGTGCCTGACGCACTGCGTGAATCGCCGATGTTCCCACGCCGATATGGCTCGTATCACTGAACAGGTCGCTGCGGTTCGGGCGCTAATTGGGCAGAAGACGCTGGTGATGGGTATCTTGAATGCCACGCCCGACAGCTTCTACGACGGCGGGCGTTATGACCAGTTCGACAGTGCCCTCGCTCGCGCCGAGCAGATGCTCAGTGAGGGAGCTGACATTTTGGACATTGGGGGCGAGTCGACCCGACCCGGCTCGGAGCCTGTGCCTGTGGAGGAGGAGATTCGGCGTGTCGTGCCCCTTGTTGAAGCCATCGCCCACCGCTATCCCGATGCCATTCTCTCGGTGGACACCACCAAAAGCGCGGTAGCACGCTTGGCACTTCAAGCAGGTGCATGCATCGTGAACGACATTAGCGGGATGACCTTCGACCCAGAGATGCCCCAAGTGGTCGCCGAGGCAGGGGCGTTGGTGGTGCTGATGCATATCAAAGGCACGCCCAAAACGATGCAACAGAACCCCACCTATGACGATGTGGTGCAGGAGGTGCGGGCAGTGCTGGCGTCGCACGCTCAACGCGCACTTCAAATGGGGATTCCCCCCACGCACATCTGGCTCGACCCCGGCATCGGCTTCGGTAAGACGGTGGAGCATAACTTGCAACTATTGAGGAACTTGCCTGCGCTCAAGTCGCTTGGGTATCCGCTTCTGGTGGGCACTTCGCGCAAGTCGCTCATCGGGCATCTGCTGGGGGGTCTGCCTCCCGAAGAGCGTTTAGAGGGCACTTTGGCGACCGTTGCGCTCAGCATAGCGTGGGGGGCAGATGTGGTACGCGTGCACGATGTGCAAGCGACCGTGCGCACCGTTCGAATCGCCGATGCGCTGTGTAGGAGCTGTTAGCCCTCACCCCCAGCCCCTCTCCCGACGCTTCGGGAGAGGGGAGTAGACCCTTCGCTTCGCTCAGGGTGACGAAGAGGTTGCTCAGGTGATGACACGGGCGAGACGCCCGTGCTACTGTTTTGTCATATGGGCAAGATGCCCAATCTACGAATTGATTGTTCGAGCGCTTTAACCCGCTTCAGCAGGCGTTTTTTCGTTGATGAGGGCGACGGTTCCGTTGTTCGGTTCGTCCAAAGCCTGCAGATGGGTCAAGAGTAGGGCGCGCAGTTCCATCACGGCGGCGCGTTTGCGTGCCTCTAACTGCTCGATCTCGCGGGTGAGGTGGAGAATGCGCTCCTCCGCCTCTTTGCGTATCTGCTCTGCCTGTTGGTGCGCTTGACTCAAGATGAGTTCCGCCTCTTTGTGGGCGTTGTGGCGAGTCTCGTCGGCACTGCGCTGTGCCAGCACCAGCGACTCTTTCAGGGTGTTCTCAATCGTGCGGTAGCGCTGAACCTCCTCGCGCAGACCGATGAGCTCCTCGCGCATGCGGTGGTTCTCGGTGAGCAGTTCCTCGTAGTGAATGGCGACCTCTTGGATAAAGGCGTCCACCGCTTGGGGGTCATAGCCTCGCAAACGCTTGCGAAACTTCTTGCTCTCTATCTCAATAACCGTGAGCCGTTTCGGTTCATTCATCGCAGTTCGTAAAGTAGCGCAGTGAGCAGCTGGAGCAGGATAATCGCAATTAGCGGAGAGAAGTCGATGGGCATGAATCCCACGCCCATCGAACGGGTAATGCGGTTCTGCACTTGGCGAATCGGGTCTAAGATTGCGTCGGCGATTCGGTCGATGAAGCGCACGACGGGGTTATAACGGGGCACACGCCCCCCAAACGCCCGTATCCACGAGAAGATGACACTGATGAAGATGATAATCACCAGTATCCGAATCACCAAGATGAGCGGGTCGATAATCACTGCCATAGGGTTCCCTCGCTATGAGCGATTGCGCTCCTGCTCTTGGAGTTTTTGGCGCACGCGTGCCATGTTCGGCTCGACCGCGCCGTCGTTGGGGTCTGCCTTTTTGGCGTTCTCCCACGCCTCAAGTGAGCGCTTATAGTCGCCAAGCCGTTCGTAGGTATGGGCAAGTGTCTTCCACGCATAGCCGGGCACATTCGGGAACGAGACGGCACGCTCTAAGTAGGTGCGGGCACGCTCCAGCTCCCCACGCTGGAAGAGCCAGAAGCCGTAGTCGTAGTAGAGGTCCCACTGGTTCGGCACGGCGCGAATACCGCGCTCGTAGACCTGTCGGGCACGCACGGGGTCACCATAACTGCTATGAACCCACGCCAAGTTCGAGTAGTGTTCCACTTCCTTCGGGTCGTATTCGATCAGCACATACATCAGCGCCATCATCTTATAGTGCTGACCGTCGTGCCAATATTCGTCCGCCAGCTGGATGAGTCGGAATTCGGTCAGTTCGCGCAAAGCGTCGAGTTTGCGTTGGGTCTCCGCAGGTGGCTTCGCTTGTGCCACAATTGCGGTCATCAGCGCCACACAGCCCAATATCGTGAGTGCTATTCGCATCGTATCACCTACCAGTATACCTGATTTCGTGTTGTGCGATTTCAACCGCCACAGAGGGCGTTCGTGAAAAGTGGCTTGGGCATCTTGCCCATACTGCACACGGGCGGGACGCCCGTGCTACGCTCTGCTAATGGGCAGGATGCCCGTGCCATGAACACTATCTGCACATCTTCACCACACAAGTGTAGTTATCGGAAAGGCGAGTCGTCCTCTTCAGGTTCAGCGGATTCTTGGGCGGTGCCGAGCGCCAAACCGATTGCTTCGCTGACGGTGCGGGCAGGCAGGGCGGTCATCGGAAGGCGTTCGTGAGGGCGTTGGAGGTTGCTCTGAGGCACTATCGCATATCGAAAGCCGAGCCGTGCCGATTCGAGTAGGCGCGCCTCCATTCGGGGCACTCCGCGCACTTCACCGCCCAAGCCGACCTCGCCAAACACGACCAAATCGCTCCGAATGGGGCGGTTGCGCATCGCGGACGCCACCGCCACCAACACCGCCAAGTCCGAAGCAGGCTCAAACACCCTCAGCCCGCCCGCCACATTCACGAACACATCGTGCCGTATCAATCGGTAGCCGAGTCGCTTCTCCATCACCGCCAAGATGAGGCTCACGCGGTCATAGCTCAAGCCATTGATCACACGGCGCGGGTTGTTCAGAAAGCTGGGCGTGGTGAGCGCTTGGATTTCGACCAGAAGCGCACGGCTCCCCTCCAGCGCAGGGAACACCACCGAGCCGGGCGTGTTCTCCAACCGCTCTGCCAGCAATCGCTCGGACGGGTTCGGCACCGCCACCAAGCCTTCCGAGCGCATATCGAACACGCCAATCTCATCCGTCGCACCGAATCGGTTCTTCGTCGCCCTGAGAATGCGGAATAGCCCTTGCGGGTCGCCTTCAAAATAGAGCACGGTATCCACCAGATGTTCCAGCACCTTTGGTCCGGCAATCGCGCCCTCTTTGGTCACATGCCCAATCAGCATCATCGCAATCTCGTGCTCCTTAGCGAGCCGTTGGAGGACGGTCGTGCAGGTACGCACCTGAGAGACGGTTCCTGGTGGCGAATCGATCGTGCTGGAGTAGAGGGTCTGAATCGAGTCGATGACTGCCAACAGGGGCTGTTCGGTTTCCACGAGGGGCACAATCGCCTCCAGTTCGGCACCTGAGGCGATTCGGAGGTTCGGGTGAAGCGTGCCGAGCCGACGCGCTCGCATTTGCACTTGGCGCACCGACTCTTCGCCCGTGATGTAGAGAATACGCCCTCGTTCTGCCAGCGCGTTCGCCACCTGAAGCAGGAGCGTGCTTTTGCCAATGCCCGGTTCGCCTCCTACAAGTGTGAGCGAGCCGGGCACCACACCACCGCCCAGCACGCGGTCGAACTCTTCAATCCCAGTTGGCAGGCGCGTTTCGTCGCTCTCCTTCAGCTCGGTAATCGGGGTGGCTTGTAGGCTTTGGGTCGGGCTGACGCCTGTGCGTTGGCGCGGGGTGGGTGTGGGGCGTTGTACCTCTTCCGTAAGGGTGTTCCACGCGCCACATTCGGGACACTGCCCCATCCAGCGGGGCGTTGTGTAGCCACACTCAGAGCAGATATACTGCACACGCGCCTTGGGCATAGTAGTCGATAGTTCGCCACGAAGAGGCAGGTTCCTATTGCGTTATCCGCAGGGTCTTCTCGTGGGTGTAGAGGGCGAACCCTGCAGGCGCGCCTTTCGGCTTGCGCACATACTTGCGCAGGGTGTAGTCTACCTCCACCACATGTGCGTGGCGGTCGGTGCTATGCTTCATAGCGAGCCGACCTGCGAACTCCAAAGTCGAGCGGGGCACACGCTGGGGCTGATTGTTCGTGCGGATAATCACATGACCGCCCGTACCCGTGCGCACATGGAGCCACCAGTCGTTCGGGCGCGCGATGCGGGTAAGCAGGTAGTCGTTCGCCTGCGCGTTCTCGCCCACCAGCACTTGATAGCCGTCCGGACTGGTGTAAAGGCGGATTTTGTGCCCCTCGAACGGGTCTTGCTCGGCACGGCGGGCGGGGCTGACCTGCTGAACCTCACGGAGCCAGCCACGCTCTTGGGCTTCAGCGTAGAGCCGTTTGAGTTCGTCGGTCTGCTCACTTCGCTCGGCGCGGTCAATAAGGCTCTGCAGGTGGTGATACTCTTGCTGGAGGGTGGCATACCGCTGTGCGAGCAGGGACTGATTCTCGCGGGCACGGCGCGCCTTCTGGAAATAGCGTTCGGCGTTCTCGGCGAGCGTCTTGTTGGGGTCTATCCGAATCTCCACGAGGGGAGTATCGGGCTGGGTGTAGTCGGGTGCGCGCAGGATGCTCTCGCCGGGCTGGAGGCTGTGTCCGTACGCCAAGATAAGCTCGCCGAACAGTTGCCAGCGGTCTGCCTTTTGCCCCTCAGTGAGCGTCTGCTCGATCTCCTTCAGGGCACGCTGGCGGGCTTGGAGGGCGCGCTTGAGTGGGCTGAGCAGACTGTTGCGTAGGTGTTCCTGCTCGGCGCGCTGGATTCGGTCGACGAACGCTTGTTCCCAAGCGAGGTTGACACTACTGCGCGGGTGTTGCCACACGGCGGGCAGTTGGTGCAGGGGCAAGGGATACGCGCCCAGTATGCGGTGGCTGTTCGGCTCGCGCACGATAACAGGTTGCCACTCGGCACGGCGCAGTCGCCCAAACCAGCGGATGACCCCTTCCAATCCTTCGCACAGGGCAATCGCCTCGATCTCTTGCGCGGTGAATCGGCTCAGCCCTTCCAGATGTTCTTGCCAATCACGCGCTTCGCCCATCCTGTTCCAGAGGATATGCCAATCCTCTTCGGTGATCAGGAGGGGGTTGTGAACCTCACCCCCTTGCCCCTTTACCGTTTCTCTGGACTCGTCACCCTGAGCGAAGCGAAGGGTCTGAGATTCTTCGCTTCGCTCAGAATGACGCATCGGATCTCCCCCCTCTCTGCTTGCGGAGAGGGGGGCTGGGGGGGTGAGGTTATTTGCCCTCACCCCCAGCCCCTCTCCCACGCTGTGGGAGAGGGGAGCCAGACTCCCTCCCTCTCCCGAAGCCTCGGGAGAGGGAGGGCTGGGGTGGGTGAGGTTATTTGCCCTCACCCCCTGCCCCTCTCCCACGCTGTGGGAGAGGGGAGTCGGCTCCCTCTCTCTCCCTGTGGGAGAGGGAGGGCTGGGGTGGGTGAGGGCACTTTCTCCACTGCCCACTGCCCTCTGCCCACTGCCCCTGAGAGAACTCGTCGGCGGCAACTGGTACTTCTCACCAGAGCGTATTGGGCGCAGGCTACTTTGGCGGGGCGAGACCCACTTCAGCGCACTCTGTATCAGCCCGTTCGGGTCGACCAGAATCAGGTTCGAGTGCTTGCCCATCAGCTCCGCAACCAGCGTGTAGACCCCCCCACGTGTGCGCACCGCCAACTCCACGATTCGGTCGAATCCCACCATATGCAGGCTCTGCACAAACCCGCCCTCGATATGCTTGCGTAGGCTCTGGCAGAAGGGAGGTGGCACAGGCGCGTTCGGCACTTTGCTGGTAATCTTATGTAAGCGTGCGTGCTGAGGGTCGATGCTGACCAGCAGGCGATGCTCCACACGCTGAGCATAGACCACCAACACAATCGTGTGGGGTTCGGGCTGGCGTATGTCCTGAATGCGCCCACCCACCAACACCTGCAGCTCGGTCAAGACCGCATAGAGGTTGAGACTATCGAACGGGATAAGCTTACTCACCAGCTCAAGAAGTATACCCAGTGATGTCTTTGGCGCAGAGTAAAGAAACCTACTGGGTCGCTTTACTGGTTTCCCGACTGCTTGTCTCTACCGTCTTACTGTCTTTCAGGACGCGTATGTTATCGATGTAGACAACTCCTGTTCCCGATTGTGAAAAGAAGCAGAAGTTGAGATGAAACCATTTCTCGCTGTAATCGGCTGGAAGCAGGGCGCGATAATCGATGCCCAGCGTATAGGCTCCAGGTTTCAAAGGCAAGGCGATTGAATACATCTCCTGACGCCACTTGCGCACATCGTTGAAGGCAACCAAAATGCCCCACCACTCGCCAGGCTGGACCTTCTCTGGAACACGAACATCGAGGAGCAATATCTTGCCCTGATTGATAGAGCGAGCAACTTGCTCACTATTGCCCCCTCTCATCAGCCAACGTCCTGGCTGACTCCACTTCACTCGTATGGAGTGTGTGCCAGTGGAAGCCCACTCTTGGCTGCGCGAAACTTGGATATGAATATCTTCTGGAGAGAACCCCTCTAACCCCTGTTCGAAATCGAGTATGGAGATAGCTTGCGCGCTATCCAATATGCGAATATTGTCGATGTAGAAGGTATATCGTGCTGGCACAGAAACTCCAAGATTAAACTGGAAATATTGGAGTTGAGTATCTTTGGAGATGGAAAGGGTGTTCAGGTCCCAAACAACGGTTCGTGTGCCCATAAAACGGGGCACATTCCCCACTTGGATTTGTCGCCAACCCAAGCGGTCGTCGTTGAGTGCAATCTGAAAATCGCCCCACTCTAACCCGCTATCGGCTTCTAAGGTAATGTCGGCAAGTAAAATGCGACTTTTTGCCAGTTTCGTAGCGAGGTCAAGGTGCGTTCCGTTGATGAGCCAACCCGACCAGTTATTTTGGGGGAAGCACTGGACACGCATCGAGTATTTTCCGTGCGTTGCCCCAATCGTAGACTGTGCGAGGCTCATCTGCTTCGCATTTTCGGGAAAGAACCCTTGCAGGTCGTCTTCGAACGAGAAGAGGGGTTCTTGGGCATACATCCAACAACCAAGCAGTCCAACACCAATCGTTGCCCACCACCTGTTCATATGAAACCTCCAAGAGCGCCTCTACTCTACTATTATTCGGCAATTGTGACGAATACTGGAGGGGATCCGCTTGTGGCACAGACATTCGTGTCTGTGCATTAGGCAGGAATGCCTGATCCCCACTTTGCTGATAGGCAGGATGCCCGTGCTACGAGGGGAAGCAGGAACAACCTCGCACGGTTTTACAAAAAACCTCCCTCTCTGCAGGCAAGAGAGGGAGGTTTCTTTCAAGGGAGGTGATGGAGGGATTAGCAACCGCTTCCGAAGTTGAATAACACCTCCAGCAGATCGGCGTCGTCGACGATGCCGTCCTCGTTCACATCTTCGGGTAAGCCGAAGCCCGATTGCCCGAAGGCGAACAGCACTGCCAGCAGGTCAGCATCGTCTACACAGCCGTCGCCATTCACATCGCCTGGCACAGCGTCCACCAGCACGCGGACATTATCGATGTAGATGACTGCGGGACCCGCAGCCGAGTTGAAGCCGAGGTTGATGAAGAAGTAGTTCCCGCTGTAGTCTGCAGGGGCGACACTGCGATAATCGATCGCTACCGTGTAGACGCCTGGCTGGGTGGGGAAGCCAACCGCGTCGTTCTCTTGACGCCAACCGCCCACATCGTTGAAGGAAAGAATCGTGTTCCACCAAGCACCCTGCTGGCTATCGGGGGGCACATAGACATCCATAATCAGCAACTTGCCCCGATTGAGCGTGTCCACGACCGCCTGGCTGTTGCCTCCGTTGAGAAGCCAGTTGAAGCCGTTTGTCCACTCGACACGCATCGATTGCGAACCTGTGGATGCCCAGTCCGTGCTGAGCGCAGCTTGAATGTCCGCATCCTCTGGGATGAAGCCGTGCAGGTCGTCCTCGAAGTCGAACAGTTGCACCGTACGCGATTCATCGAGCGGGCGGATATTATCGATGTAGAACGAACGCGGACCAGGCGAGTTGATGCCGATGTTGAACTGGAAATACTCAAGTTCTGCATTAGGGTCAGGCATCGCAAGGGGGCGCAAGTCCCAAAGAACGGTGCGCGTGCCCGCCAGAAGCGGTAGGTAGAACACGCTGTAGTTCGTCTGACGCCACCCAAGCACATTATCGTTGAGGGAAAAGATACAGTTCGACCAAGGGAGTCCTGTGTCCGCAAGGTTATGGATGTCCGCCAGAAGCACGCGGTTCTCTCTCAGCACATTCGCAAGGTTGGGGGTCGTTCCATCACGGAGCCAGACAAAGCCACCCGCCCAAGAGACTCTCATCGAAAACGAGCCGTCAGTCGCAAAATCGCTCGACCGTTCCAGCGTCGCAAACTCGGAGTTGAACCCTTGCAGGTCCTCTTCAAACGAAAACAGCACTTGCGCAGGGGAAAGACCGATAAGCAGTCCTCCCAGTATCACCACTGATACCAGTTTGGTTCTAAGCATTGGTGTGTACCTCCACTTTCGGATTACTCCAACCGCCATCGGGTTGAAGCGATTCAATTATACATCGATTTTTGCCCGATTCCTGCCCCACACCCCCGAAAAAAGGGTAAAATTTGCCCGATTCAGGGAGGAAAATAACCGAATGCGTGCATCGCACTACTTTCTACCGACTTTGAGAGAGGTTCCTGCCGAAGCGGAGCTGACCAGCCATCGCCTGCTCCTAAGGGGCGGTTTCATTCGCAAGCAGTCGGCAGGGGTCTATGTCTATATGCCCCTCGGCTGGCGCGTGATTCGTAAGGTGGAACAGATTGTGCGGGAGGAGACCGACCGTATCGGGGGCATCGAGCTCTTTATGCCTGCGCTTGTGCCCCAAGAGTTGCTCGATGAGACAGGGCGAAGCGGGCTGGATATCCTATTTAAACTCAAAGACCGCCACCACCGCCCCTTCACGCTCGGCTTCACGCACGAGGAAGTCATCACCGACATCGTGCGCACCTTCGTCAGTTCCTATCGGCAGATGCCGTTGCTGTTGTATCAGATTCAGACCAAGTTCCGCGACGAACCGCGCCCGCGCGGGGGTGTGCTTCGGGCGCGTGAGTTCCTGATGTACGACGCCTACAGTTTCGATACCGACTATGAGGCGTTAGAGCGGGTCTACCAAGCGCTTCGGCGCGCCTACACCCGAATGTTCGAACGGATGGGACTGCCCACGATTATCGTGGAAGCCGAAGCAGGCGCCATCGGAGGCGGTAGCAACGAAGAGTACATGATTGTGGCGGAGGGGGGCGAGGACAAGGTTCTGCAGTGCGATTCGTGTGGCTATGGCGCGAACGCCGAGAAGTGCGAACTGCCCGACCCCAACCTGACGCCACCGCCCACCGAAACCATCCCCCCGATGGAGCAGGTCGCTACGCCCAACGCCCGCACAGTGGAAGAGGTCACGGCGTTCCTGAACACCACCGCCGACCGCCTTGTGAAGACCCTGCTGATGAAAGTGGACGGTAAACCCGTCGCTGCGCTGGTACGAGGCGACCGCGAGCTGAACCCCTATAAACTGATGCACGCACTGAACGGGCAGAGCGTGGAGATGCTGGACGCTGAGACGATTCAACAACTCACGAATGCGCCTGTCGGCTTTGCAGGACCTGTCGGGCTACCTGCCGACCTGCCCGTGCTGGCGGACTACGAACTGCGCGGTCTGCAAGATTTCGTCACGGGCGCAAACGCAAAGGACGCCCACCTGACCCATGTGTGCTGGGGACGCGACTTCCCCGAACCGCGCTGGGCAGACCTGCGCGTGGCAGAGGCAGGCGACCGATGTGCCCGCTGTACTAACGGAACCCTGCGCGAGGTGCGGGGCATCGAGGTCGGACATATCTTCCAACTCGGCACAAAGTACAGCGAGGCGATGGGCGCGCTCTACACCGACACCGAGGGCAACCAGCACCCGATTATTATGGGCTGTTATGGGCTGGGCGTGAGCCGTTGCCTTGCCGCGATTGTGGAAGTCCACCACGACAAGGAAGGTATCCGATTCCCCATCAGCGTTGCGCCGTTCGAAGTGGTGCTGATTCTGGTCAACTCGGAAGACCCCGCCCAGCACGGGGTCGCCGAACGGCTCTACGCCCAAATGAGCGAGGCAGGCTTGGAAGTCTTCTACGACGACCGTGACGAGCGGAGCGGGGTTAAGTTCAAAGACGCCGACCTAATCGGCATCCCCATTCAGGTGGTGGTGGGGCGTGCAGTGCAGGACGGATGCGTGGAGGTGCGCCTGCGTGCCGATAAGACCCCCACTCAGGTGCCGATCGAGGAGGCGGTCTCGGCAGTGTGCGACCTGCGCGAATCGCTCTACCGCGCCCTCCAGCCGAGCGAGGACTGAGGAGCGTTGCGCAAAGGGCATCTCGGTTGGGCGGTCGTGTGGCTTGGAGGGGTCGTGCTGGGGCTAAGTGCGTGCCAACCCGCCTCCCTGCCAGAAGACGCCCCGCCCACCGATGTGCAAGCGGAAGAGTCGCTCAACCTGCCCGACGCCCAATTCCAAATGGCAAACCCCACGCTGGAGCAACAGGACGAGCAAGGTCGAGTCATCTGGCGTCTTAAGGCGCGCCTTTTGCAAGCCGAGTCAAAAGAGAACCGTGCGCAAGGGGTTCTGATTGGGGTGGAGGGGACACTCTACCGCGAGGGCAAGCCAGTGTTGGAGTTCACGGCGGAGCGTGCCCGCGCCGATAGCGAGACGCACATCGTGGAAGCGTGGGGCAAAGTGCGCGCCCAATCGCTCACCAACAACGCCCGACTGGAAGCCGGGCGCATCCACTGGGAATCCAAGCGCAACCGCATCCAAGCCAGTGAGGGCGTGCAGGTCGTGTGGGACGAGTTCGAACTGCGCGATAACCGACTGAATGTGGACACCGCTCTGGAACGGGTCTGGGGCGAGTGAGAGGCGTTTTTGCCCTCACCCCCAGCCCCTCTCCCACGGGGAGAGGGGAGGCTGGCTCCCTGCCACGCCCTGCTCCCTCCCTCGCCTTGTGGGCGAGGGAGGGCTGGGGAGGGTGAGGGCTTATTGGGCTGAGGGATGACGGTTTTCGCTCTGAAAAATGCGCAGGGGCGTTTGAAGTTGAACCGAAACCGTGTACCCCTGTCAGCCCAGCCCCCCTCCCGACGCTTCGGGCTTACTGCACGACACTTTTTTGAGAGAGACACGAAAAGGGGCGCACACGGGGGTGCGCCCCTACACAACCGCCTTACCTGTAGGGGCAGACCCCCGTGTCTGCCCTTCTAACCCGTGTCTGCCCTTCTAAACAGAAGCCAACCTTAGGCACAAGCACGAAAAACTGTCGTGTAGTAAGTGGTGGGAGAGGGAGGGCTGGGGTGGGTGAGGGCTAATACGCCCTATTCCTCACTCCCTACTCCCTTTTCAAGAGAAATGACACTAAGGTGTTAGTCCTCTATTGGTTTTCATTTTCTAAAAATAGTATCTCGACTCCATCGATATTCTGAGCAACCTTGAAGTGGTAATCACGCGTCAGTATTGGTATACGATATGTTATTGAGAACGCTACTATCCAGATATCATTATCGGGGATTCGACTCCCCTCTTTCGTGAGGCGAAACTTGAGTTGCGCAAAATGATCAGCCACTTCAAAATTCGAAAAAACCATTTCGTGCTTAGAGAGCAAGCGTAAAACTTGTTCTTTGTGGTGTTCAGGACGGCGTGAGGAAAGGGCGCCGTAGAGCAGTTCAGTGATTACGGGTGTGCAGAACACAAGGAGTGGTTCATGTCCGAGAGCAGACTCAAGCGAGAAACGCCCGCGCAGAACATCTACAACGACACTTGTGTCGATGAGGTACTTCACCATTAGTCAGAAGGAGACTGCTCGAAGGCTTCCTCAATCGCTTTGTAGAAGGCTTCCGCCTCTTCAGGAGTGAACTGTTCCGCAAATTCCCTCAGGCTGATAGGAGCAGGTTTCTCTGGCATCTGCTCAAGGGTACTCAGCAAGCGTCGTGAATAGTCCAACACCCTCTGCTGAAGTGGGAGGGGCAGCTGTTCCACAACCCTGAGAATCTCGTCTGAGACACGGCTCATATCAATAGGATACCCTGCGGTACGCGAAAAGTGTGAGACTGCCGATTGCCGTATGATAAGACCCTTCGCTTCGCTCAGGGTGACAAAAGGGTGGCTCAGGAAGGCGACACGGGCGAGACGCCCGTGCTACAAGTGCCCACTGCCGATTGCCCACTGCCGAATTTTCCCCAATTTCCCCCCAAATTCCCCCAAATTCCCCCCTTCCCCCTTGACATTTGGCAAAATCTGTGCTATAATATAAGCGGTTGCGGTGAGTGCGACTCCCCGCCCAAGATGACGCAATAGAAAATTGGAGTGCAATACTTGATGCAGTGTTGTCACTGCAGGGGCTTCTGGCTTCGGTTCGCCCCGAACCAGAACGACCCTCACCTCAGAAAGGAGGATGTGTGATGCGACTGAATAAGATTCTGGCTGCTCTGGCAGCAACGACTGTGGTTGCCAGTGGTGTGATGGCACAAAGTACTTTCAGAACAGGTCTCAGCACCACGCTCAACCCCGACGATATCGTGTGGGGAGATGGCGACAACAACTCTATCGAATTGATTGTCGGCACGAATAGCTCTGTCTACCTGTTCTTCGAAGCAAAGTTCCAGCCTGGTTTTGGCGGCTCTACCGCATGGGCGATTATCAACGCCTTCCTCGACCTGACACGACAGGATGGAGACTACACTGCAAGAGGTCTCACCATCGGTCCTAACAACTCAGCAGGTCGAGGCTGGACCGATGACTTCGCAAACTTCGCTGGAGATAACGGTTGGGTTCTTCAAACTCTCAGGTCTGGAACTATCTATGCGAACTCCGTCAGCCCTCAGAACTCGAACTTTCCCTTCGTCACGAATAACGGTGTAGCTTACAAAATACTCGTACCTGGGGGTACAAGCAACTCTGATCCTTTAGTGTTTGGATGGGTCAGAGTTGATGTCGGAGCGGCTGCAAGCGGGAGATACGAGCTCAGCCTCAACCGCCTCGCGGGCTTTGACATCAACGGAAATGGTAGCCTGATAGGTAGTGAAGGCGTTACGGTACGCACCAACTTTGGTACCAATGCATCGGGTGCTGCTCAGAGTGATTACGGTCAGCGCATCTCCGCTACGCTGTTTGTCCCCGAGCCTGCGAGCATGATTGCTCTGGGTACGGGTCTGGCGGGTCTGTTGGCTCTGCGCCGACGCCGCAAGTAAGATCTGACCGATGCGTCCCTGATTCTTCAGGGGAGACCGCAACCGAGAAAACACGGCTACGCCCCGGTAATCCGGGGCGTTTGCTGTTTTTTCAGGGAGTGGGGAGTCAGGTATCCTACTTAGGGATGACCGAGCGCCAGTGGCTCCTGCTGTTGAGCCTGTTGCCGAGTGTGGGACGCAGTCGCCTGCGCCACATTCTGGAACGCCAGCGCGTGCGTCGCGAATCGCCCCACGAGATAATCAACCTCCCCGACGAGACCCTGAAACAGGAGTACGGTTTCCCCTCCCATGCGCTGAACGCTCTGCGCTCTGAGTGGGACACGCTTTGCCAGAAGATTGCGACGATGGAGGCGTTCCTCACCCGATGTGGCGTGCGCTGGCTCAGCTTCCAAGACTCGGCGTTCCCCCCAGCGCTGGAACAGATGCCCGACCCACCCGCAATCCTGTTCCTCTACGGCAACTACGCGCTCCTGAGCCAGAACACCTTCACGGTGTTAGGCTCGCGCAACCTCTCGGAGGAAGGACAGCACCTTTTAGAGCAGGTGACGAATGTGTTCCTCGCCGATGGTTGGGTTCCGCTCACCAGCATCGGCACCAAAGCCTACAATCGGCTCACGCTGTGTGCCGTACGCTCAGGTGGGGGGTATGGGCTGTGCCTTAGTCGGGGGCTGTTGAACGCTTTCGGGGACGACCTGCGCAAAGAACCGCTTGCCAGCGCACGAATCTGGCGCGCTCAGTTCGACCCCGACCGCAGTTTAGCCCTCAGCCCGTTTCGACCTCACGACCACGAAATCGGTCATCACAACCGCTACCGCGACCAGATGGTCGCCTACCTTGCAGACGCGGTGATTGTGGTCGAAGCGCGTCAGGGAGGCTACATCGAGCGGTTAGCCAGCGAACTGTTGGATGGGGGACGGCAGGTCTGCGCGGTGGTGAACGAATCGAACCCCCTGTCTGCCAATCTCGCCCTCGTGGAGCGGGGAGCACACCCCATCCGAATGAGACCTCTATGAGCCTGAGCATCTGTATCGTCAACTGGAACACGCGCGACCTGCTCAGAGCTTGCCTCTGTTCGATCTACGCCTATCCACCCGATGAGCCGTTCGAGGTGATTGTGGTGGACAATGGCTCCACCGATGGCAGTGCCGAGATGGTACGCAGGGAGTTCCCCCAAGTCATCCTGATAGCGAACGCCGAGAATCGGGGCTATGCTGGGGGCAACAATCAGGCGATGGAACAGGCTCAGGGCGAGTTCGTCCTCCTGCTCAATCCCGATACCGAGATCAAACCCGACACGCTTCGGAACGCCCTCCACTCTATGCGCACTCACCCTGAAGTGGGAGCGATTGGCGCAAAGCAACTCTTCCCCGATGGGCGCGTTCAGCCCTCTCTGCGCGGGTTCCCCACTCCTGCCAATCTGTTCTACGAGGTGTCGGGATTGGCGAAACTGTTCCCCAACAGCCGACGCTTTGGCGCATACCGAATGAGCTGGTTCGATTATGACGAAGCGATCGAAGCCGACCAGCCGATGGGCACTTTCCTGATGGTGCGCCAAGAGGTTATCAAGCAGGTGGGGCTGATGGACGAGCAGTTCCCCCTCTTTTTCAACGATGTGGACTGGTGTTATCGGATCAAGCAGGCGGGCTGGTCGATTCGTTTTGTGCCGAGCGTGGAGATTGTCCATCACGGGGGCGCGAGCACCCGCCAAGTGCGCCTAAAAGCGATTCGTGAATCGCATCGGGGCTTAGAAGCCTACTATCGCAAGCACTACTCATCACAAGTGGCGCGCCCCTTGTTTGGGCTGATAATCGGCTTGATTCGTCTAACAGGGTGGTTGCGTATTGTGTGGGCGCGTCTGCGCTACCGTGCGCGCTGAACCCGCATGGGTATACTTTAAGCGATGGAGGTGTGTGATGCCGTTAGATTTCCGCACGGCTGAGGTCGACGAGGGATTCACCATCAAACGGTTCCTGAAGACCTTCGGACTGGGGATTGGAATCTTCTTAGCGTTTATGGCGTTAGGCTACTATGTGCTGGGTCCCCGCATTCAGGTCTCGGAAGAGGGACGCATTCGCTTCGTCATCAGCGATTCTAAGTCGAACGATGCAGAGCTCACTGAGCCAACAGAGGTTAGCGCAGGAAATCCCGAAAAGACACCTTTGCCGAAGGTAGAGGTTTACGAACGATTGCCCCGCGATATTGTTTCGGGTACGGGCGTCATCATCGGCTCGCGTGAGGTCGCACCGTTCAACTATGAAGAGTACCAGCGCCGCAAAGCGGAGCGCAAACCCAAGCAACAGGAGCTGAAGCAGGAGGAGACATTTGCTCCCTCAGATGAAGACTACTTCATCCCCGACGAGTCGGAGCCTGTTGCCGAACCCCAAGAACCGACCGACTCTCCCGACCGTTCTCCAAGCACTGTGCCAGAGCCGTCACCCCCCACTCCTGCACCTGCGCCTGAGCCTTCACCCCCTGCACCTGCGCCTGAGCCAACTACGAATCCCGACCCTGCCCCCCAACCGCCTTCCGATAACGCCTCTGGGGGGCTTTTTCGTGTCCAAATAGGGGTCTACGAGAGCCGAGAGAACGCCAACAATGTGGCGCAGGCAGTGCGTGCCAGTGGATTTGAGGCAACGATTGTGCCCTTCCAGCGCGATGGGCGTACGCTCTACCGTGTTCAGTCGCTCGTGACGCGCAACCGCGCCAAAGCCGAGCAGTTAAAACAGAGGCTGGAAAGCCTTGGCTTCCCAGCCGTGATTGTCAGTGCGAATTAGGGAGGTCATTTGTCCGCATAATGCTCGCGGACTACCGCACGCAGTTTCGTGAGCGCTTGCTTCTCTAACTGACGCATCCGCTCACGCGATAGTTTCGTCGGCGAATCGGGCGGGATGTCGCTCACATCCAGACCCAATAACCGATAGATTGCCCACCGTTCGCGAGGGGTGAGGGTTTTCTCCATCAAATCAAAGATTTCCGAGACCCAGACCCGCTCAATCGCAACCGACTCAGGGTCCATCTCCTCAGGACTGCAGAGGAGTGCACTGAGGGGCGTGGAGTGTTCCTCGCTCGGCTTGTATTCTAGGGAGAGGTTGCCCATAGCGAACCGTGCCAAGCGATTGACCTTGCTCACGGGGATACCCAGCTTCTGGGCAATCTCTTCCGAGGTAGGCTCTTTGCCAAGCTCGTTGCGCAGTTCGTTGCGTGTGCGCTCGATTTTACGCAGGGTGTCCACCGCGTGGTTTGGCAGACGAATCATGTTGCACTGGGCATCTGCGGCGCGCCCTACACACTGGCGTATCCAGTGGATGGCGTAGGTGCTAAAGCGCAGCCCCCGATTGAGGTCGAAGTTCTGTATCGCTTTCAGCAGACCCAACGCACCCTCCTGAACCAGGTCTTCCAACGGGAGACCCGGACGCACATAACGGCGCGCCACACTAATCACGAGGCGCAAGTTCGATTCGACCAGGCGTGCCTGAGCTTCCTCGTCGCCCGCTTTGGCACGCTCAAGAAGCTCCTGCTCTTCTTCTTGGGTTAGGAGGGGACGGCGCAAAATGTTGCCGAACATCGCATCGATGGCTGTCCCACTCAAACTCTGCTCCAACTCTGGCTCTAAATCTGCAGAGCCTGTCCCCGTAGAATCGGGGAACCCGATAAACTCATACGATGATAGCATTCCCATACCCCGCAGATGCTTTTGCATAAGGTTGTAGCAACTTTTGTGCCAAACGCTTTAGGGGCATTTTCCCAACAGGTGCGGGACAAAGCCTCTAAAGTTTTGCCCGACCTGCCAATAATACGGGGTGATGACATCGGCAATCGGCTGTTGCTCGGACTGTGCAGTGCTTGGCTTGGAGGCTTCTTCGGCAGGTGGTGAGACCGACGAGCGGTTTGCGCAGTATTTAGAACCGCTCATAGAGAGTCTAACCCCGCCCGCTAAAGACTCTAAAAATGGCTCGGTTGAGGAGCATCCTGATACGAATCCTCTCTTCCCACTTGCAAGCCTGCCAGTGCCTGTGCCTATCCCAGCCCAGATTCCTGACAACCTCGTCCAACAGGTAAGTCCAACGCGCATCTCGCTGGAAGCCGATGCTCAAAACCTTCGCATGGAAACGGTTCTTCAAGTTCAAGCGGAGCACATTGACTTGCCCCTGACACTTAATGCGAGAGATGGAGAGACGAATGAGGTAAGCACACCCGACGCAAAGACAGGTTTTCTTATGGAGTCAAGATTGGAAGGTGTTCCTCTTCCTGAGGGAATGGAATGGCTCACTGACCAGAGCAAAACCGTTCACCTGAACCCTCAGGAGTCTGCGACAGGGGTGTCAGAGATACCTAATCCTGCATCGCCCGCCCGCCAGGAGGTGCCCCTGACACCCTCCCTCCCCTCCGATGTAGAGCAGTTATTGGGAACCGCTCAGCGATCTGCACCGATTGAGATGGCTCCCCAAGTAGAGGACCACGAGCCTGACCTGGCAAGCCCCAGCGAACCCCAGCCCCGCGCTGAACTCGCAGGGCATCCGCTTTGGAACCACACAGTGAGTGCCGAGAGGATAGAGGTCTCCAACCCTGTTGGAGGGAGCCAGCTGGATAGCATTGCCGTCGTGGAACAGGTCGCCGACCACTTAGAGCGTCTTGTGGCACAGCAAGAGCGGTCGCGCATTCAGTTTCGGTTAGACCCGCCTGAGCTGGGAACCGTCGAGATTCGAATCGAAGTACAGGGCAACTCGGTGCAGGCGTGGCTGATGGCGGACCAAGAGACCACACGCCACGCGCTGAACCAGCACGCTCAACACCTGCGCGACCAACTTGCTGAGCGTGGGCTGAACCTCACCCAGTTCGAGGTGGGCTACGGCTCTTCGCAATCGTTCGCGCACCAGCAGGCACGCTCTGCGTTTGTAAGCACCGTGCCAAACCAACCGATTTCGCGCCCCCGTATGGCTATGGAGAGCCTCCAACGGGTTGCTTACAACCCGAACGGGCAATGGAGTGTCTGGGCATGACAATCCATACCGATGGAGGTAACGATGAACCTATCTGCCGTTCAGCGGAATAGTCCCTCGCAGTACGGGACACAGCCCCGTACGATGATGGACACCTATCAGTTCTTGCGGTTGCTGATTGTGGAGTTGACCTCGCAGAACCCGATGGACCCGATGAAAGACCGCGACTTCCTCGCCCAGATGGCACAGCTCAATACCGCCCAGCAGATGGAGCGGATGGGGCAGGTGTTCAACACCTTCCAAGCGGTGAACCTGATTGGACGGGAGGTAGAAGCCGTCCTGCCCAGCGGGAGCCGTCTGGAAGGCAAGGTGGCGAGCGTGCAGACCGTCGGAGGCAAGGTCTTCCTGCAAATTGACAACCAGACCGTACCGTTCGAATCGGTGCGAAGCATACGATAAGGAGGTAAAACGATGTGGCAAGCCATGTTATCGGGGGTCGCCAGTTTGAAGGCGCACCAAGTGAAGATGAATGTGATTGGGAACAACATCGCCAACATCAATACTGTCGGTTTCAAGAGTGGGCGTGCCCACTTCCAAGACCTGATGGCGCAGACTTTTCGTGCTGCAACACGCCCCACTGCCACGCGCGGGGGCACGAACCCGATTCAGGTGGGGCTGGGCGTGAAGGTGGGCGCAATCGACACCCTGCCCTCACAAGGGGCGTTAGAGCTGACAGGACGCCCGACCGACCTTGCGATTCAGGGCAACGGCTACTTTATGCTGACCAACGGGCGTGATATCCACTTCACACGCGATGGTGCGTTCGGTTTGGACTCGTCGGGCTTTTTGGTGCATCGGGGCACAGGTTGGAAAGTGTTGGGTTGGCGCGCTGACGCTGGGGGATTGATCGACACAAACCAAGCCATCACCGCCGACTCGGTGCTTCAGTTCCCGGTCGGCTCGCAGGCGGCGGTGCGCCAGACGACAACGGTGCAGTACACAGGGAATCTGAACGCAAACGCTGACTCGGCTCAGACCTATGCGACAACGGTGCGCGTGTACGATGCGCTCGGCGGTGCACATGACATCACGCTCACCTTCACCAACCGCCAAACACCTCCGCTCGGTACGCCCCCGCCAGGAGCGGTGATGTCGTGGGAATGGTCTGCGCTTGAAGGCTCGACCAGCGTGGGCGACTTCTCTACAGGTTCAAACACACGCCTCTATTTCGACTCGAACGGACGCCTGATAGGGAGTAGCTCCCAAACGATAACGGTTACGCCCACCAACGGCGCACCTCCTTTCACTATCGAGTTAGACCTGAGCCAAGTCACTTCGCTGGCGGCGGAGTCGGTCGTCCAGCCTGTCTATCAAGACGGTTTCCCGCCGGGCACGCTCCAGGAGTTCACTATCGGGATCGATGGCACGGTTCAGGGGGTCTTCTCGAACGGTCTTTCGCGCCCGATGGGGCGGATTGCGCTGAGCCTTTTCTCCAACCCCACAGGGCTGGAACGGCTCGGCAACAACATGTGGCGCATGACCGATAACTCAGGGCTTCCCCAAATCGGTGCGCCCACCACAGGCGGTCTTGGCGACATCAACTCGGGCTACTTGGAGCAGTCGAATGTGGACCTTGGAGGCGAGTTCGCCGATATGATTGTCACCCAGCGCGGGTTCCAAGCGAACACGCGCATCGTGAGCGTGGTGGACGAGCTACTCGCCGATGTGGTCAATATGAAGCGCTAAATAGCTAGACCATTTCCGTCTCCCTGAGAGCGTGGGTCGGAGCACGGGCGCTCTGCCCGTGCTCTTTTCGCATACTCATCCCTTGTAACCGTTTTCTACAGGACTCGTCTAACAATCGGCGAAACAGAGGAAGGAGATCGCGATGAAAACCCAACGGATTTGGGGTGTGATATTTGCAGTAGGGCTGTTGATAGCGTTCCAGCTCTACGGTTTGGCGGAGCTGAGCAAGGTCGAGTTGCCGAATGCGACCCTGATGGGCGTGCTCTACTCCAAGCACACGCTGAAACCGCTCCCGAACATATTGATTGAAATCACCGACGAACGCTATTGGGAGACTTGGGAGCCTACCAATCGTAAGCAAGGCTGGTTGGAGCGTCAGTATCAATCGCCCGCTCGCTGGCAGGTCTACACCGATGCGCAGGGGCGGTTCCAAGTACGGGGCATTCCACCAGGCACCTACCGCGTGCAGTGCAACGCCAAAGTGCATACCCTTAGCACGGACGCAGGTCAGTATGACTGGATGGGGCAACAGATCAGTCTAAAGGCGGGCGAAACGCTCACAAGAGAGTTTTGGGCGCATCCCCGATATGAGTTTTTAGACGCCATTCACCCCCAAGCGGTTTATACACCTGAGGAACCCCTAAAACTGGGATTGCGAGGCTTCCTGAAGGAAGACCAACTTCAACTGCGGCTGCACTCGTTTCAAATAGACCCCAGCGACCCCAGAGTTTCTGAGGTTCTTGAACGAACACAGGGGCTACGCTACGGCTGGTGGGAAACTTCATCTGAATGGGAACGGGTTCGGAACTCTCTGAAACCTCATCTAAAGTTTTCCCTCGAGCGCACCTACGCTGTGCGGGGGCGTGACCCAGAAGGCGTATTCATCCAGTATATCGACCTCCCCCGATTGGAAGAGGGAACCTATCTTGCCGAAGTGCGCTCCGCATCGTTTGTACGCCCGATGCTGTTGATGGTCTCGTCGGTCGGGCTGGTGATGAAGTCTGCGCCCGATGCCAACGAGGTCTGGTGTGTCGATCTGCGGACAGGTCAGCCTGTAGCGGATGTGCCCCTCTCACTTGTTAAAAGGGGGCGCAATCCGAACGAAAACTCGCTCCTGATTGGGCAGGCGCGGAGCAACTCGAACGGCGTGGCACGCTTCGAAACTGCGGAGGGTTATCTGGTTGCCCAAAACCCACGCACAGGCAGAATCGTGGGGTGGGTGGAAAGCTCTTCGGGTTGGGAGGTCTCCTCTGAAGAGCCAGAGGGCGTACTCTATACCGAACGCCCGATTTATCGACCCGGTCAGACCATCCATTTCAAAGGCATCTTCCGCAAAAAATCTCCAGAAGGCTACTCCCTACTTCCTGTAGGTACTTCGATTCGTATTGAAGTCCGAGACCCAGACTATGAAACCGTTTTCGAGCGCGAGTACACCCTGAACGCGTTTTCATCGCTGAGTGGCGAGTTCACGGTAGACCCCGATGCGCCGACGGGCTTCTACACGATTTCTGCCTATCACGAGAATAGGTACATTGGCGAGCATTATGCACCAGTCTCTGCCTACCGAAAGCCCACGATGCGCGTGGAAGCACGCCCCAGTAGCGAACTCTATATGCCCAACCAGACGATTGACTTAGAGATACGCACCGAATACTACTTCGGGATGCCCGTCTCGAACACCGAACTAAGCGTGCGCATCCTACGCCAGCCCACTTGGTACGGCGATCGTTTTTGGACGGCGGAAGATGAGGAAGACTGGTACTCCGATTTCGAGGACGGCTTTAGCGCAGACGATTATGGAACACTTGTCTATTATCAAGACGCTCGCACCGATGCGCAAGGTCGGCTGAGGCTTCGTATTCCCGCTCGACGCCTGTTAGACGAAGTTCCCACTGGCACAACTGCCCCCATCGTTTTTGTGGTGAAAGTAGACGCCCTCAGCGAGGGGCGCGAGTCGGCAAAGGGCGAAACCCAGTTCCAGATTGCGCCCGGCGCATGGAGAATAGCGTTTGAGGAGGGGCAGTGGTTCGGTGAGGTGGGACGCCCCTACACCTACACCGTGCGCGTCACCGAAATCGGCACAGGCAAGCCCGTGCAGACCAACCTGCGCTGGACAGTCGGGCAACCACTTTGGCAAGGGCAAACTCAGCGTTTCCAACAGCGCGCTTCAAGCACAGTACGCACCGACGCCGAGGGATATGCCACCCTCCAGTTCACACCCGAACAGCCTGGCGATTGGGTACTCCAGATTGAAGCGACCGACCCCAATAACCGCGCTCTGCGTGAGGAGACTACCGTCTGGGTGACGACCTCCAACTGGTGGTCTGACCAATATGCTTCAGCGCGCGGTGTGTTGGAAGTGCGCCCCTCGAAGCGTACTTATGCGCCTGGTGAGAACGCCGAAATCGCCATCCGAAGCAGTCAGCGCGATGCCGTGTTCTATGTGACTCTGGAAGGCGATAAACTCTACCGCTCGAAGGTGGTGCGCAGTCAGGGCGCGGTGACCCGCGTATCGCTCCCGCTCACCGCTGAGCAGACCCCCTCCGCCGTCATGAGCGTCTGTATGGTGCATAACAAGCGGATGTATCAGCGCACGGTTCCCTTGCGTGTGGGTTGGACACAGGGGGCACTTCAGATTGCCGTTCGCACCGATAAAGCGCGCTATCAGCCCCGTGAGACGGTTCAGGTGGAGTTGCGCACCACCGATGGTGAGGGCAAGCCCACCCGTGCTGAACTCTCGCTGGCGGTGGTGGATGAGAGTATCTATGCGATTCGCGAGGATAACCCCAACCGACTGAGCCAAGCGTTCTACAGCCGTCGCCCGAACCGTGTGCGCACCGAGTTCTCAGCGCCGTGGTTGGCTCTGCAAGGAGACAAAGGCAGTACCGAAACGCCCCGACGCAACTTTCCCGATACTGCCGTATGGCTCCCCAACATCATCACCGATGAGCAGGGCGTTGCGCGTGTGCAGTTCCGCCTGCCCGATAGCCTGACCGAATGGCGTTTGACTGTGAATGGGCACACCGCTCGCACTCAAGTCGGCTATGCGCGCGCTTCCATCAAGACATCCAAAGACCTAATGGTGCGCCTGCGCCTGCCGATGTGGCTGGTGGAGGGCGATAAAGCTGAGTTGAGCGCGATTGTGAGCAACGAGACCGACCAGCCCCGCACGGTTCAGGTGGAACTGCGCACGCCAGAGGGACGGTTGCCCGCACAGGTGAATGTGCCCGCGCGCGGTTCGCAGATTGTGCGTTGGAACTATGAGGCGAAAACGGTCGGCACACTGACCTTCACTGTGTTCGCCCGCGCCGAAGGCACAAACCTGACCGACTCCGAGCAACGCACGCTGGAGGTGAAACCGTCCGCCGTTTTCGAATCGACCACAATCGCGCGCCTTGTGCAGGGCGAGCAAACGCTTCCCTTCACCGTCGCGCAGGATGCTCGGATCGAGCACAGCCGACTCGAACTGCGCACCTACCCAAACTTACTTAGCCTGCTTGAGGAGCCTGTAGACTATCTGCTGGACTATGACCACCTGTGCGCTGAGCAGACCACGAGCAAGTTCCTGCCCCCGCTGATGTGGCTCCGCGCTCAAGAATCGCTTGGGATTGCTGTGCCCGATGAGAAGCGTGAACGAATCGCCCAATCGGTGCGGATGGGCATTCAACGCCTGAGTGAGCTTAGGCACGATGAGGACGGCTGGACATGGATGGGCGATGGCGACTGGTCGCTCTGGCTCACCGCCTATGTGATGACGGGACTCCACCATGCACGGCTCGCAGGCTTCGAGGTACCCGACCGAATGTATGAAGGCGGTCTCGATATCCTGCGCAAGGCAACTCGCAATCGGCTCAATCGGCTTCACGAGGTGCCTGACGAGCGCATAAATCCATACGAATTTCGATACTTGCTCCGCGAGACAGCCTATGGTTTGCGCACGCTCGCCGAGTTAGGTGATACGCCCGACAAAGTGACCCCTGAACTGACTCGCCTATGGAACCCACTTCTGAATGCGAACGACCTGCCCACGCGCGTGGATGTGCTGATTGCGCTTCGAAGGACGCCCTCCCTGCCGAGCAGGCAATCTCTGCACTCTGGAATCGCCTCCTGCGCAATCGCAACGAAACCGCAAGCACCCTCCAGTGGGCTTCGAGCGAAGAGAGTGCCACTTACTGGGAATGGGGGTC
>FWWM01003067.1_pt1 | contig 42686 bp, 34 predicted proteins | sample 2228351 | NCBI WGS metagenome assembly FWWM01 (sample SAMEA103939774, study PRJEB20133) | metagenome
AGTTCGTCGAGACTCCACCTCCTCAGCATCCTCCCAACACGCGTTATCCTTGGATCATCTGAGGTCCTCGGGGAAAGAGAGTAGGATGGGACATCTTTGTACATCGTCCTGAATTTCATGAGCTTGAACGGTTTCCCATCCTTTCCTATTCTTGTTTGTATGAAGAAAACCGGACCATCAGAATCAAGCTTTATCGCCACCGCAATCAAAAGAAATATAGGAGATAAAACTAAAAGAATAATGAGAGATAATATGAAATCAAATAATCTTTTAACAAAGTCATAAAATGGTGACGGGTGAGTAAAACCAAATTCAACAAGAGGTATATCGCCCACAAACTCAACGTCAAAGCCATACCTTATGGCTTCAAATCCGGGAGACGCAACAAGGAAGATTACACCACCACCACGCTTTTCCTTTTTATCTTCGCTCACATCTTCACCGAGCCGGTATATTATATCCATAAGTGCCTGAAGGGGAAGTTCCTGCTCAGCAAATATAACCACATCAACCCCTTTTATCAAATCTTTGAGTTCTGATATCGTCCCGGAAACTTCATATCTATCTATTTTTTTCCCAACATCTTCTTTACGAAGCGATAAGACAGAGACAATATTGTAGTTGCTGAAGTCCTCTATTTTCTGTATTATTCTTAGTGCGAGACTCCCAGTTCCCACAAGGATTGCCTTTTTGGGACCTTTTTCCGCAAAAGCATAGTTCTTGAAAGTAAGGAGAAGAAGGCATATTACCGAAAATATTATTATGACAGAACGAGCAAGTTCTAACTCCCTTGCGAGATATGCAAAACTCATTGATATAAGCACGCTGATAATCCATGCCTTGAACCCCTGCACAGTTTCAGAGATCCCTCTTCCCCCGTATCTCCTGTAAACACCAACATATATTGCGGTGAGCATCCATGCAAGCAGAATAAAAGGATAAGCTATAGCATAATTATAAAACGGGTTTATAGGATAGCCAAAATATCCAGTCATAAGCACTCTTATCTGATACGCACCAAACCAACATAAAGAAATTATGAGTGCGTCAGAAAAAAGCCTCCTTATATCAGTTCTCATATAGACATAAATAATTTATTATAAATCCGTGAATTTGATACCAAAATGGTATGCTCTGGCACATTGCCATACACCTATAATAATTCCATCGAACCAAACTTTATAAAGACAGGAATATACATCGCTCTGACTATGATGCAAACAGATGAATTTTTATGTCTTGCTATAAAGATGGAATACTGAGCCTTCCCAAGGCAAATACCGCTATGGAAGCAAAGATAACAACAGAAATTTAAATTTGTGTTTTCTAAAAAATAAGGAAAAAATGTTTATATTTTTCCCTCAAATGCTTATAGAAACACAGGAAGATTTATTTAAAGGACCGGTCAATGTAAAACACATAAGTGAGAGAGGTATAAAAGTATCAAAGATATTCATAGGAGATGAAATAAAGACGATTTTTGATGGGAATATAACAAGAAAAGGAGAAATCATAGAGGTGAGCGGGAGGTTTTTCGTTGAGAAGGAGGTAGAGTGTGTCAGATGTCTTGATAAGTTTGTCATTGATGTCAAAAGCGAAATGTGCGTATTTCTCAAACCAGCATCTATGCTACCAAATGAAGATGAGATAGAACTCAAAATAGAAGACCTTGATGATGATTTTTATGATGAAGATGGAGAAATTGATTTTTATGATTATATACTTCGGCTCGGTGAATCATGTGTTCCACTTTTTCCTCTCTGCTCACCGAAATGCAACGGACTATGCCAAATATGTGGAGGTAACAAAAACAAGGCGTCGGAATGCAGATGCGATGAAAAAAAAGAGGCAAAAGAAGGAACACTATCAAAGCTTATAGATGAAGTTGCAAATAAAATGAGAGAAAAAAAATTAAATGTTATAAAAAGAAATAAGCGCAGAAACTAAGCGCAAAAAACTAATCGTATATTGTCCCACCGCTTATCAATCCTAACACTTATCTATCCCACCGCTTATCTATCTCAAACCTATCCCCTTTCAGCTATAAGTTTTATAAGGTCAACAACTCTACATGAATAACCATATTCGTTGTCATACCAGCCGACGGTTTTGACAAGGTTTCCATCCACAACCTCTGTAAGTTTTGCATCAAACACGCATGAAGCCTCATTACCTATAACATCTTGGGAAACTATCTCATCCTCTGTGTATTCAAGATATTTTTTGAGCTTACCCCCTGCGTAATTCTTAAATACATCATTTACGTCATTTTTAGTCACCTTCTTTGAGACGATACATGTAAAATCACACAGGGAGGCGTCAGGTGTAGGAACTCTTATAGCAAGGGCAGTTAGTTTCCCTTTGAGTTCTGGGAATATATCGTATATAGCGCTTGCTGCTCCTGTAGAAGTTGGTATTATGTTAAAGGCAGCTGAGCGAGCACGCCTTAGGTCTTTATGAGGAGCATCAAGTATACGTTGGTCATTCGTATAAGAATGAATTGTTGTAAGCTCTCCCTTCTCTATACCAAAGTTCTCATGTAAAACCTTCACAAGCATAGCAAAACAGTTAGTCGTGCACGAAGCATTTGATATTATCCTATGTTCAGGGTTATACTTATGTTCGTTGACCCCAAGAACAACTGTAATATCTGGCTTTTTGGCAGGGGCAGTTATGATGATTTTTTTCGCACCTGCCTGAATATGCTTTTCCGCCTTCTCCCTATCTCTAAACTTTCCGGTAGATTCAACAACAATATCAACCCCAATATCTCTCCACGGAAGACGTGATGGATCTGTCTCAGAAAAGACCATTATCTCCTTACCATCTACAACCATAGTCTTATTATCTTTAACCTCAACTTTCCTTTTGTATCTCCCAAAAACAGAATCATATTTGAGAAGGTGTGCACAAACATCTGCGGAAACAACATCATTTATTGCGACAATATCTATACCCCTGTCAAAGGCTATCCTGAAAACTAACCTTCCTATTCTCCCAAAACCGTTTATCGCAACCTTCATAACATAAAAGGTAAAGAAATATGAATTCTGCAAGATAATGGCGAAAATTTTCACAATCTCTTAAGAATATACTTATATCATAAGGACCTAAGACGCCAAAACTCATAATGAAAGGTAAATTCTAACTTACTTAGCAAATGAGCATTAGCACAAACAAGGCAAAGGCAAGATTATGTTTTGATTTCTGAACAGATACCTTATTTTGAATAGATACATTATTTCAACCCAAAGAGCTAAGATAAAATTGGAAATGAAGGTATTTTGTTGCGGATGATGGATGTAAAAAGAGTGCTGACAGTAGCAGGGAGTGATAGTAGCGGAGGAGCTGGGATTCAAGCAGATCTAAAGACATTCCAAGCTCTCGGGGTATTCGGAACAGCTGTTGTGACCGCGGTAACAGTCCAGAATACTTCAGGTGTAAAAGATGTATTCCCAATACCAGCCAAAATCGTGTATGAGCAGATGAAAGCAGTATTTGAAGATATAGGTATAGATGCCATGAAAACCGGAATGTTGTTCAACGCAGATATAGTCAGAACAGTTGTCCGCATCACAAGAGAATTTGAGGTGAAAAATCTTGTCGTAGACCCAGTGATTGAGTCAAAAAACCGAAAAACACTGCTTGAAAGCGAAGGAATCAGAATACTAAAAGAAGAACTTATACCACTTTGCACAGTGATAACGCCGAATATACCTGAGGCACAAAAGCTTACAGGTATAAAGTTGACGGATGCAAGAGATTTAGACGATGAAAGATTAATAATGTGCGGGAGAGAAATTCTAAAACTCGGCGCAAAATGTGTTGTCATAAAGGGCGGACACACCCCGAATTCCCCAACAGTGAAGGATATTATCATAACTGAAGGAGATTTTATTGAACTGGTATACCCACGCATCAAGGGATATTTTCATGGAACAGGTTGCACATTCTCCGCAGCTATAACAGCATATCTCGCTATGGGTTTAGATACTTTGAACGCAATACGACTTGCAAGAGCATACCTCCAAACCGTCCTGGAAAAAACAACAAATATAAAAAATGAGAAGGAAAAGGGATATAGCTTGCTAAAACATTGATTAGAAGGATAACATTGAGAGCAAAGAAAACCTGAGCCAACAAATTTTGATACGATTATATATAAATAAAACCTAACCATAACCTTTATATGAGATGGAAGGGGAACTATATATAAAAAGAGCTCTCGGAAAGCTTGTGGAAAGGAAGTCTCTTTCTTTTGATGAGGCGAAAATTTGCTCACACGAAATAATAGGTGGAAAGGTTCCACATGAGTTGGTATCTGCTCTCCTCGTAGCTCTGAGGATGAAGGGTGAAACCGCAGAAGAGATAGCGGGATTTGCCCAAGCTATGCTTGAGATGGCAGTAAATATCAAAATAAAAAGCGGATTACTATTGTTAGATACATGTGGAACAGGAGGAGATGGTCTTGATACATTCAACACCTCAACTTGTTCAGCAATTATTCTCTCTGCGATGGGGTTTTATGTAGCAAAACACGGAAACAGAGCAGTCTCATCTTCTTTAGGTTCAGCGGATATACTTGAAAAAATAGGGTTAAATATAGTTGCGGATCCTCAGATGATAGGAGAAGAGCTTGAGAAAAAGCGTTTTGTTTTTCTCTTTGCTCCGCTATTTCATCCTGCTATGAAGAATGTGGCACCAGTGAGACGCTCACTTGGTATAAGAACGATCTTCAATATACTCGGACCACTCACAAATCCCGCAAGACCAAACATACAGCTCATAGGCGTTTTTTCCGAGGATTATGCAGAAAAAGTGGCAGAAGCAATAACGATTCTTGGTAAGCCCGAAAACGCTCTGATCGTGTCTGGTCGAATAAATGGGAAAAATTTAGATGAAATCTCTCCGTGCGGAGAAACACTCATGATAAATGTGAAAGATAGAGAGATAAAATGGAAATCTTTTGTTGCACCAGAAGATATGGGAATGAAGAGAAGATTGAAAATAGAAGATATAGTGAGAGGTGAAAATCCCGTTGATGAGTTTCTGGCTGTATTAGAAGGTAGGATCTCAAATACAGAAAAAGATAACGGAAAGGAGAGAGAAGATATGAAAAATATGAAAAAAATAGAATCACTCATTGACTTTGTATCCTTAAATGCAGGAGCACTTCTCAAAATTATGGGAGATGTGCGAGAGTTTAAGGATGGATATGAAAAGGTGAAAAATTACATCGTTGCAGGAAAGGTGAAAGAATACATCCAATTACTCAGAAGCTAACTTTTGTGTATTTACTTACTAACTTTCAACCTTCCGATTTTTTTCTCAAACCATCTGACGACCGGCTCCGGCACAAGTTGCGTTATGTCTCCCCCAAGCTTCGCTATCTCTCTGACAAGAGAGGATGAAAAGTATGATACATGTTCCTCAGCCATTATAAAGACAGTTTCTATGGAACTATCAAGCTTTCTATTTGTCAATGCCATCTGAAATTCATATTCAAAATCAGATACAGTCCTCAAACCACGTAGTATAATCTTTGCTCCGATACTTCTGACAAAATCAACTAAAAGCCCCTCAAACTTCATAACCTCTACCCTGCTCTCACCTGCAAATACTTCCTTCAACATACTATATCTCTCCTCAAATGAGAAGAAGTTTTCTTTATGAGTGTCCTTCGCAACAGCTACAATTATTCTGTCAAAAACTGAAAGTCCCCTCCTAACAACACTAACATGCCCAAGCGTTATAGGGTCAAACGTCCCCGGATACACCGCAACCTTCTCCTCTATCCTTATACTCCTCATAGCCTACCTCAATTCCAATAATCGCTTTATCTCAATAATAGAGGTTAAAAATTCACTCCACCTTAATAATATACTCGGAAAAACTCTCATTAATACTCGGAAACAAACTCTTATCAAATCGCATCAAACCGCTTTCATAAAGCAAATAATCTAACCGGAAGAATATTGCTTTATCGCAAGAAATAATTTTTCATCCCAGCCAGCTCGATGTATCCTCAATCTGTTTCATATAGTTTTCAAAATTCTTCTTTATTTCATTGAGCGAATCTCCACCGAATTTTTCAAGGAAAGCTCGAGTTATCTCTATTGCGACCGCCGCTCTACCTACAATTGAAGCCGCAGGAACAGCGCATATATCTGACCTATCAATGAGTGCAGGTTCCTCCCTCATATCCTTCAAGTTAACAGACCGAAGCGGAGAATAAAGTGTCGAAATAGGTTTCATAGCACACCTTACAATTATGTCATTTCCATTGCTCATCCCACCCTCAATGCCTCCAGCCCTATTTGATGCTCTCTTTATCTTACCGTTCTCAAGAATGATCTCGTCGTGGACTTCTGATCCAAACCTTCTTGCAGATTCAAAACCGATACCTATCTCAACTCCCTTTATAGCTTGTATGCTCATGAGAGCCTGGGCTAAGCGACCATCAAGACGCCTATCCCACTGTGTATGAGAGCCAAGACCCGGCGGTACACCCCGAACCCAAACCTCAAATACCCCACCTACAGTGTCCTTCTTCCTCCTCGCTTCATCGATCTTCTCCTTCATCTTGATCTCAGCATCCTTATCAGGAGTGTAAAGTTCAGAACTTTCAACAATTTTACGCATCGTATCAAAGTCGAATTTTTCAGGTCTTATGGCACAAACACCTCCTATTTCTACGACAAATGAAATTATCTCAATTCTGAATTCCCTCAAAAGGAGTTCGCAAAGCCCCCCTACTGCAACACGTCCCGCAGTCTCTCGAGCGGACGCTCTTTCAGATATGAACCTTGTATCACTTATACCGTATTTGAAAGCCCCTGCAAGGTCGCTGTGCCCCGGACGTGGAACATAACTTTCAGCTACATCTCTGGCATCCTTATTCCAAACAGCCATAACTATAGGAGCACCGGTGGTCATACCACGCCTCACACCCGATATGATGTCTGCCCTATCATGTTCTATCTTCTGCCTACCACCCCTGCCATACCCTCCCTGCCTAAGCCTCAGAAGATAATTTATATAGTCCTCATCCAATCTCAGACCAGCTGGGAAGCCATCTATAAATGCTAAAATACCCCTACCATGTGATTCCCCCGCTGTGAAAAACCTAAATGTCATGATAATAAAAATAAATTAAGAATACTTACCGAACATCTCACAACAGACAAAACAAATTTCAGGTAAATTCAAATAATTAATTAATCTTTTAAGTCATGTATACCCTACTCTTCTGAACAATTTGTCGGAAAATGTCGGGATTTTTTCAATTTTTTATTTTCAACCTTGCCATCAGTGATGAAACATCTTCTGCTCTCATCAGAGTCTCACCTATCAGAAAACGAGTTATACCCAAATCAACAAACTGCTTTATATCACTTTCGTTTTTTATTCCGCTCTCCACAACTATGATCTTTCCCTCAAGATGCTTCTTAAAATGAAGAAATATTTCCATAGCTCTCGCAAGGTCAACATCAAGAGTATGCAGGTTTCTGCTATTTATTCCAATAATCTTGGCGGATGTTCCTATAATCTTTTCCATACCATCGTATGAAAAACACTCAACAAGAGGTTCAAGTCCCAATTTTCTGCCCATATCTATCATTTCATCGAGGTTCTCAATTGCTTCCGATATAAGGAGATATGAGTCCGCACCAGATATCCAAGTCTCACGGATCTCCGCCGGGAAAATTATAAAATCCTTCCGCAAAACTGGTATGCTTACGACTTCCGAAACATTTCGCAGGTCCTCCAAACTTCCACCGAAATAAGTGTTCTCTGTAAGAACAGATATCGCATCCGCCCCCCCACTCTGATATTTCAGTGCTTGCTCAACCGCATCAGCTTGTTTTATCAAACCAGCTGAAGGAGAAGCTCTCTTGACCTCAGCTATTATCTTTACAGTTCCATCATCGCAAAGAGCCCGAAAGAAATCTCTACTTGCTGGCTTTTTTACCCCCTCTCCAGATCTAAAAAAATTTTCTATTTCACCCAAATCTTCTAACTTCTGTCTCCTTTCTTGTTCCCATCTCCTCTTCTTCTCATCAATAACCTTTTTGAGAAAAGAAGACACAGAATATTTGAGAAAAGAAGACACAACATAATCCTCCGTTTGTAATCTTATTTTACCGCATATCTTAAAAAAATTATTTCTAAATCATTTTTTCTATAATATACTTAATCATTATTCTATATACTATATATACCCAATTCTATATATCTTCTATATATCCTCCCAACCAATATCTAAATCATTTTTCAATTTCACGAATTTTTCCCCCAAATTTCGTATCATACCACAAATATACTTTGAATCCGACTCAATTATACCTCTCATCCACATAATAGCATTCACATATAAAGTTTTGACCTCTAAAAAAATTAAATTTATACTTATGAGGTCAGCTACAAAAGCTATGACCTTTCCCTACCTTTACCTTTAATTTCTACTCCTTTCTTATCTATGGAAAGGAAGGATATAACGACGTATGGTAAGAACAAATCGAAGCGGAGATGGACGATAGTTCCTGGAGCTTCAACCCAATCTGCACTTAGCCCTTCATTTATTCTCGCTAATCCAATTTTTGTTTATAATCACTCTCAGCAAAATCAGATTGGGCATAACGTCCAAATAAAAGGAACAAATATTTATCAAACTCGGCCTGCCATAAGAAAATTATAGAATCCTCGGGGATTTCTGGTGCAGGGAATTCCTTAATACCCAATCTCCTTCTTTGGGATCCACCACTAAACTAATGAATTTATGTTCAGATACTCTACCTTGCCTTGTCCCATTTTCATAATGCAAGATGATCTCAAACTTTCCTTCAGAGGTCTTGATCAATTCGCTGTATTGATCAAGGTAAAAAACCTTCAATAGTTAAGGAGTAGGAAAAATATTCTTCAGCTCTTCCTGCCTCTCTATCTAATATCAATATGTTAATGTTAAACTTATCATCCCTAAATTCATCTCTAAATATGCCAGCTATGTAAACTGAATTTTCATGTAGTATAAATGATCCACAGAACAAACGAGTCACAGATACAATGCACTGATTTAATCTATCTTCATCATAAATTTTATTTTTGCTCCCTGAATCGTTTTTTCATTTCATCTATTATGTTGAAACATAACAAATGCAAATCATTAAGACAAAATATTTTTTGTCTTTCATATGATAGGAGTCAGACTCACAAAATTCCCAGTCGCTTTAATTTCCGGAATTCTCTACACCTTGTCGCAACCCAAGTTTAATGTATTTCCTTTTGCTTTTTTGTTTTCTCTACCGCTTCATATATGGTGGCGTAAAGAAGGAAAAAACCTGAATGTGGGATGGTTTTCCGCAATTTCTGTATTTTTCTTTGGCGGATTTTTTGCTTTTTTCTTCACAATACACTGGATAACACACGCAATAACATATTATGGTGGTTTCTCATATATTTTTGCACTACTTCCTCTCTCACTTCTTTCCGCTACACTCGGATTTTTTGTTTTCATCTTCGGTTTAGCAAGAGCAAAACTGAGGGAACTCGGAATCCCTTTTGCCATCTCAGACCCATTGATTTGGGTATCAACAGAATACATAAAGACATTTTTTCTCACAGGATTCCCGTGGGCATTAGTCGGATACTCTCTGTGGAAGTATCCCGACATAATACAGATAGCAGACATAACTGGCGTATATGGTGTATCATTTATGATCATGGCTGTTTCAGGTGCACTTTGTGATATATATGATGTCATCTCAGGTAGAGAAAAAAAGAAAACTTTATATAGCATTATTTTTCCTATACTTTTTGTTCTCCTATCCCTACTCTATGGTAAAGTCAGAATTGAGATGATAAAGGAATACGAAAAAAGCGTTGATGAGATACCCGCCGTTGTTGTTCAATCTGCGATACCACAGGATGTCAAATGGGATGAAGAATTTAAGGAGAAGACCTTCTATGATAATATCACATTGACTTTCTCGGCAATTGATTCAAACTATAAGGAGGTTTTAGCTGTTTGGCCTGAAACAGCATTCACATTTCTCCTTGAAAAAGAAGAGAGGTTTAAAGATGAGCTTTTGGGATTTACGAAGAAAGGGTTTTATGTGGTAGCTGGGGGATTGGGCTACTCAATAGAAAATGGCAAGATCAAATACAGAAACAGAGCATTTTTTATAACCCCCAAAATGGAAATAAATCACTACGATAAGACACATCTTGTCATATTTGGTGAATACATACCTTTGAGAAGCACCCTTGAAAAGATACCTTTTGTAAAAAAAATCATAGAAGATGTGGAAAAGGTGGCAGGAGATTTTACCCCAGGCAATAAAGTTTATGCTATGGGTGATGAGAAAATCAAAGTCGCCGTGCCGATATGCTTTGAGTCTATATTTCCTTATCTCGTGAAAGATATGGTGCATGATGGAGCAAATTTGATCACCGTCATAACAAATGATGCTTGGTTCGGTTATTCATCTGGCCCATACCAACACTTTTCAGTTTCTGTGTTCAGAGCAGTTGAGATGCGAAGATATATACTCAGAAGCGCAAATACTGGAGTGAGCGGAGCTTTTGACCCAACAGGAAAAATCCTTAAAGAAACAAAAATGTTTGAAAAAACATCTTTCCTCATAAAAGTTAAACCACTTGACATAAAAACATTCTATATGAAGTATGGAGATATATTCTCTGTGGTATGCTGCATCGCATCGTTTATGCTTATTGTTATATCACTAAGAAAAGAGAAGAAAAAGAGAAACAAATAATCTTTTTGATATGGATAAAGTCAGGGTAGTTGGTATAGAGACGACGTGTGATGAAACATCTGTTGGTATACTTGAATTCTATCCAAAAAAATTGAGGGAAATAAGCAAAATACCAGATTTCAGAGAGCTTTCGCTTGTTATTTTGAGTCAGGATTTTCACTCTTTATATGGGGGTGTTGTACCGGAACTCGCTTCACGAGCACATCTGAGAAACATAGCTCCTGTGTTCAAAGAAGCTTTGAAAAAAGCGGGTATTTCTGCGCAGGATATAGATGTTATTTCCGTGGCGAGCGAGCCAGGACTTCCCGGCTCACTCATAGTTGGTGTGAGCTTTGCAAAAGCATTGGCGCAAGCGCTATCCAAAAAAATCGTGATGGTGAACCATGTCGAAGCCCACGCAATATCACCACTCATAGAAAATGACTTCGGTTTCCCTTTCTTCTCCCTCATAGTGTCCGGAGGACACTCATCTTTATACCTCATTGAAGGTATAGGAAAATATAGACTCCTGCTCAAAACACAAGATGATGCAGCAGGAGAAGCATTTGATAAAATAGCAAAACTACTAAGACTCGGATATCCGGGCGGACCTATTATAGATGAGATGTCAAACGGTGCATCCCCACTATTTCAATTTCCAAAAGTTGAGTCTGAGAATTTCAGCTTCTCAGGAATAAAAACCTTCTGCGTCAGGACAGTAAAAAGATGGATAGGACCATTCCCAATCCCAGAATTCCTCGCATCATTTCAGAAAAAAGTTATAGATGAGCTCATAGAAAAGAGCTTAAATAAAATAAAAAGTGTTGCGGGAGAAAAAAGAGAGAAAATCATAGTAGTAGCAGGAGGAGTAGCACGAAATTCATATTTCAGGAAGGTAGCAAGTGAAAAGGAAAAAGAAGAAGGAGTAAAATTTATATTCCCCTCAATGAGATACTGCGTAGATAATGGCAGTATGATAGCATTTCTCGGCGGACTAAAATATATTCTTTTTGGTGAGACCTCTCCATTTTACAGAGATATACGTCCAACAGGGATATTGAAAGCAAAAGGAGGAATAGACCATGACTATGATACAGATAAAAAAAGAAACAATTCATGAGAAAAAGTTATTTATCTTTGATATAGAAGGGGTTATTTTACCTTCAATAGATGAGCCACAGCCCGTTGAAAGTGCCGTTAACTTGATAAACAGACTTCGGCAAAGAGGCAAGAAGGTGGCATTTTTATCAAATATATCAAGAACACCTCATCATCGCGTTGCAAATATACTCATGCGCTCTGGACTTGCAGAAAATGAAAGGGAGATTTTCACCGCGGGAAAGGTTGCTGTGGAATACGTCAGATCAAAAAGAAAAAACGCTCGCGTTTTTGTGGTCTCAGAAAGAGGTCTTATCGTTGATTTTGAGATGGCAGGAGACACACAAATTTCATTCGAAAAACCAATTGACTTTGTGGTAATAGGGATGAAAAGAAACATATCTTTCCAGGAGATAAACTTTGCTCTTGAATGTGTTCTTGAAGGAGCGGAGCTAATATCGGTCGGACACACAAACTACTACCAAGGTGAGTTTCTCGGAAGACACGGGGTATTCATCGGAGACGTTCCTATTTGTGAGATGCTTTCGTTTGCAGCGGGTAAACCCGGCAAATACACAAAAATAGGAAAACCATCTCCCACAATATATGAATACATACTGAGAGAATTTGGAGTCAAGGTACCCGATGCTGTTATGATAGGTGATAAAATAGAGACAGACATAAAGGGAGCAAACGAAATAGGTATAACCTCTATACTAATTGAACAACCACCATCAACAAAAAAGCATTTTACACCCATAAGAGAAAAAATCCAAACGGAACCTTCAATAAAAGTAAAAAATATCAAGGAATTGCTAAAATTTCTATGATAGAAGAAAATGAAAAGACAACAGCTAAGAGAAGGGAAAATAGAGGTAAATAAAAAAAGTAAAGAAACAGAAAGAAGAGAAAGAAAAACAAAAAAGAAGGAAGAGATAATAAGAAAACCACAGAAAAAAGTTCATATATTGCCCGCTGAAAAAGTAGCAAGAGACATAGATGAGAAAAAACCCAAAATAAGGAAAATAAATATACCAAACATAAGAAAGGAATACTCAGTAGCAATAAAAATAACAAACAAAGAAATGATAAGAGATATACCTATACCAGACTTCATAATATCAATACTATCTTTGGGAAAAATACCGGTGGGGAAGATAAGTCTTATATCAAAAAAAATGGGAGATGAAGAATTTGAATTCTCAATAGACTTTACACCGTCACAAGTTCTCAAGCTAATAACGAGACACGAGAGATTTTCTTACCTCTCACATGTATTTTTTGACGCAGAAAAAGGTTTTTTGACCAAAAAGACACATTTTATAGAGACGAAAACAGATGGAAGAATTTTTGAAAAATCAGAAAAGCTCACAGAGGATATGAAAGACCCTGTAGCTTTAATTCTTGATATTATAGCGATGGAAAAGGGATCATGGGGGATATTTAACGAAGAAGAAAAACCTTTTGAGATAAAATCTGATGGAAACATGATAAAAATTTTACCGAAAGATGAAGAAAGCAAAACAGCGTTTTCATCAGTAAGGTTAGAACTTGAAAGCATGAATGATATAAAACTTCCGAAATTTTTTGCTGTTGAAGGTTTGTTTTCCCTTATAGATATTGTTGCAGAGCATGTGAATTAAATTATCACCTTAATGCATTATACATAAGAGCAGTGGCACTTACACCTTGAAAAAGAACACTAAGAGCATCTCTAACGATATACCATGTCTGGTAAGGCACCCGCACCTTGGGAGGAACTACTATGGTATCACCGGGTCTTACATCATCAAGGTCATCGGTCGTCTCCCCATTTGCTCTTATTATGTATATATTGCTACTATCAGCATACTTTGATAGACCACCGGCAGATTTTACAAAGAAAGAAGCTTTTTTCCCCTCAACATAGACTAAGGTTCCCGGATTCCTCACTTCACCTGCTACAATGACAAAGTCCGGTCTGCGAGGAATTATAATACGATCTCCACTCTCAAGCTCAATATCGTATTGACTCCCCTTCAGTCTATTCAAATCTTTCGGTATCCTAATTACCATACGCCCCTGAACTTTATGGGGTCCAAGAAGATAGTTTAAAATTTTGAGCTTCTCTTCCCCCATAAAACCACTTGTTTGCTCAGCAAAACCAAACTGAGGAAGAGCTTTATAATAGTATACTCCTTCACCTAAAAGTTCCTTTATAAGAAGTTGCCTTACAAACTCAAGTCTTTCGCTCTGCGCTACTGCAGCAGATTGCCTTGTGAAAATCACCGCATCAGGATATGCATCATCGGTAAAACCACCTGCCTTGATGAGTAAATCAGATAAGCGCTCCCCCCTACGAATAAGATACTCCCCAGGAAACCTCACTTCACCCAAAACTTCAACAGATATGAACTTTGGCAACTCCTCATCAGGAGGAGGGAAAATCGTAATCCTGTCATACGGAACAAGCTTAACCTCCGAAAAAAATCTAAGAACATCTTCAATATTACCCCTTTTTTCATCCGGAACAATGAAGAAAATCTTGTTCTCATTTCCCTTGCCCCCATTTCCCTTACCCTCATTTCCCTTACCCTCATTTCCCTTACTCCCCCCCTCTTTTTCTCCATCCCATCCATTTCTTATTATCTCATAAGCGTATGGTGGGATGACATCTTTGAAACCTCCCGCAAAAGATATAGCATCTTTCAAAGTCATACCAGTAAAAAACGGAATTCTGACCGTTCTTTTCACATAACCAGATATCATAATATACTCTTGGATAATATCAGATATAGCTCGAACAACCTCTACCATATCTCCATCTACGATGAGAAAATCAGGAATTTTTTCTTCCCTAAGATCAACTATGATGTCAAAAGCAACTTTTCTTGCATCTCCATAATATCTTTTTACCGTTATTCTGAACTTTCCGTTCTGTGGTATAACCCCACCGGCAAGATATATAGCTTCAGAAAGAGGTATTCCATTCCCTTTGATCTCATATATACCTTCTGCCTTAACTGAACCTTTTATTCCGAATGTGGGTCCTATTTTTGGGACAAATACAATATCCCAAGCACGAAGCTGAAAACCCTCACCCCCCCTCTCATCCTTACCCACTACTTCCAGACCTACTTTGCTTACCGCTCCTGTTCCATCCCCACCAGTTCTATCACCACCGGTCCTATCACTACTCTTACTCCTATCACCGACTATCTCCACCCCTCTCCCGTATACTATAAGGTCATAAAGGTCCACATCTACTACCTTCTCCCCCTGCCTTATTACACTTATTTTTCTGAGAGAACCAGTCTTTTTTATCCCACCAGCCTGCGCCACAGCATCAAACGGAGAAATCGTTCCAGAAAGTATGTGAACACCTGGGTTTTTAACTTCTCCCATAACGACAACAGGAATAGCTCTGAGGTTCGCCAAAGATACCGCAACCTCAACATCACCAAGAACCCTCCTTATAGCCCCTCTTATTGTCTCTGATGCACTCTCAATCGATAGACCTGCAACCGAAACTGGACCCACAATAGGTATAAAAATACGCCCGTCGTGAAGAACAGTAACCGCTATAGGGAAAGAAATGTCTTTGGTAGGAATAAGTATCTTACCCCAAATGTAAACGAAAAGTGAATCCCCAGGACCAAGAATATAGCCAGAGGAGATAAACTGGCTAGAAGGATAAGCCCCTGTCCCCCATGAAATGTTATACCCAACTTGCCCGAGTATTCTTTCCTCAGGTATCATATCTGAACCTGAATAAAACCTCTCAAGAGGGGATATATCAGAAAGTTTTTGGATGGCCTCAAACCTTTGTTTTATATAAATCTCTTTCGCTCCAGTCCCGGGAAGCAAACTAAGTTCATCTATAAATTCTTGCACATCTTGAATTTTCATCCCAGAAAATATCTCCACAAGAATAACAAGGACATCTGGGGATATATCCTCAATTATAGAAACTAGTTTATCTGCTGAGCTCTCAGGTAAAGAAGATAGAACTTCCTGTATTCTTCTTACCTTGTCAAACGGAAGGGTTGAAATTTTCTCTTCTATTTTTTTCATTTCTATTTTTTTCATTTTATGCTGAATTTCCCGCTGAAATTCCTGTGCATATGAACGGGAAACATGAATTGGAATGGGAATGGATACGGGAATAACACAAAAAGGAATTTGCAAAAAAGATAAGACAATAAAGAAATGAATAAATTTTGTTTTCACAGCATCTAATTTTTAGAAAAAAATGAGGTGAAGATAAAATTTTCTTCAAATTTAGTTTTCTGAGAAAAGTTTTTAAAATATAATGTATCGGGTCGAGATGAATTCAACCATGACCGAATAAAAGGAGCTTTTTGTTTCCTCTCAAAAAGGGGAAATTTAGAGAATATGCCGAGGAAAGCGAAAAGAAACCAAAAGGAAACAGAAGTGAAAATGGAAAAAGGAGAAGCATCTGAAAAAGGAGAAGCATCGGAAATGGCAAAAGAAAAAGAAGAAAAAGAGAAAAAAGAAGAGGAGTGGGAAGGGAAAGAGGAAGAGAAAGAGGGGGGAAAAATCGGAAAGACAGGGAGCGGTAGTAGAGGTAGGGGAAGAAAGTCAAGGAGTAAAAGTGATATAACGGGAGAGCAAGGTGAGGGTGTCGGGGCGAAGGAAGGAACTAATGAGGTAGAGAATTTAGGCAGAGATTCAGCGGGGGAAATGGATATACCCGATGTGGTAAGATCGGATGCGGTGAGATCCGAGAAGAAGGAAGAGAACAATAGTAATAAGGTTCCGGATGAGAAAGCAGAAGAGATAAAAATAAACAAGAAAATGGGTGAGAAAATAGAGGAAAATGAGAGGAAATTAGGACTCCATGCAGAAGCTGAATGGATGGGGGAGAATGCCGGGGGGGTGGGAGAGAACGTGGAGTTGGGAGAGAATGTGGAAGAGGAAGGCGAAGTAGCGGAAGAAGAAATAGGAGAAGAGGGGGAAGAGGAACCGCAAGACACAGCAGAGATGGGAAGAAAGGGAGAAAAAATGTGGGCAAGAAAGGGTGTAAGAGCAAAGGCAGATGAAAAAATACATGATGAGGAAGAAATAATGATAGGAATGGGGGAAGAACAAATAAAAGAGGATGAGGAAACAATTGAGGGAGAAGGAGCAGAGGGGGGAGAAGGCACTGAGGAAGAAGAAAGCATAGAGGAGGGAGAAGGGACTGAGGGGGGAGAAGACACCGAAGAAGAACCTGGCATTGAGGTTGCAAGATATGAACCCATTCAGCAGAAGCCTTTACCTTACAAGTTGCGCGAACTTGCTGATGAAGAAGAAGGTATAAAATATATTCTCCTAAACAAGATAAGCACCAAGACAATTTCTGAACTTATAAGGATAGGTAGGGAACTGAAAATAGAAGATCCTTCTTCACTCAAGAGGCAGGAAATCATAGCGGAGATACTCACACGTGCATATACAGAATATGGAGTAAGACTTTATGCTGAAGGAGTTTTTCAGGGAATAAACACAGGTTCAGGATTTCTCAGATTCTCTCACAACAACTACCGTCCGTCTAATGACGATGTTTTTGTACCGAAAATACTGATAAAAAAGTATGGTATAAGAGATGGAGATGTTGTTGAGGGTGAGATAAAGCCACCAAAAGAGGAAAAGAGCAAGTATTTTTCACTACAGAGTGTAAAGAGGATAAATTTCACTGAACCACGGAAGTCGCGCGAGAGGACACTTTTTGAGAACCTCATACCATACTATCCTATAAAAAAATTTCAACTTGACTTCCAAATAGATAGTGATATATCATGTCGTGTGGTAGATATAATAGCCCCGATAGGTATGGGGCAAAGAGGTCTTATCGTTTCCCCTCCACGCGCTGGCAAGACGATGCTTCTGCAAAATATAGCCAAATCAATACTTACAAACCATCCTGATGTGATACTTATTGTGCTTCTTATAGATGAGAGACCGGAGGAGGTGACGGATTGGAAAAGGAACATAATGGAAAAGTACTCACGTGGTCGGAGGATTGAAGTTATAGCCTCCACATTTGATGAGGACCCGAAAAATCATATTAAAGTTGCCGAGATGGTGCTGAACAAAGCCAAACGCCTCGTCGAATACAAATATGATGTTGTTATACTACTGGACTCAATAACACGACTGACACGCGCGTATAACCTCACAACACAGTCATCCGGAAAGGTTCTGACAGGCGGAATAGATTCATCTGCACTTGTGGGACCAAAAAAGTTTTTTGGAGCAGCTCGAGGAATAGAAGGTGGAGGATCCCTAACTATTCTCGCAACATGTCTTATAGATACTGGCTCAAGAATGGACGAAGTGATTTTCGAAGAGTTCAAAGGAACAGGTAATATGGAAATATACCTTGATAGACGAATCTCTGAAAAGAGAATATTCCCAGCAATAGATGTGCATAGGTCAGGAACAAGAAAAGAAGAACTTCTCATCCACCCCGAAATACTCCCAAAGGTCTGGCTCCTGAGGAAAGTTCTTCAGCCACTTAGCACAATAGATGCCATGGAGCTCCTGTATGAGAAGATGTCAAAAACAAGAACAAATGTGGATTTCTTTGAAAGATTAACATCGGAAGGTTGATTTTATCTTACATTCCGCTCCGCACATAACAACAAACTTTTCCGTAAAAATCACATCAACAAATATATCATGCTCTCCCTCATAAGGTATACACCGGAATACCTGAAAGCTCCAAGCCATAGCAAACACCTTGACACCTTCCCTTCTTTGAGCAAGGACACGGTCATAATATCCCTTCCCATAGCCCACCCTAAAACCCCGCAGGTCAAAAAGAACACCGGGAACGATAAAAAGGTCCAGCTCCCATGTTTCTACCCTCTCATATGATACCGGTTCAGGTATCCCAAAAGCTCCTCTAACCAGTTCACCGTAATACCTAAAAAATTCAATTCGGTCACCTATTACTCGTGGGAGATATATCTGCTTCCCGGAATTTATGATTTTGTATGTATCAGGTTCCCCCCTAACACCAAAAAAGCACGCTATCTTGTCCGCATCCTTGAAATGCTGATCTTTCATAACATCTGAACATATCTTCTCAGATCCCCGTGCTACGAACACATGATCAAGATTCTGCCTTTTCATTATCAGAAATCTTCTTGCCTCATCAATGGAAGGAAAATTGAATTCCGGAACCTCGATTTCAGAATTGTCGTAATCTTCCATCAATACCTTATCTCAAATGATGAGAACTTTCCTGTAGGTGTTAAAAATTCAATTTTTATGTCGTCCACCCTGCCTGGTCCCCGCCTGACCCTATTCAAAAAATCATTTATCTTTTCATCCTCACCTTCAGCATGTATTTCAACTTCCCCTGAAGGGAGATTTCGCACATATCCCGTAAGACCGAGTAAGCGCGCAATTCGTAAAACATATGCCCGAAAACCAACTCCCTGAACAAAACCTCTCACAATCACATAGACTCCCTTCATCCTATAAACAAAATAAGAATAATATTAAATAGTAAAAAAATAAAAATCTAAATGAGAAACAAAATAATAAAATCATCCAAGACACAATCAATATCGCAATAGATAAAATACCTAACAAAAGTTGTAGTTCTTGGTTAAAATATTTTGTATATGAGGGATGAAGTTGAAAGGACCGAACCCCCAACACCTCATAAAATAGAAGAAGCTCGTCAGATGGGGTTTGTCCCAAAATCAAGGGAGATAGTCGGTCTACTCATATTGCTTGCGGTTCTCGTCTTCCTTTGGTTTTCGGGTCAGAAAATAATTGAATCATTTGGAGAGAGCATGGGAATTATAACAGCAGGAGAACTATCCGCAAATGCAATATCACACTCGGTCAGTATCATGTCAAAAATTGTATTTCCTATACTTATTATAGCTGCAGTATTTGCGGTATTAGGTAATGTTATACAGACCGGTTTTCTTATAGCAACGCGAGCGTTTGAGCCAAGAGCAGAAAGGTTCAATCCAGCAGAAAATATAAAAAGGATACTTTCAATGAGAAACTTTGTTGAGCTGACTAAATCTGTAGCCAAAGCATTTTTAATACTCGGAATAATTGCTACTTTACTATACACAAACCGTGAAAAAATAGATGAATTTTTTGGTGTTGATATAGTTGATATTCTACCGAGGTCTGCCATGGTCGTATTCAATGTGGCAATGACGATAATAATTTTCCTTGCGCTCATTTCAGTTGCGGACTATGTTTGGCAGAGGTGGGATTGGTGGAGGTCTCTGATGATGTCGCGCAGCGAACTCAGAGAAGAGATGAGAAGATATGAGGGAGACCCGATCGTAAAGGGGAGATTGAGAAGAAGGATGTTTGAGATGGCAAGAACAAGAATGATGGCGGAGGTCCCAAGAGCAGATGTTGTGATAACGAACCCAACGCACGTTGCGGTCGCACTCAAATATGAAAGAGGGAAAATGAAAGCTCCAAAAGTTGTAGCGAAAGGTATGAACTTTATAGCACAAAAGATAGTTGAGATAGCACAAAAAAATGACGTTCCAATTTATCAGGATCCACCACTTGCATGGATGCTTTACAAATCAACACAAATAGGAGATTTCATACCAGAAAACCTCTACAAGGCTGTCGCCAAGGTTCTGGCATACGTGCTCATGCTCAAGCAAAAACAGAAACAGGTATAACTCAGAAGTAAAAATTTACAGAAGTAAAAGATTTAATCTCCAATTACTCTATCCCATATACTCCCATCATCTCTTCAATTCTTTCAATTTTTTCAATTTCTCTGTCCAACTCCTCTTTGTATGTTCAATATACCACATGAAAGTTTTCCTTATTCCATCTTCAAGCGAGGTTTTTGGCGTCCAGCCGAGCTCCCGAATTTTTGATATATCAAGGAGTTTTCTCGGCATACCATCAGGCTTCGTCAGATCCCTCTCTATGCCCCCAGTATATCCGATTATGCTTCTTACAAGTTCTGCAAGTTCAAAAAGCTTTATGTCCTGCCCCACACCAACATTAACAAAGTAATCTTGGGAGAGCTTTCTCATATGAACCGCATCAACATTTTCCATAAGGAAGACACACGCATCCGCAAGGTCATCAACATACAAAAACTCCCTGAAAACGTTCCCACTCCCCCAAATCATCACATAGTCCCGAAAGACTCCAACCCTTTCAAGAATCTTTTCAATATTGCTCAACCCCCCATCACCCCTCAACAATTTATCCTCATTTATTTCGCTGTCAAGCCCAAATCCAATAGTGTTGGAAAGCAGATCTTGCGCAATTCCCTCAAAATTTCCCTCGCGCAGGAGTTTCCCAAGGTAGAACTTTCTTATGAGAGCGGGCAAGACGTGAGAGGTTTCAAGGTTAAAGTTATCGCGCGGACCATAAATATTTGTTGGCATAACAGAAATAAAATTTGTTCCATACTGCTCGTTAAAATACCTGCATAGTTTTATCGCGGATATTTTGGCGATAGAATAAGGTTCGTTTGTTGGTTCAAGTTCACCTGTAAGAAGGTATTCTTCCTTCATAGGTTGTGGGCAAAGACGTGGGTATATGCAAGATGAACCAAGGTTAATCAGCTTTTTTACCCCAAATCTATATGCACAGTGTATCACATTTAAGGCTATTGCAAGGTTGTCGTAAATGAAATCCGCTTTATATGTGCTGTTGGCAAGTATCCCCCCTACCTTCGCCGATGCGAGGAAAACATAATCTGGTCTGTATACATGAAAAAATCTCTCGGTCTCTTCATAGTTTCTTAGGTCAGCTCTCACATATTCTATCCCATCAATATCAGGTTTCTTACTCTTTGATACACCTATTAATCTATAACCCTTCTCAATGAGTTTTCTCGCTATCGCACCACCAACAAGACCGCTTACACCCAAAACCGCTATCTTCCCATCCATAAATAAAGAAAGAAATAATATTTTTCCTCCTAATAATAAAATGATAATTGCTTCATCACAACAGGTGTGGGCAATATATTTTTAATTTGCATCTCCTGTATTACATTTTCTGTATTTCGCAAGGATTTTTGTCTTTAATTTCTTCCCCGGTGGTTTTGCGTAAAAAACAATGTAGATAGGAACGCTTAATTTTGATTGAAAAGGAAAAAATGGAAAAGGAGAAAAAAATGGAATGGAAAAGGAGAAAAAAAATGAAAATGAAAAAGTTAAGAGGGTTCTTTCTGGGATGCGTCCCACCGGTTCGCTCCATGTCGGACACCTAAAAGGAGTATTGAGCACATGGATATCACTTCAGAATAATGCGGAGCACTCATGCTTTTTCCTCGTTGCAGATATACACGCATTGACAACCGATTGGAATAACTCAGGTGAAATAAGAAAAAATTCAATACTTATGGTCTCTGACTGGTTAGCATCTGGCATATCACATGAAAAATCCATAATCTTCCTGCAATCGGACGTCCCAGAACATATGGAGCTTTTCGCATATCTTGGGATGATAACACCCCTCGGACTTCTTGAGAGAAACCCAACATATAAGGAGTTTCTGCAAGATATGGGCAACTCTGAGATGCTCAGAAATCTTGGATTTTTTAGTTATCCTGTCCTCCAGAGCGCGGACATTCTCATATATAAGGCTCACAAAGTTCCTGTTGGTAGAGACCAGGTTCCTCACATAGAGATAGCAAGAGACATTGCAGAAAAATTCAACAAAACCTTTGCACCTATTTTCCCACTACCTGAACCTATTCTTGGAGAAACACCAAAAATACTTGGCACAGATGGCAGAAAAATGTCAAAATCATATGGAAATGCTATTGAGCTCAGTGAAGACATAAAAAAGATAGAGGGAAAGGTATTGGTTTATATGACAGATACTGCACGCAAGACGAGAAAGGATCCAGGAGAACCTCTTAGGTGTCCTCTCTACACACTCCATAGAGTATTCACACCACCCGACAAAAGAGCAGAGATAGAAACGGAATGCAGACAAGCGGGCTTCGGATGTATCGACTGCAAAAAGATACTCTTAAAATACATGATCCCAGAAATAGAAAAATTTCAGCAGGTAAGAAGAAAAATAAAGGAAGATGATACACATGATATACTCCTGGAAGGTGCAAAGAAAGCAAGAGAATTTGCAAGCGGGACAATACAGGAGGTAAAAAAGGCAGTATTTGGCACATGATGGATGAACAAAAAGAAGAAGGGAAAAAAGAAGAAGAGAAAAAAGAAGTAAAGGAACAAGAAAAAGAAAGAGAAAACAAAGAGAGAAAATTTGAGGGGAAAAAAGAAAGAGACGAAAACAAAGAAAAATATGAAAACAAAGAGAAAGGCGAAAGTAAACAAGAAAGTAAACAAATTGAAGAAGAAAGTGCTCAAGAGCTTACTCGCGAGACAATTATCGAGCATCTTGAAGAACTCAGACATAGGCTCATATACCCCATAGTTACATTCATTCTTGTGTTCATAATATCAATGCCATTCTCAAAACTTTTACTCCATGTTTTCCTATCTCCGTTTGAAGGAGTTGTATCACGCTTCATTTTCACAAAACCTTTTGAGTCCTTTTGGGTTCACATCAAAATATGTGCTTACTTTGCATTTTTTGTTGCGGTTCCCTTTCTTCTGTGGCAGATGTGGCTCTTTGTATCACCAGCTCTATACCCTAATGAGAGGAAACTCGCCAAAGCAGTGATATTAAGCATCATAACACTTTTCATCATAGGGACATCCTTCGGTTATTTTATCATTCTCCCCCATGCGCTCTCCTTCCTTATAAATTCGTTCTCCTATGATAATATACAGCCGTTCATAAGTATATCAGATTTTTTGTCCTTTGCACTAAAGTTCTCTCTCGCCTTTGGGTTTTCCTTTCAGACCCCTGTAGTGGTGGTAATGCTGACCAAAATGGGACTCGTTGAAATAGGAATCTTGAAAAAGTTCAGACCTTACGCTATAGTTTCAGCTTTTGTTATAGCGGCTATTATAACTCCAACACCAGATGCACTTACACAAACTGCACTTGCAATACCATTGATCATACTATGGGAATTAGGAATATTTGCATCAAAAATAATAAATAAGCTGAGATAAGCTATTTTCTCGCCTTGATAACCAACATCATCCTCACTTTTTCCTTTTTCTCAATTTACTTTTTCTCAATTTACCACTCTCCTTCTCTTTTCTTTTCTCTTTTTTTGTTTTCTCTTCCCCCCTGAACTTTCTCCTCTCTTTCCTCTTACCTTCATCAACTTTTTCCTTTTTAGCTACTATTTTTTTCACCTTCTTCTCCTTCACCTTCTTCTCCTTCACCTTCTTCTCCTTCACCTTCTTCTCCTTTTTTCCTCCCCCGAGGATTCGTTCGGTATATGGGGTCTCCTCCTCATCTGTTGCGAGACTGAATTCCTTTTCTTCCTCCCGAATCTCTCTTTCAACTTCCTCCTCTAACCCCTCAGGAAGCTCTTCACCTCCTATCTCTATCTCACCCCCCTGACGAGTTTCATACTCAGCGCCCTCGCCTTCCTCTTCTCCTTCTTCGACTTCCTCAGACATCGCCATCCTTTCATGTGCCCCTACTTCCTCTTCCTCATAAAGCTCCACATCACCGCCATCGTCCGCCAAAATTTTTGACACTACTGGCTGTGATGATAAATCCTCCATCCCAAGGCGTGAAGCGACCTCCTCAACCTCCACCCTCTCCTGACAATCAACACAGTATCTGACGTATGGAACTTCCTCAAGCCGTTCCCTATCTATATCAACTCCGCAAAGCTCACAAATTCCATATGTTCCGCTATCTATTTTGTCAAGTGCTCTCTCAACGAGCTTGAGTGTATCTGTATCTAAGCTCGAAACTATACCCTCTACATCTCTTAACTTTTCAACAGATGTCATATCTATTATATCAGACCTTTCTTCCTCGGGTATCTGTATTGAACCTCGGATCTTCGTTATAATATAGCTCCTTATCTCCTGGAGCCTCCTTCTCATCTTCTTTGTAAAAGCATCCATAGCGAAACATCCCAAACAAAAAATAGCAAGGCAAAAAAGTTAAAATATTTTACACAAACAAAATAAAAATTCCAAAAATTTTTTATTTTTCAAATTTTTTATTTTTCCTGTTTCATATACTTCCACACTTCTTCATTTTATATTCCTCATCTTTCTTCCTACTACATCTCTGTATAATTTTTTATATATTTATAATCGTAAATAATTCTCACAGGTTAATTCTCTCCTCAAGCGGAAAAATTCATAATAAAATAAAAGTGAATTAAAGGTAATGCGGTGAGTGGGGCTCAAGTTATAGCTGGGAGACTTTACTGTGTCGGTGTCGGTCCGGGAGACCCAGAACTTATAACGCTAAAAGGGAAAACAGTGATAGAAAAATGTGAGGTTATATTTGCACCTATAAAATCTATACATTCAGAAAGTTTTGCACTTGAAACTGTGAAGAAAGTTGTAGATATATCAGGGAAGGAGATAGTAAAGCTTCTTTTTCCAATGACTACAAAAGAAGAAAAACTTATTCCATATTGGCAGAGAGCCTATGAAACAATAAAAGATAAAGTTCTCAGTGGCATAAAAAGTGCGTTTGTGGTTGAAGGTGATCCTCTCATATTCTCTACATTCAACAGCATACTCAGAATCATAAAGGAAAAAAGAGAATTTGATGTTGAGATAATTCCCGGAATATCATCCTTCCAGCTCATGGGAGCAAAAGCCAAATGTCCAATAGCAGATGGAGATGATATACTAGTAGTTATGCCCGCCTCAATAAAAGAAAGATCTGGTTGCAGAACCGCGGAACTAAGAGAAGAATTTGATGACATATTTAAAATAGCTTCAACGCTGTTCATAATGAAATCTGGAAGGGTTGCGGACGAAATAATCAAAAAAGTTAACGGGAAAGGTTTAGCATTATTCGGTGAACTCGTGGGCACCGAAAACGAATTTATAACAGAACTCAGCCCAGAAATAGCTAAAAGGGAAAACCACTACTTCTCAATAATCATGATAAAAAAGAAATAATCAGAGGTCAAAAACATAAAAACAAAACAACACACAAAAATAAAAAATAAAAATAAATAAAAATGAGACCAGTGCAAAAATCGGTGAAATGGATGGATAGGAATAATTGAATTAACGGAAAGATAAAATTTCTAAAAGATTTCCCGAAATAACTAAATTGCGTTATATGAGAAAGCGCATTATTGTAGTAAGCGACCTCCATATAGGCATGGGCAGAATATACGGGGGGAAAATAAACTACAAGGAAGATTTTATTTATGACACAGATTTTTATGACTTCCTGAGATGGTGGGTAAATGACTCAAAAGGTATGGAAATAGAACTTGTTCTAAATGGTGATATATTCGATGTGATAAAATCAACACATAGGGAGGGAAAAGTTTATAAAAGGGACGTATTTAAGTTTTTGGATGAATGTATCGTGGGACATAAGACATTTTTTGAAGCTCTCAGGAATTTTTCATTTGAGGGTGGCAAAATAACTTATATTATCGGCAATCACGATCAGGCATTCGCGTCACCGGATATACAGTCTGTTTTAGTTGAGAAAACAGGCGTTGGATTCAACTTCATAAAAAGGAAGTACATTCAAGATGGTATATGGATAGAGCATGGAAACATTTACGAGGCTATCAACAGGACAGATGTGAATCAGGTTTGGGTGAAGGATAAAAATGGTGAAGAAATACTTAATATGCCGTGGGGTTCAAGGTTTGTCGTTGAGGTTGTTGACTCATTTTCATTTGACAGACCATACCTTGATAGGTGGAGACCGCTCGGCAAGGCGATGAAGTGGGGAATTATGTTCGATACCAAAATAACCCTGTTATTTCTCATAAGAGCTTTAAAATTCCTTATCAAAAACAAAAAGTTTTATGACCCAAAAAGAAGAAGGTTCTTCCGTGTACCCCTCGGAACACTGCCCGATGCTATGGGACATAAAATAGTAGATAGGTCAGCCCTCGTCATATTGAGAAAACCTGATGTAAAAGTCCTGGTCATGGGGCACACCCACAAAGCAATGATAATAAGAAAAGGAGAAAAAATTTATATGAATTCCGGCACATGGATTCCATATGTATCATTTGAGACACCACAGATCGGACTTGTTGAGAAAAAAACATTCGTACTGATAGAAGTAGGAGCAAACATATTCTCAGATACATTCATATGGAACGGAAGGGAAAAAGTATTTGAGGAACTAAGAGATATAGTTTTTGAACAATAAATTTTTCTTGTGTCTATAAGGATACTACACACATCAGACTGGCATGCCGGAAAAACAAACAACAAAATATCAAGGAGAGATGACCTAATATATGCGCTTGATCAGTTCAAAAAAATAGTAAAGGAGGAAAAAATAGATTGTATAATCGTCGCAGGGGATATATTTGATAGAACCAATCCATCCTCACAAGATACAGAGATAATATGGGATTTCTTTTTGGAGATGAACCAGCTCAGGGTCGTATCAGTGTTGATAGGCGGGAATCATGACTCACAGGATTTTCTCAAAAGCATGAAGGGTTTGCTCGGACTTGCGAGAGTAAAAGTATTTGATAGAATAAAAAATCCAAAAGAAGTAGAAAAATACACTTTCGCCTGGGACGAAAAAGGAGAAAAATTATGTTTTGTCGCAGTTCCATATCCAACACCTCAGATCCTTACAAGTGTATGGGATGACGAAAGGAAAAAGTCAATGGAATACTCAGATAACCTACATAGGTATCTTGAATCTATAAAAAAATTTGCATTGGAAATATATCAAGGTTATATCCCTATACTTGTTTCCCACCTTATGGTATCCGGAGCAAAGCCAGCAAATACAGAAAAGGAAATAAGCATAATCGAAAAATATTCTATAGAAAGAGAGAGAATACCTTCGGAATTCATGTATGTAGCATTAGGGCATATCCACGAATGCCAAGAGATAGAGCACACAAAAAATCGTATGTTTTATCCGGGCACCCCATACCAGATAGACTTCGGTGAAGCCGACAAAGAAAAATACTGCTTGCTCGTCGAAATAAAAGGATATAAAATAGAACCCAAAAAAATAAAACTTGACATCAAAAGAAACCTGAAGGTTCTTGAATTTGATATGCAAAAATTTGACTTGATAAAAATAAGGGAGGAAATAGAAAAAGATAAATCATCTCTCAAAAAAGTCATCCTAAAATCCTCAGAAATAAGTAACATCATCAAATCAGAATACATAAGCTCAATAGGTTCCATCGAAGGTGTTGTAAGCATACACATTGAAAATAAAAGAGAAAAAAGTTCATTCCAATCAATAATACAAGATTATAAGAATGAAGAATTAAATATAATAAAGCTTTATGAGGAATACATGAGTAGAAAGACGAACAGAGAAAGGATTGAAAAAATAAAGGAAAAACTCATTGAATTCATGTCTACCCCACAAGAACGATCAAACGAAACCAAATAAACAAAACCATTGATTAAAATTTTTCTGAGATGAGTATAAGAATAACAATAGAGCAAAAAACAGAGCTGAAACCACAACTGAAACAAAAAATAAGACTCACCCCACAGCTTGAAGCAGAAATGAAAATCCTGATGATGCCAATTGAAGAATTAGAAGAAAAAATAATCACAGAAGCTCAAGAAAACCCATTCATAGAAGTTGAATGGGAAGATAGAGAAGAAGAAATAAAAATAGAAGAAGAAAAAGAGATAGAAGATAAAAATGAATTGATGAGAGAGGGAGAAGAACAAAACATATTACAACAAAACATATTACAAGATGAACAAAACATGTTACAGAGGGAAGAAGATGAACAGGACGAATTACAAATGGAAATATTTGAGAACTTTGAGGAGCTATCAAACCCACACATAAAAAATCCAGAGATAAGAGAGTATATAAGAGATATTGAAGCTAACATCCCATCAGATGAAAGTATAGACGATAAGATAATATCTCAGATTGAAGCGAAATTTGAAGATAAAAGAAAGACCATAGCGCTTGCCATACTTAATGAAATAGATGAAAAGGGTTATATCGCTGTACCGATAGAACAGATAATAGAAAAACTAAGGGGATTTGGGATAGAAACTAACTACCTTGAAGTTGAGGAAGTGAGAAGAACTATAATGAACGATATAGAACCACCGGGTCTCGCAAGTAAAGACCCTTATGAATTTCTTATGCTCATGCTGAAGAAAAAAGAAATAGCAAGTAGCTTAGCACAAGAAATCACAAAAGAAAAAATTTTAGAACTTATGACAAAATATGGTAGGTTAGTGGACGAAGTATATATGCTGGGAGACAAGAAACAGAAAAAGGAATTTCTCTCAGCCCTGCAAGCAAAAGTAGATTATGAGGAACCAAATATAAGAAAAATAAGAGAACTTATAGAAAGTGATATACCGCCCTATCCAACATTTGAATTCAAAAGCCCAGAATACTCACTAGAAAAAATAAAAGCAGATGTTGAGGTCTTTGAGGATAAAGGTAAAATCTATGTTTTGGTTAACGCGCCAAAAATAAATTTCATAAATCTTCTTAGTGAAGACGGAGAAGAAAAAGAGATATTTCAGCTTAGCTGGTACATAAAATCACGAAAGGGAATACAGGGGGAGAAGAAGAAAAAAATAGATGACCTTGTATGGAGAGCAAAAGTACTTTACGAAGGCGTGAAAATGAGGAGAGATATGCTCGAAAAAGCATGCAAGGTCATCTTCTCAAAACAGATAGAGTTTCTCAAGACCGGTGATGAGAAAACGATAAAACCTCTTACACTCAAAAACATAAGTGATGAGTGTTCAATCTCAGAAGGTAGCATAAGCAAAACAATAAAGGGGAAATATGTAAAAACTCCGCACGGTATCTTCCCAATAAAAAAATTCTTATCTGTAGGAGTTGGAGAAAACAAAAAAATATCTCAGAAGCACATCTTGCAAGAGATGGCAGAGATAATAAGAAACGAAGATAGACAAAACCCGATTTCAGATAGCGAAATAGCAAAAATCCTTGAGAGAAAACTTGGTGTGAAAATAGCACGCAGAACGGTTGTGAAATATAGACAAAAGCTCGGAATAAAGAATGTAGAAGAAAGAAAAAAACTCTATGCAGAACTCCTGCTCAAAAAGTAAAAATCATTGAGGAAGAGGTTTTGTGTTAAGAGTATAGTAAAATATCACATTCTTGCCTTTTAGTTCATCCTTCATATGTAAAACCGCAGAAAGGGTCTTTGAAGTGTAAACCTTATCAAGTTTCAAACCAAAGCGCGAGAAAAATTCAATAGCTTTTAAACCATCAGATGTAGGATAACCATATCCACGGCCAATAAACCCATCCACAAGTTTAAAATTTCTCCTTACAAAAGTCATAAACCTATTGATATCAGCTGAATAACCCATATATGAGGAAATAATATCAAAGATACCTTTGCAAAGACGCCTTGCGAAAAAAATGTTACAAATAAGCTTCTCAACAACCCTCACACCAAGAACACGTGTTCTTGACATACCGCATAAAGCAAATCCGCAAGAAAGTCCAGCACATGTCCCCATAGTACCAGCAGGAAGAATCACCACATCAGGATAGGGAATTTTTCCAGAAGCAAAATCACGGTATATCTCAAACGCAGAAAGAACAAAACCCAAAGATGATAGGGGAGAAGTTGAACCGGCAGGAACGAGGAAAGCTCCTTTGCTCAAAGAAAAAATACGAGCCATGATAAATGCAATGATGTAATTTGGAACTAGAAAAAAATGGGCTGACATCCGTCGAACAAGTTCCGTGTTCTGCACAACATAGGCATCGCCCGCTTTATAGAGAAAAGTAGGAAAAACAAAAGATACAAACCTGAAACCAAAATCAATCCCATATATTAGGTTCGCAAGTATATGGTGAGAACCAGTTGGACCAAAAACACAAACATCTTTCAACCCCTTCTCCCTAATGCGTGCAAACAAAAACTCCAGCTTCCTGACCTTATTCCCCCCATACTTCCCAAGCACATCATCTCTTTTTATAAAGAAATTAAAACCCAATTCATAAGATATATCATCTCTGAACTCAATAGAACTCGGTTTCTCAGAAAGCTCAACCCTCAAAGAAGAAAGTTTACTCTCAACCTCATTTATAAAACTTTCCATACCAGAAAAGATATAAAGAGGTTATAAAGTCCGAAAATCCAGAACTTACCGCTTATGACAAACCTTCTTAATACATAAAGTGAGATAAGTCCTATCAAAAAGGAAGATAGAACACCTGCGAGAAGATTCGCAAAACCTATATCTCCCAGTGTTTCTCTTCCTACAATAACAAATAATAGTTCGTATGCAACAGCTGCTAAAATCGTCGGCACAGAAAGCATAAAAGAGAAATCAAAAGCATGAGCAGGAGACATACCAAAAAGGAGGCAAGCCGATATAGTTGAACCAGACCTTGAAATACCCGGAAGAGCAGATATTCCCTGAAAAATACCAATGATAAAGTATGTCAAAAAAAATGATTTAGTGGATAAACTTATTCGTGAAGCAATGAGGATGATAAGAGCTCCGATTAAAAATGTAATTGAAAGCAATTTTATTTCTACCTCAACAACTTCAGCATATCTCTCAAGAAACAGAGCAACGGGTATTGTTGAGAAAAAAGCTATGGAAAGAGCACTGAGACTTTTTGCACGCTGAGTTGTTTTGAGCATCTCGATTATTCTTCTCCACATGAAAAATATCACAGCAAGGGTAGTTCCGATATGCATGACTATATCAAAACCAAGAGGATTTTGAATTTTAACACCCAAAACATGCTTCGCAAGGACAAGATGTCCAGAACTTGAAATTGGTAGAAACTCAGTCAATCCCTGAACAGCTCCAAGAAAGATAGATTCTCTCAAATCCATCACTCACTGCCTATTTTTAATTCCTTAAAACAAATTTCTTATCAAACAAATATATTTCCTACCCTGTCTTGCTTATGTCCGCACAACTACAACATTATTTTCCTATAATATGCTCCATAACGAGTTCTTCTATAGATTTCACTCTTATTTTTTGGCCGAAAGCTTCAAGCTCAAAACCATTAAATACATACATCCTTTTTGCCATAATCTTCATCTCTTCTTGGATTTTTTGTAGTTCATCCTTCATACCTGCGGAAGCAAGTGCAGAAATTATCTCAGGCCATTTACCAAAAAAAATAGGATCAAGTTCATATCCCTTTATGTAAGCCCTCGCTGATTCTGAAAACTCCTTCTTTAGAAACTTTATTTTCCCGAGAAGAAAATATATATCTGAGAGTTCGGGAAAGAGAGAGAGGGCTTTCAAGCAGTAATTCTCCGCATGGTCTAAAATATTCTCTTCGATAAAGAAGTTAGAAACGAAAATATATACCTGTCCAAGAAGAGCTCTTCCCATATTCCTTCTTATCAGATCAGTATCTGAGAAGTTATCAATCCATACCTTATCAATATAAGTTTTGAGGTAATTGTAGTGCATAAATGGCAGTGGACAAAATGGTGAGGGTAAACCTCTTACATTATTAAGTCCATGATCAGCAGAATTTATAAGCTCAAAAAACTTTCTTACAGAAAAGAGGAAATCATCTTTCCTACGGAGCGAATGGTAAGTGAAAATAAGATTGTACCAGTATAATGATGACGTAGGTTGGATACTGAGTGCAGACATCAAATATTTTTGAGCTTTGTCAACATATACACCTTTCTTCTTCTCATCACTCATACGAACAATTGAGAAAAAGTATATGAAAGCAAGGTCGTTCAGCAAAGAAGCTTTGAACTCACTTCTTTGCGGTTCCTGAGTATACAGGTCTATATCCTTGAAAATCTCCAAAGCCGAATTCTCAAGATATAAGAAGTTGTGGTCTATCCGAATCATGGAACAATTATACACGCAGTTCACAGCAGACCTGAATGTAGCTACCCTCAATCTCATAAATTCATCAACATCGGATTTGATACTAACAATTCTATCACGTTCAATACCTGAGATAGTGTTGATTATTTTGTTCAAAATACTCTCTCTTGTCAGCCGAGATAATTTTTCAGCTCCGGAAATGGCAATTTTTTCTCTGCTTTTCTCATCATCTGCATATTTTCTTATAAGTTCATCGATTTCATCATAAGTATAAGGTATCGCATCTTCCCACTTTCTAATGTATTTCCATGTCTCGAGATTTTCATCTTCGAGGAAAATAAGGGAACACGTCCTCGCAGATTCAAAAACTCTCATATTCATCTCCCACCTTATAGAAAAATTGAAAACAATGCGTGCTCTTGAGAGCAAAGCGTAGTAAAGATCTCCATCATATAATCCATTCCCGACAACAATCCTGTATTTTTCCGGTAGTGTGAGAATCTTTTTGAGAATACGGTTCCTCCTCGAATGTATTCCAGGATTCATGCTCCCTAAAAAAACAACATCTATATCTTTTCTCCGCATGAAATCAGAGCATAAACCATTCACTACATTTCCGGGACACCTCACAAACATAGCATAGATCGGTAACTCAATAATCTTAACTGGTAGGTTTTTTAATCTCTCTGCACCTGCACCATCTATGAAAACAACACTGAATTTTTTGAGATTTTCAAGAACTAAAGAAGGATTGAGGTTCCAATCCGTCCATATAGCCGGAAGCTTATAATCGGATAATGGTATAAATAAGTATTCGGGAGACTGACATATTATATGATTTTCGCCATCGGAATGGAGAGAGGAAATCTCCTTTACAATTTCTGCAAGGTCAAGGAATTTACTTTTATATTCTGTGATTTTTCCATCGTCACCACATTTTACTTTGTTGAGAAATAATCCTTCACGAAAATCGGAATATAATATTATCACAGTTTTTCCTTTCATGCTACAAGCTCTCCTTTCATGCATCAAACCGTATCGTGATATAGTGTTTCTCCACCTCTCACGATTATCTTATCCATTATTATTCCCCCCAAAGTGAAGCAAGTTTTAAGAAGAGTTCATCCACATTTTCTTCTTTTTTCTCCTCCGGCAAATCAAGAAACCTTTCTGTAAAATCTTTCAATTCCCTCAATCTTTTTGCTCTGAACTCATCCCCCTTATATTTCTCTTCCATGTAGTCGAAAAGTAGATCGTGAGCTCTTTTTTTCACCATAGTTTCAAGTCCGTCAAGCATCTGTCTGTGAGGGGTTCCCTCCCATATGGAAAGTATTATGGATTCTCTAAAAAGCCTTTCTACAGGAAACTCTTCAAGGATTCCGAGCCCTCCCCAAACCTCCATAGCCCACTTTGATGTTTGAATTGCCACCTCAGCGGTATGCCACTTTGATATATGAGAGACTATCCTAAAAAGGTTGAATTTGTCAGAAAATGGTGGGATCTCTTTCCAAACTTCATCATAAAGGTAGAGAGCATCTCGGGCTATATTGAAGCATTTTCTGAGTTCTTTCAATCTGTTTTCAAACTGTCTTTTCATAAGCGGATGTTCTATTATTTTTCTTCCAAAAGCAAACCTGCTTTGAGCAAACTTTTTGGCAAGTGATATCGCCCTCTGAACAACAGCAACGCTTCCGAATATATTTGAAACTCGCGATGAGTTCAGAACATCGAGGATTTCATATATTCCCCATTCCCTTTTGCCAAGAAGATAAGCCTCAGAATCCCTCAGCTCAACCTCACCCGTCGGCACAGATCTTGTTCCTATTTTGTTTTTGAGTCTGCGGACAAAATAGTTGAGCTCACCATTATTTCTCCACTTTTTTACAAGGAAAAGAGAAAGCCCTCTTACATCGCGAGGCGCACCCTCAGGTCTTGCAGCAACAACAGCAACTTCCGCCCCAACATTTGAAGAGAAATATTTATCTCCGGTAAGATACCATTTGCCATCTCTTTCGCGAGCCACGGTTTCAACAGCATAACCAAGGTCTGAACCTCCCTTTATCTCCGTCATCCACGTTGCACCTTGCCATACATCATATCCCCTCCTTCTCAAAAGCGGGAGTAATTCCACCTTTAGCTTTTCATCCGCATACTTGTAAATTGGTATAGCTGTCGATAGCGTGACGGTATAGGGACAGCCAAGTCCTGCATCAAAATAGGTTGTTATATAAAGGAGAAAATAAAACGGTTTCACAGAATTTATTTCAAAAACTTTGTCTATAATTCCCCTCTTATATCCCTCGTAAAGAAGATTTCGGTATTCGGAAGGATATTGCACTTCATCTACTCTCCTCCCTCTTTCATCAAACATTTTAAGCCAAGGTGTTTTGGCTCTATCTATGGTCTCACTCATACTCTCACCACTTTCAACCCACCACCTTTCATATTCATTGAGCTCTTCAAAACTTACGTATTTTGATATTTCATCTGAGCCGAGTTTATCCGTCAGAAAACGGGAGGGACTATCTACAAGTCCAACATCTTCCATGCAATAATTTTAAAATCTCAGAAACACAAAAACATTATATGCTTTCAATTATTTTTGATATTGATATTTTTGACATATCAAAAAAATATCAGATCAACATATTTGACGCAAAGGCATATACTAAAACAAAACCGTATACTGACACAAAAACCGGTGTATCCCTGCTCATCCCCAAAAATAAAGGCTAAGTAGTCAATTATCTGAACATAGCCAAATTGTGATTGTTCCTGCTCATCCCCACAAATAAAGCCTAAGAGCTGAGAAAATTCAATTATAAATAGTGTAGTGCTTTTTTCTCCCTAAGCTGGCACCGATATGAAATATAAATATTGCCTGCATTTTTCATATTCAATAATAATAGAAGCAAATAATAAAAAGTAATGAATAAAAGAAGGAGAAACATAATTTTGGCTCTTTCGGTAGTAGGAGTAGTAATTACATTGGTCATATTAAAGGTAGGTAAGTTCGGAGGACGCGATATTCCATCTCCTGAAGAAGCTAAATTAGAAGAAATAAATAAGGGTGAGAGCGAAAATTTAAGGGAAGAAACTTTGGAAGATGAAAAAGTTCCATCTCGTCCAGTTGAGTTGATAAAACATGGGTGGAGGCCTATTGCAAGGACTTTACCACAAGCAGGTTATATATGGGAGTGGGCTGTGGAGCTTGAGAATAAAACTCCAATTGCGGTGAAGGTATTTATAAAATACAATCTTCTTGACGGAGAAGGGAAAACGGTTGCGGAAGCTTATGGTGGGGATGAGTTTCAACCTTACGAAAAAAAAATAATTGTGGGCAAATCGGCATCTTCAGAGTTAATTGAAAGGGCAGAAAAAATAAAAGTGAGAATTGATGTCTCACCACAGAGACAAACAGAAGATGTAGCAAAAATCTGGGTGTGGGGGAACGTGTTTCAAATAGAATCAGAGTAAAACTCGTCTATCCTTTAAAATTTTCTCATCTTCTGGGGATAATGAAGATTAATTTTGATGTATGGATCCGGTGCTTGAAGCGCTTGAAGAAGACCGCATAGTAAATGCAAAAGACCTCAAGGAGATCAGAAGAAAGTTACAACAAGAGAACGATTTTAAAATATCAGAATTTCTGATCCAAAAGGGATACTTCGGAGATATATCCTGGTGCGAGTGGATGCATAGAAGATTTGGCTTCAAAATAATTACCGATATATCTGATGTAGACATATCACTTGTGAGGATATTTCCACATAAGCTTATCAAAGAGGCATATTTTGTTCCGGTAAGGCAGGATGAAGATGGGAAGATCATAACAGCATCGCCAGAGCCATTCAATTTATCTCCAAAAATTGTAGAGGAGATATGTGGTGTGAGAGAAACCAAAGTTATGGTGTGTCCCCCATCACTTGTGAGGGAAGTAGAAAAAATTGTGTTCGATAGGGGGAGGATAGAAGGTGGAATTGGAAGCTTCATTGATGAGATACTCGCAAGAGCGATAGATATGCGCGCAACAGACATACACATTATCCCGTCCGAAAGACCCAAGATAAAATTCAGAGTGGATGGGCTGATGAGAGATTTTATGGAAGTATCCCCTCTTATATTTGGGATCATGACAAACAGGATAAAGGTAATGTCTGGAATGGACATTGCGGAGAAAAGGCTTCCGCAAGATGGAAGGTTCTCTTTTATCAAAGATAAAGGAGAGTTTGACATAAGGGTATCCACAATACCGACGATAAAAGGAGAAAAAACAGCCCTAAGAATACTCAAAAAGAAGTTTGAAGCAACGCTTGATAAACTTGGCATGACAGATGAACAGGTAGAAATAGTTAGGAATGCAGTAAAGAAAAGTTCTGGTTTTATAATCGTATCTGGACCCACAGGTTCTGGCAAGACCACCACTGTATATTCAATTTTCAGAGAAATAGACAGGAAGACAAGAAATGTTTTTTCAGTTGAGGACCCAGTGGAGTATAGCATGGATGGCGTAAATCAGATACAGATAAATGAGGACATAGGTTTTACATTTCCGAAAGCGTTAAGGCATATTCTCAGACAAGACCCAGATGTCATATTTATAGGAGAGATAAGAGACCCAGAATCAGCTGATATAGCACTGAAATCAGCTTTGACGGGACACCTGGTCATTGCTACGGTTCACTCAAAAGATGTCGCATCTTCCCTTGTAAGGTTGATGGACCTTGGAGTTCAGAAAAATGTACTTATTTCATCTATAAATCTTGGCATATCACAGCGACTTTTTAGAGTGCTATGCAGAGAATGTAGAGGTCAAGGTTGTTGGAGATGCGTGGGAGGGTTTTGTGGGAGAGAAGGAGTTTTTGAGGTGATTTTATTTGACGATGCGCTGAAAGAGAGGATAAGAATGACGAATATGACCGAAACAGAAATAAGGGAGTTGCTGATGAGGTCAGGTTTTTCACTTCTTGCAGATCAAGCTAAGCGCAAGGTTGCGGAAGGAAAAACTACGCAAGAAGAGATAAGTTTGATTTTGACGATTTAAATTATATTGGGATTATGGGAGAGGGTCGCGCATGGGGGTAAATATATAAAATGATTAAGCCTCCGTGCGAGGAAAGTCCGGCCTCTGAAGGTGAGGGGCGCCGGTTAAGCCTTGTGGAATTCCACAAGGTGGAGCCGGGGGATGAGTGTCCCGGAAAGTGCAACAGAAAATATACCGCCGTGTGTGTTTTTACACACATGGTAAGGGTGAAAAGGTGCGGTAAGAGCGCACCTCCGCTTCGGGTAACCGGAGCGGGTGGCAAACCCCGCCCTGAGCAAGGCCAAGTAGGGGGGAGTATCGCTCACTTAAGCTCCGGACCCCAAGGAGCGTGAGCGGGAAACGGGTGTCACCTTCCCCGTGATCACCCCCGGGTAGGCCGCACAGAGTAATGACCCTCAAATACAGAAGCCGGCTTATCCCATAATCCCCCTTTTTACTGTTTATCGGAGAACTCCTTGAAAATTTTCAGGCGTCTTTCAAGATACCCGATCTTCATTGAAAGCTCCTCAAAGCGTCTGCGGTGTTCATCTATAACCTCCGGTTCCGCCCTACTCATAAAATCAGGATTTGCAAGCCTCCTTTTTACCCTCTCAAACTCTGTTCTGGCTTCAATCAGGTTCTTCTCTATTTTATTTATGCTCTCTTTTATTTTCGCTCCCTCCACACAAACCGCAACAGTTATGTTGTTTTCAGACGAGGGCACAAATCCATCCGGAACCCTGTCGCCAAGCTCAACCTCAATATCAGTACCAGAAAGTCTATTCAACCACTCTATATTTGATTTCACAACAGAAAAAAATTCCTTGTTATCAGAACAGAGCACTTTTGCCACAACCTTTTGCGATGGCTTGAACCCAAGTTCCTCTTTCAGAGCTCTTAACTCACGCACCACAGATATAAGTTTTTCACCAAAATCAATTATTCTATCCTCATCTTGCATACTCTCATATCTTGGGAACTGCGCAAAAGATATCATCTCAGCTTCCTCGCTCAGGTAGCTCCACTTTCTTCTGAGAATATCCCATATATGAGCGGTGATGCACGGAGCAAAAGGATGAAGTAATCTGAGAGAATTATCGAGGACAAAAGCAAGAACGTTTTTCGCAGATTCACATGTGCTTCCATCGGAAAGTTCAGTTTTCGATATCTCTATATACCAATCACAAAAATCGTTCCAGAAAAATTCATATACCTCAGTTGCGGCCTGATTTATCCTTGCCTCCTCGAGATATTCTCTCACTTTACCTGCACACCTGTTAAGTTTTGCAACTATCCACATCTGGGCAATAGTTTTTGGTTGAAAATTTTTCTTCGGATTGTCAACGTTCATGATAACGAATTTTGAGGCATTCCATATCTTGTTCATAAAATGGTAGAAACTCATTATAGTCTTTTCAGAAAGCTTTATATCCTTGACCTGAGACGCAAGTATAGAAAGAGTAAACCTGAGAGCATCAGAACCATATTTCTGGACAAGGTCAAGAGGGTCAAGAACATTACCGCGCGTCTTTGACATCTTCAGTCCCTTTTCATCTCTTATAAGTCCATGCACATACACTTTGCGAAACGGCACATCTCCCATAAAGTAAAGTCCCATCATTATCATGCGAGCAACCCAGAAGAAGATTATGTCAAATCCAGTCACAAGAAGGTCGGTCGGATAAAAAGCTTTGAGTTTTTCAGTCTTTTGAGGCCAGCCAAGCACTGAAAAAGGCCAGAGAGCAGATGAAAACCATGTATCAAGAACATCTTTCTCTCTCTCAAAGTCTTCGGAATCACAGTATGGACATCTGTCTCTCTCAATTTCTCCATCATACGTTATAAATTTTTTATCGCATAATTTACAGGAAGCAACGGGAATTTCATGTCCCCACCATATCTGGCGAGATATACACCAATCACGCACATTCTCCATCCAAGATAGATAAAGGTTCTGCCAGTTTTTAGAAAGAAACTTCACCCTTTCTTTGATAACCGCGTCTATGGCATCCCGAGCTAAAGCATGAACTTTCAAAAACCACTGCCTTGAAACAATAGGTTCAACAACAGTTTTACATCTGTAGCATCTCCCAAGTCTGATATTGTAATCTTCTATCCTTTCAAGTAGATTGAGTTTTGCAAGGTCCTCCACTATCTTCTGCCTTGCAACAAATCTGTCAAGTCCTGCATACTGCCCATATGAAATTTTTCCAGCCTCATCCATTATCCTTATACCTGGCAGGTTATGAGCACGAGCTATTTCAAAATCTGCAAAGTCATGATATGGTGTCACCTTAACCGCTCCTGTACCAAAATTTTTATCCACCCTATCATCACGTATTACAGGAACTTCCCGCCAAACAAGGGGGACAAAGACCTTCTCAATTCCCATATATCTTTCATCTTCTGGATGGACAGCTACCGCGGTGTCGCCAAGGAGAGTTTCGGGACGAGTCGTCGCAACTTTGATCCCATCACCTATACTTGTAGCTCCTTTACCATCTCCTTCTATCCCACCTATACTCCGAGGATATGTTATATAATAGAGTTTCCCTCTTTCCTCAGAAAATTCAACCTCAAGGTCACTCAGAGCAGTTTTGCAAGATGGACACCAGTTTATTATATAATCATCCTGATATATCAAAGAGTTTTCAAAGAGAATTGAAAACGCTTTTGCAACCGCGCGTCTGTAACCCTCATCAAGGGTAAAACGAGAGGAGGACCAATCAACGGATAGAGCGAGTCTCTTCATCTGCTCATATATCCTTGCTTGACTCTCCTGACGCCAATTTTCAACGAATCTCAGAAATTCCTCTTTCGAAATTGATTCTCTCCTTATACCCTTCTTCTCCAAGTCTTTTGAGACAACATGCTGGGTTGCTATGCCCGCATGGTCGGTACCCGGAACCCACAGAACCTCATAACCACACATTCGTTTATATCTGACCATAACATCCTGAACAGTCATATTAAGAGCATGACCTATGTGCAATGAGCCTGTTATGTTGGGTGGAGGTATGGTTATACAATATTTCTTTTTGGGTGAAGATGGATCTACCCTGAAGGCACGAGCAAAAACCTCAACCCAAAAACTTTCCAAAGAAGCAGGTTCATAACTTGAAGATAGAGGGTCTATTGTAGAACTTTTCTCCATGAAAAATGCATGAAATTTTTTATCTATTTCCGCAAAAAAACCGCAATTTCCAAAAAAATGTATGTTGGACGAAAAATTTTATCCTTTATGGTTGATAGATATGAGACATATGAGGTTGATGTTCTTGTCGTAGGTGCGGGTGGAGCAGGTCTTAGGGCTGGTATAGAAGCTGCGAAAGAAGGTGTAAAAGTCGGTGTTGTGTGCAAATCTCTTTTGGGAAAAGCACATACCGTCATGGCAGAGGGGGGAATAGCAGCTGCTCTTGGCAATGTCGATCTGGAAGACAACTGGAAAGAGCATTTCAGAGATACCATGTATGGTGGTAAGTTTCTGAATGACTGGCGTTTTGCTCTGAAACATGCTCAGTTGGCACCCGAATGCATAAAAGAACTTGAAGAATGGGGAGGACTATTTGACAGAACAAGTGAGGGAAAAATAATGCAGAGAGCTTTCGGGGGACATTCATGGAGACGCCTCGTGCATATCGGAGACAGAACAGGACTTGAATTGATAAGAACACTACAAGATAAACTCCTCTCATTTGAAAATGTTGAAGTATTTCAGGAATGCACTATTATCCACCTTTTCAAGGAAGGAGAGTGTATAGCAGGAGCTTTAGGGTACTGGAGGGAAAGCGGAAGATTTGTTGTTTTTAAGGCAAAGGCAGTCATCCTCGCAACTGGGGGTCTTGGAAGAATATATAAGATAACGTCAAATTCATGGGAGTATACAGGCTCGGGATACGCATTGGCGCTCCTTGCAGGAGCTGAACTTATGGATATGGAATTCATACAATTCCACCCAACAGGTATGGTTTGGCCGCCGAGTGTGCAAGGAATACTTGTGACCGAAGCAGTAAGAGGAGAAGGAGGTAGACTTTACAACTCAAAGAGAGAAAGATTCATGGAAAGATACGACCCAGTGCGCCTTGAGCTCTCGACACGTGACCTTGTAGCAAGAGCAATATACACAGAAATAAAAGAAGGAAGAGGAACAGAGCATGGAGGTGTCTACCTTGATATATCTCATCTCCCAGCGGAGCAGATCAAAAAGAAATTACCCGGAATGTATAAACAGTTTCTTGAATTTGCAGGTATAGACATAACACGTCAGCCTATGGAAGTCGCACCAACTATGCACTACACGATGGGAGGAGTGAGAGTAGACCCTGAAAAACAGATGAGCAGAGTTCCCGGGCTTTTTGCCGCGGGAGAAACCGCAGCAGGATTACACGGAGCGAACCGGCTTGGAGGAAATTCTCTCTCCGATCTACTCGTCTTCGGTAAGCTCGCCGGAAAAGGAGCAGCAGAATACGCAAAATCACTTAGCTCAACCCCAAAAATAGATAAAGACGAACTTGAAAAGACCGTGAGAGAAGCTCTAAGACCATTTGAGGAAAAAGATGGTGTATCACCCTACGAAGTATACGATAAACTGAGAGAAACAATGCATAACCTTGTGGGAATATTCAGGGAGGAAAAAGACTTGAAAAGAGCTATCTCCGCCATAGAGGAACTCAAATCCGCAAAGATAAAAGTGAACGGTAATGTGATGTATAATCCTGCATGGCATCTTGCACTTGACCTAAAATTCATGCTCCTCTGTGCAGATGTAGTGGCAAGATGTGCTCTTGAGAGAAAAAACTCAATAGGTGCTCATTCACGCATTGACTACCCAAACGAACCAGAAGAAAAATACAATCATATAGCTTGGCTTGAAGACGGTGAGATAAAAATAAGAAAAGAACCTACACCTCAAATACCCGATGAACTTAAGGCTCTTTTGAAAATTCCTCCATCAAGAAAATGGGAGGAGAG
>FWWM01001480.1_pt1 | contig 42659 bp, 56 predicted proteins | sample 2228351 | NCBI WGS metagenome assembly FWWM01 (sample SAMEA103939774, study PRJEB20133) | metagenome
GAGGGCGGTCTCACCGTCGGCGCCGGCATCATCACCGAGATCCTGGAGTAAGCAGACGTTCTGCGTCGGGCGGGGCGTGCCCCCGCCCGACGCGGGGCATGTGCTGCCAAAGGGGAATCTATGGCAAAGCAGAAGATACGCATTCGGCTGAAGGCATACGATCACCGGGTGTTGGACCAGTCGGCGCGGCGGATCGTCGAGACGGCGGAGCGCACGGGCGCGCGCGTGGTGGGGCCGGTGCCCCTGCCCACGCGCATCGAGCGCTTCACCGTGCGCCGCTCCCCCTTCATCGACAAGGACTCGCACGAGCACTTCGAGATCCGCACGCACAAGCGCCTGATCGATGTGCTGGACCCGGATAGCAAGACGATCGACACCCTGATGCGGCTGAACCTGCCGGCAGGGGTGGACATCGAAATCAAGATATAGCCCGGTAGAGCGGAAAGGCCACCCTGGGGGCAACGCTCCCGTGGCCTGTGCAGCAGTGGGGATGATGTGGCTGGCCTGTCAGCAGACTGCCGGGCACAGTCCCGTGGAGGTACCATGAAGGGCATCATTGGCAAAAAGGTAGGGATGACCCAGGTTTTCGACGAGAGCGGGTCGGCGATCCCGGTGACCGTTATCCAGGCAGGGCCTTGCTACGTGACCCAGATTCGGACGGCTGAGCGCGATGGCTACGCGGCCATCCAACTGGGCTTCGAGGAGACCAAGCCCAAGCGCCTGACACGGGGCCAGTTGGGCCATCTCAAGCGCAATAACCTTCCGGCGCTGCGCTACCTGCGCGAGTTCCGCATCAAGAACGGTGAGGTAGACGTGGAGGAAGGCCAGCAGATTACGGTGAGCAGCGCCTTCGCCGTCGGCGACCGCGTCGACGTGGTGGGGACCAGCAAAGGGCGCGGCTTCGCCGGGACGGTCAAACGGCACGGCTTCAACCGCCAGCCCAAGACCCATGGCCAGTCGGACCGCGAGCGCGCCCCTGGCTCCATTGGCTCCACCACCACCCCTGGCCGCGTCCGCCCAGGGACGCGCATGGCCGGGCACATGGGCAACCAGCGGGTCACCGCGCAGAACCTGGAAGTGGTCGTGGTGGATGCCGAGCGGAATCTGCTGGCGGTGAAAGGGTCGGTCCCAGGGGCCAAGGGCGGCCTGGTCATCGTCAAGGCTGCCCGCGAGCGCAAGGGCCGCTAGGCCTGCAGGAGCATGAGTGATGAAAGTTCCCGTAAGGAATATGGCCGGTGAGGAAATCGGCACCGTCGAGCTCCCGGCTGAGATATTCGAGGCTAAAATCAACATCGATCTGATGCACCAGGCATACGAGCGCCAGAGGGCCAATGCCCGCCTGGGCACGCACAAAGCCCAGACGCGCGGCGAGGTGAGCCGCTCCAAGTCCAAGTGGTACCGGCAGAAAGGCACGGGCCGCGCCCGCCACGGCAGCCGCAACGCGCCGATCTTCGTCGGCGGTGGCAAGGCGCATGGGCCGCGCCCGCGCAAATACACCAAGAACATGCCGCGCAAGATGCGCCGGGCCGCGCTGCGCAGCGCGCTGAGCGCCCTGGTGCGGGATGACCAGTTGATCGTGGTGGACGAGCTGAAGCTGGAGCCGCGCACCAGGCTGGCAGCAGAAGCCCTGCGCAGGCTGACCGGCGACGCCAGCACCCTGCTGCTGGTGCCGGAGCGCGACGAGAACATTGAGCGCGGCACGCGCAACCTGCCCGCCGTGCGGACCCTGAACGCCCGTTACCTGAACATTCGGGACCTCTTCAGCCACGACAAGGTCGTGATGCCCCTCGGCGCGCTGGAGGTGATCCGCTCCTACCTGGGCACGGCACAGGAGGTCCAACATGGCTGAGATTCATCTCTATGACGTCATCCGGCGGCCCGTGATCACCGAGAAGACGCACACCCTGGCCGAGGACAACCGCCAGTACGCCTTTGAGGTGGACATACGCGCCAACAAGATTCAGATCAAAGAGGCCGTCGAGGTGATCTTCGATGTGACCGTGCAGAAAGTCGCCACGATGATCATGCCGCCCAAGCGCGCCTACCGTGGCCGCCGCCAGTACCAGCGCAAGAAGGCCTGGAAGAAGGCCATCGTCACGCTCGCGCCGGGGCAGAGCATCGACCTGCATAATCTGTAGGATGTGAACCATGCCGATCAAGAAGTACAAGCCCACATCCCCTGGCCGTCGCGGCATGACCGGCTCCACCTTCGAGGAGATCACGCGGAGCAAGCCGGAGAAGTCGCTGCTGGTGTCGCTGCGCAAGCACGGCGGGCGCAACAACACCGGGCGCATCACCGTGCGGCACCGGGGTGGCGGCCACAAGCGCCGCTATCGCATCATCGACTTCAAGCGCAACAAGTTCGATTGCGCGGCGCGGGTCGTCTCCATTGAGTACGACCCCAACCGCTCGGCGCGCATCGCCCTGCTGGAGTATGAGGACGGCGAGAAGCGCTACATCATCGCCCCACTGGAGCTGCAAGTGGGCGACCGCGTGGAAAACGGCCCGGATGCCGACATCCGCGCCGGGAACGCCCTCCCCCTGCGGCGGATTCCGGTCGGCTCGCTGGTCCACAACATCGAGCTACAGCCAGGGCGCGGGGGCCAGCTTGCGCGCGCTGCCGGCACCTCCGCCCAGGTGCTGGCCAAAGAAGGCAAGTACGCCACGCTGCGCCTGCCCAGCGGCGAGATGCGCCTGATTCACCAGGAATGCATGGCCACGCTGGGCCAGGTCGGCAACACCGACCACGGCAACATCAAGCTGGGCAAGGCCGGGCGCAAGCGCTGGCTGGGCTGGCGGCCCACGGTGCGCGGCTCCGCCATGGACCCCAACAGCCACCCACATGGTGGCGGTGAGGGGCGCTCGCCCATCGGCATGCCGGGGCCTAAGACGCCCTGGGGCAAGCCAGCCAGGGGGGCCAAAACCCGCCGCAACAAGGTGACCGATAAGTTCATCGTGCGTCGCCGTGGGCGCAAGCGTCAGTAGGTGTGAGGAGGAACGAGGATGTCGCGTTCGTTGAAGAAGGGGCCGTACATCGACCCCAAGCTGTTGCGACGCATTGAGGAGATGAACGAGCGGGGAGAAAAGCGCGTGATCCGCACCTGGAGCCGCGCCAGCACCATCTTCCCCCAGTTGGTTGGCCACACCATCGCCGTGCACGATGGACGCCGTCACGTGCCCATCTACATCACGGAGAACATGGTGGGCCACAAGTTGGGGGAGTTCGCCCCCACCCGCACCTATCGCGGTCATGAGGCCGAGAAGAAGAAGAGGCGGTAGCCATGCAAGTGCAAGCGGTGAGCAAACACCTGCCCATCTCGCCTCAAAAGCTCCGCCTGGTCATCGACCAGGTGCGGGGCATGTACGCGGATGAGGCGTCGGTGGTTCTGCAGCATATGCCCCAGAAAGGCGCTGCGCTGGCCCGCAAGACGCTGGAATCGGCCATCGCCAACGCCGAGGAGAACTTCGAGCTGAACCGCCAGGACCTGGTGATCGCCAAGATCGTGGCCGACGAAGGCCCCCGGCTCAAGCGCTATAAGGCCGGGGCGCGGGGCCGCTACAAGCCGCGCATCAAGCGCAGTTCGCACCTGACGATCATCCTCGAAGAGCGAGAGGAATAACCGTCCTATGGGCCGTAAAATTCATCCTGTTGGCTTTCGGCTGAAGATCAACCGGGATTGGGATGCCCGCTGGTACGCAGAGGGCGCGCGCTACCGCGACCTGCTGCAAGAGGATTTTGAGATCCGCCAGTTGATCCAGGAGCAGGGCAAGCGGGCGGCCGTCTCCCGCGTGGAGATCGAGCGCCACCCCAACCAGATTCAGATCACGTTGTACACCGCCAAACCCGGCATCGTCATCGGCAAAAAGGGCGACAACGTCAAGCAGTTGCGCACCGAGCTGGAAAAGCGCACCGGCAAAAAGATCAAGATCGAGGTCGAGGAGATCGAAAAGCCGGACCTGGACGCCCAACTGGTGGCGGAGAACATCGCCGGGCAGCTTGAGCGCCGCATCAGCCACAGCCGCGCCATGAAGCGCGCCATCACCCAGGCCATGCGCCAGGGGGCGGAGGGCATCCGCGTGCAGGTCAGCGGTCGCCTGGGCGGGGCGGAGATGGCACGCCGCGAATGGCAGGTCGATGGGCGCGTGCCGCGTAACACGCTGCGCGCCGACATCGACTTCGGCACCGCCGAGGCCCTGACCACCTTCGGGCGCATCGGGGTCAAGGTGTGGGTGTACAAGGGCGACGCGCTTCCCGAAGAAGCCGAGCAAGCCGCCGATGTCTATGTCAGCCAGTAGCGCGGCCCCGCGCCGGCTGGCTGCGTTCTGTGGAGTGGAACAGCGATGTTAATGCCAAAGCGGGTCAAATACCGCAAACAGATGCGTGGCCGCATGAAGGGCACCGCCCGGCGCGGCGCAGAGGTTCAGTTTGGCGACTACGGCCTGCAGGCCCTGGAGCCTGCCTGGATCACCAGCCGCCAGATCGAGGCCTGCCGCCGCAGCATCGTGCGCCACATCAAGCGCCGGGGGAAGGTCTGGATTCGCATCTTCCCGGACAAGCCGGTGACGGCCAAGCCCGCCGAAACCCGCATGGGCAAGGGCAAGGGATCGGTCGATCACTGGGTCGCCGTCGTCAAGCCGGGGCGCGTCCTCTTTGAGATGGCCGGTGTGCCGGAGGACGTGGCGCGGGAAGCGTTGCGCCTGGCCGCCTTCAAGCTGCCCATCCGTACCAAGTTCGTCAAGCGTATGGACTCCATCACGGGGGAGGAGGTGTCCTGATGAAGGCCCAGGAAATGCGCCAGATGAACAACAGCGAACTGCTCAGCGCCCTGGAGGACGCCAAGGCGGAACTCTTTAACCTGCGCTTTCAGCAGGCAGTGGGCACCCTGGAGGATGTCTCCCGCATCCGCGCCCTGCGTAAAGATGTCGCCCGCTACAAGACCATCCTGCGGGAGCGCCAGCTCGCCGCCGAGGAGGTCCGGCGGGAGGAGGAAGAGAACCATGCCGAATAACCGTCGGCGGCTGGTGGGCCGCGTGGTGAGCGACAAAATGGACAAGACGGTGGTGGTGGCCGTGGAGACCACCAAGCAGCACCGCCTGTACGGCAAAACCATCAGCATCGTCAAGAAGTACTTTGCCCATGACGAAAGCAACGCCATCCCGGTCGGCAGCACGGTCCAGATCGTGGAGAGCCGCCCGCTGAGCAAGCGCAAGCGCTGGGTGGTGGAGACGGTGCTCCGGCAGCCGGGCGAGGCCGCCGTAGAGGCTGCCTCCAGCGCGGAGGTGCTGTTGGGGGAGCAGAGCACGGTTGAAGCAGAGGCCGGGCCAGAGGGCGCAGAGGCCGCCGAAGCGGAGGCCGTAGAGGCAGGGGCCGCCGAAGCCCAGGCCGAGGCCGGGGAGTGAGCCGCCATGATCCAAAACGAGAGTCGACTCAAGGTTGCTGACAACACCGGCGCACGGGAGATTCTGGTCATCCGCATCATGGGTGGCTCCAGGCGCAAGACGGCCTCCGTGGGGGATGTCTTCATCGGCACGGTGAAGTCGGCCACCCCGCAGGGCGCTGTCAAGAAGAGCGACATCGTGCGCGCCGTGGTGGTGCGCACGGCCAAGGAGTACCGCCGCAGCGACGGCTCCTACATCAAGTTCGATGACAACGCCGCCGTGATCCTGGATGGGGAGACGCAGAACCCCAAAGGGACGCGCATCTTCGGCCCGGTTGCCCGCGAGCTGCGCGAAAAAGGCTTCATGAAGATCGTCTCGCTGGCCCCTGAGACGCTGTGAAGGGGAGCAGGAACATGCAACGCATCAAGAAAGGCGACAAGGTCGAAGTCATCGCCGGGAAGGACGTGGGGGCGCGCGGCGAGGTGCTGCGGGTCATCCCCAAGAAGAACCGGGTCGTCGTGGCGCAGGTCAACATCGCCAAGAAACACCAGCGGCCCATGCAGGCCGGGCGCAGCCAGATTCAGCCCGGCATCATCGAGTTCGAAGCGCCGCTGCACCTGAGCAACGTGATGCTGGTCTGCACCCAGTGCGACCGCCGCACCCGCGTCGGCTTCCGCATCAACGAGGAAGGCGAAAAAGTACGTGTCTGCCGCAAGTGTGGCGCGGACATAGACTGAGCAGTGTGAGGATAACGATGGCCAACGCTGTCTCCCGACTCAAACAGCATTACCGGGAAGAAGTGATCCCCGCCATGATGAAGGAATTCGGCTATTCCAACGTCATGCAGGTGCCGCGCATCGAGAAGATCGTGGTCAACGTCGGCGTGGGAGAGGCCCTGGACAACCCCAAGGCGCTCGACCATGCGGTGGAGGACATCCGCACCATCACCGGCCAAAGCCCGATCATCACCAAGGCGCGCAAGAGCATCGCGGCCTTCAAGCTGCGCGAGGGCCGCTCCATCGGCGTCAAGGTGACGCTGCGCGGCGAGCGCATGTGGGCGCTGCTGGACCGCCTGATCAACGTCGCCCTGCCGCGCACCCGCGACTTTCGCGGCGTCAGCCCAGAAGCCTTCGATGGGCGCGGCAACTACACGCTGGGGCTGCGCGAGCAGTTGCTCTTCCCGGAAATTCAGTACGACAAGATCGACAAGGTGCGTGGCATGGAGATGACCATCGTCACCACCGCCCAAACCGATGAAGAAGGGCGTCGCATGCTCAGGCTGCTGGGCATGCCCTTCCGTGAAAACTGATGGCTAACCACCCCGGCAATGCGGCGCCCGTTTAAGCGCCCGCCGGGGCAGGAGGAGGTTCTTAATGGCCAAGAAGTCCATGGTAGCACGCGAGAAGAAGCGCAAGTACAAGGTGCGGGTGCGCAACCGCTGCCAGTACCGCGACCCCAATTCGGGCAAGGTCTGCGGGCGTCCGCGCGGCTATATGCGCCGCTTTGGGCTGTGCCGCATCCACTTCCGTGAGCTGGCGCTCCAGGGCAAGATTCCTGGGGTGGTCAAGTCGAGCTGGTAGGGGGGTGCCATGTACAGCGATCCTATCGCGGACATGCTCACGCGCATCCGCAACGCCCTGATGGCGAACCAGACGACGACTGTCGTCCCGCACTCCAAGCTCAAAGTGGAGATCGCCCGCATTCTGAAGGAAGAGGGCTACATCGAGGATTACACGGTGGGCCAGGAAACACCGGCTCCCCTCATCCACATCCGGCTGAAATACTACGGCGACCGCCGCAACAAGCGCCCGGTGATCACCGGGCTGGAGCGGGTCAGCAAGCCGGGCCGTCGCGTTTACCGCAAGCGCAACGAGCTGCCCTGGGTGCTCAGCGGCCTGGGCGTCGCCATCGTTTCCACCTCGCAGGGCCTGATGACCGCCCAGGATGCCCGGCGCAAGGGCATCGGCGGCGAAGTGCTCTGCAAGGTGTGGTAGGGTCGAGAGAGGGGTAACCATGTCTCGAATCGGAAAGCAACCCATCACCCTGCCCCCCCAGGTCGAGGTGACCATAAACGGCCCCGATGTCACGGTCAAAGGCCCCCGGGGGACGCTCACGCGATCCTTCCACCCGGACCTGACCATCACCAAGGATGACGGCCAGTTGATCGTCAGCCGCCCCACGGACCAGCGCCACCACCGCGCGCTGCACGGCCTGACACGGGCCTTGCTGAACAACATGGTGGTCGGCGTCAGCGAGGGCTTCCGCAAGGTGCTGGAGATCGAGGGCGTGGGCTACAACGCCCAGATGCAGGGCGATACGCTGGTCATGAAGCTGGGCTTCTCCCACGACGTGGTGGTGGAACCGCCGGAGCACATCAAGTTCAGCGTGGAGGAGCGCGGGCGCGTGATCATCGTGGAAGGTATCGACAAGCAGGTTGTCGGCCAGGTGGCTGCTGAGGTTCGCGCCTGGCGTCCGCCGGAGCCGTACAAGGGCAAGGGCATTCATTACCGGGGCGAGCAGGTCCGCCGCAAGGTCGGCAAGGCCGGTAAGGTAAAGTAGGGTAGGACCTATGGGCAAGACAAGTCAGAAGAGGCTGGCGCGCCTGCGCCGCCATCGCCGCGTGCGTGCGCGCATCTCCGGCACTGGCGCACGGCCTCGCTTGAACGTGTTTCGCAGCAATGAGCATATCTACGCCCAGCTCATCGACGATGTGGCCGGGCATACGCTGGTCTCCGCCTCCACCATTGATCGGGCTGTGCGGGACCAGGTGGCAGGCAAAACCAAAACCGACGCCGCCCGCATTGTCGGGAAGGCGCTCGCCGAGCGCGCCAAAGAGGCCGGGATCACCACCGTCATCTTCGACCGGGGCGGTTGGAAGTACCACGGGCGGGTGAAGGCCCTGGCGGAAGGCGCGCGCGAGGGCGGGCTGGAGTTCTAAAGATCGGAGTCGCACATGGCAGGAAAACCAGGCAATAACCGGGGTCCCCGGCGCGACCGCCGCGAGGAAGAATACGACGAGCTGGATGAGCGCGTCATCGACATCTCCCGCGTGGCCAAGGTGGTCAAGGGCGGGCGGCACTTCGCCTTCCGCACCGTCGTGGTGGTGGGGGACAACAAAGGGAGCGTCGGCATCGGCGTGGGCAAGAGCCGTGGCGTGCCGGATAGCATCCGCAAGGGTTCGGAGCGCGCGCGGAAGACCATGGCCCGCGTCGCGCTGGCCGGCTCCACCATCCCTCACACCGTGGTGGGGCGTCATGGTGACGCGCGGGTGGTGTTGCGGTCCGTCTCGCCCTGCACGGGGGTGATCGCCGGAGGGGGCGTGCGCGCCGTGCTGGAAGCGGTGGGCATCCGCGACATCCTCAGCAAGAGCCAGGGCAGCGCCAACATCCTGAACGTGGCCTTCGCCACCCTGGACGCCCTCCAGCAGCTCAAAGACGTGGAGGAGCTGGCGGCCATGCGGGGCAAACCCGTGGAGGAGGTCAGGCCGTTCTGGTTGCGCAAGCGGGGTGCAGAATGAGCCAGGCAAAGCATCTTAAGGTCACGCTGGTCAAGAGCGCCATCGGCTACAACGAGCGCCAGAAGCGCACCCTGCGCGCCCTGGGCCTGCGCAGAATGAACCAGAGCGTGCTGCAAACCGACACCCCGGCCATCCGGGGCATGATCCGGCAGGTGGAGCATCTGGTAAGCATCGAGGAAGTTGAAGGCGATGAAACTGCATGATCTGCGCCCGGCTCCGGGCGCTAAAAAAGAGAAGATTCGGGTGGGCCGTGGCACCGCCGGGCGCAGGGGCAAAACCGCCGGGCGCGGCACCAAAGGCCAGGGCGCGCGCACCGGCGGCGGCAAAGGGCCGTACTTCGAGGGCGGCCAGTTGCCCCTGGCCCGCCGCCTGCCCTTCAAGCGCGGCTTCAACAACCTGTTCCGCATCGCGTACCAGGAAGTCAACGTGGACGAGCTGGCCGCGCGCTTCCAGGCGGGCGAGGAGGTCTCCCCGCAAACGCTGGCGGAAAAGCGGCTCATCCGCGATGCCGAGCAACCGGTGGTCGTGCTGGGGCGGGGCAAGCTGGACAAGAAGCTGACCGTGCGGGCGCACCGCTTCTCCCGCTCCGCTCAACAGAAGATCGAGGCGGCGGGCGGGTCCGTGGAAGTGCTGGAGCTGTTGCTGACCGGCGCGCGAGCCACCATCAAGAAGCTGACCCGCGAGCAACTGGAGGCGCTGCGCGCCCAGCGGCAATCCCGCTAAACCTGCGGTAAACTCTTGCGGCGTCAGCTAGGGCCGGCCCGCTGCCCCCAACCGTGCGGCAGCGGAGGCCCGCTGCGCGCCAGCAGGCGCATGCCGCTAACGACGATATAAGGAAGCAATCCATGATCGAGGCACTGCGGAATTCGTTCCGCCTTCCAGACCTGCGGAACAAGCTGCTTTACACGCTGCTGATCCTGGTGGTGTATCAGTTTGCAGCGCACGTCCCCGTGCCTGGGGTCAACCGCGACGCCCTCACGGCGCTGTTCAGCAGCGAAGGGGCCGGGCTGATCAACGTGCTCAACCTGCTTTCAGGCGGCGCGGTCTCCAACTTCAGCGTGATCGCCAACGGCGTGTACCCCTACATCACCGCAACGATCATCATGCAGTTGCTTACGCCGATCATCCCGCAGTTGGAAGCCATCCAGCGGGAACCGGGCGGGACGGACAAGCTCAACCAGTACAGCTACTACCTGGCGATCCCGATGGCGGCCCTGCAATCCTACGGGCAGATCAACATCTTCAGCAGCCTGGCGGGCGGGCAGCAGATCATCGAGGGCTTTGGCTCCGATCCGCTGATCACCATCTCCACGCTGTTCACCATGACCGCCGGGACGATGTTCGCCATCTGGCTGGGCGAGCTGATCACGGAGCAGGGCATCGGCCAGGGCCTGAGCATCATCATCTTCTCCGGCATCGTGGCCCAGGTCCCCTTCAACCTGGGGCGGCTGATCCTGAACAGCCCCAACGCCCTCTACAGCGTGGCCGTGTTCGTCGTCCTCACCGTGATCACGGTGCTCGTCATCGTCGTGGTGCAGGAGGGCACGCGGCGCATCCCGGTGCAGTACGGCAAGCGCGTGCGCGGGCGCAAAATCTACGGCGGCGGCAGCACACACATCCCGCTGCGCGTGAACACGGCGGGCATGATCCCGCTCATCTTCGCCCAGAGCTTCATCACCTTCCCCGCCATCCTGGCCAGCCTGTTCCCGCCGGGGGAGCTGGGGAACGCCATCCGCGACACCTTCGGCAACCAGAGCGGCTTCACCTACTGGTTCGTCTACTTCCTGTTCGTGGTAGGCTTCACCTACTTCTACACGGACGTGATGGTGCAGAACCAGAACCTGGCGGAGAACTTGCAGCGGCAGGGGGGCTTCATCCCCGGCATCCGTCCGGGCAAGCGCACCCAGGATTACATCACCCACGTGGTGCGGCGCATCACGCTGGTGGGGGCGTTGTTCCTGGGCGGGGTGGCCGTGCTGCCGGGCGTGGTGCAGGTGCTGGATAGCCTGCTGTTCCCCGGCACGGCGGCCACCGGCTTCAGCAGCAACCCGGCCCTGGTCATCAGCAGCGCCGGCCTGATCATCGTGGTCGGCGTGGTGATCGACACCATGCGCCAGTTGGAAGCGCAGCTCGTCATGCGCAACTACGAGAGCTTCATGCGCTGAGCGCACGGACGCGGGCAGCCGCTGGCGGGGCCGGAACACCTGAAGGGAAGGAGGGGCGATGTACCTTGTCATGATGGGCGTGCAGGGGGCCGGCAAAGGAACCCAGGCGGCGGCCATCCAGGAGCGCTGGGACATCCCGCACATCACCAGCGGCGGGCTGTTCCGCGCCATGAAGGACCAGGATACCCCCCTGGCCCGCCGGGTGCAGGACATCATGGCGCGGGGCGAGCTGGTGCCAGACGACATCACCATTCAGATCATCCGGGAGCGCATCACCCAGGACGACGCCCGCGACGGCTTCATCCTGGATGGCTTCCCTCGCACGCGCCCCCAGGCGGAGGCGCTGGACGCGCTGATGGCCGAGCTGGGCAAAGCCCTGACGGCGGTCGTCTACCTGCACATCAGCGACCAGGAGGCCGTGGAGCGGATCAGCGGCAGGCTCCAGTGTGAGCTGGACGAGAAGCACATCTACCACGTCCGCTACAACCCGCCCCAGAAGCCGGGCGTCTGCGACATCGACGGCGGGCAGCTCTTCACGCGGGAGGACGACAGGCCGGAGGCCGTGCGCAAGCGCATCGCCGCCTTTCATGAGAAGACGCAGCCCCTGCTGGATTATTACCGGCAGAAGGGCCTGCTGCTGGAGATAGACGCCGAGAAGTCGATTGAGCTAGTGACCGAAGACGTGTTGCGGGCGCTGGAATCGGTGCGCGCCTGAGCAAGAGCAAGACCCTGGCAGACGCTTATGGCCGTAATCCTCAAGACCTGTGACGAGCTGGAGATCATGCGGGAGGCCGGGCGCATCAACGCCCTGGCCCTGGCCGCCATGCGCCAGGCGGTGCAGCCCGGCGGCAGCACGCGGAGCTGGACCGCATCGCCGCCGAGGTGCTGGCCAGGCACAACGCCCAACCCGCCTTCCTCAACTACCCGCCCGGCAGCCCGCACCCCTTCCCGGCAACCATCACGGCCAGCATCAACAACGAGCTGGTGCACGGCATCCCCTCCGCTGATCGCATCCTGCAGGAGGGGGACATCATCAGCCTGGACTGCGGCACGATCTACGAAGGGTACGTGGGGGACTCGGCCTTCACCATGGGCGTGGGCCGCGTCAGCCCGGCGGTGGAGCAGCTCCTCAAGGTCACCGAGGAGGCGCTGTGGGTGGGCATCCGGCTGTGCACGGCAGGCCGCGAATCCCACGAAATCTCCAGGGCCATCCAGAAGTTCGTGGAAAGCCACGGCTACAGCGTGGTGCGGGAATACACCGGCCACGGCGTCGGCAGGAGCATGCACGAGGACCCCCAGATACCGAACTGGTGGCCGCGCCGCCCCAGGCGGCATGGCTGGCAGAGCGTGACCCTGCAACCGGGGATGACCTTTGCCCTGGAGCCGATGGTCAACGCCGGCCTGCCGGAGACGCGCGTGCTGGACGACCACTGGACGGTGGTCACCGCCGACGGCTCCTTGTGCGCCCATTTTGAGCACACCGTCGCCGTCACCGAAGGGGAACCGATCATTCTGACCGCTGACCCCTAGACGGGGGCCATGTTTTCTGATAAAATGTTATTTTGCGTATGCGAACGAAAACGATAGGGGAAGCCAATGAAAGTCAGTGCATCCGTAAAGCGGCGCTGCCCCAAGTGCAAGATCATCAAGCGTCACGGCAGAGTGATGGTGATCTGCTCCAATCCCAAGCACAAGCAGCGCCAGGGCTAGGCGAAGGATAGGCACGCATGCGTATTCAAGGTGTAGACCTGCCCCGCGACAAGCGGGTCGAAGTCAGCCTCACGTATCTGTACGGCATCGGGCGCTCCCTCAGCAGGGAGGTCCTGGCCCAGGCCGGGGTGAACCCCGACAAGCGGACCAAAGACCTGACCGAGGCCGAGATCACCTCGCTGCGCCAGGTGCTCAGCAATTACCGTATCGAGGCCGACCTGCGCCGCGAGGTGCAGATGAACATCAAACGCTTGCAGGAGATCGGCTGCTACCGGGGGTTGCGGCATCGCTATCACCTGCCGGTACGCGGGCAGCGCACCCGGACGAACGCACGCACCCGCAAAGGCCCCAAGAAGACGGTGGCCGGGCGCGGGCGTCGTCGCGGCATGAAGAAGAAGTAAGCCTCATACCGCAGTGCCATCTGGCGGCTGGTCCCAGGGGGGCGGAGCAGGGCGTGTACTCAAGCACACGTCCTGTTGATCTGAAGGCTGTAGCGCAGGGGGCCAGCCCGCCAGCAAGAGGCCCCGGCAGCAAACCCATAGAGCACACAGCAAGGATGGATGAGAGATGGGACGGAGACGAGCATCTCGCCGCGCAGGAGCGCGCAAGGTCAAAAAGAACATTCCGTATGGGCAGGCGCACATCCACGCCACCTTCAATAACACCATCGTCAGCATGACCGACCAGCAGGGCAACGTGGTCGCCTGGGCCAGCGCCGGGACTTCTGGCTTCAAAGGCTCGCGCAAGAGCACGCCCTACGCCGCCCGCCTGGCCGCGCAGCAGGCCAGCGCCACGGCCCAGGAGCACGGCATGCAGGAAGTGGACATCCTGGTCAAGGGGCCTGGCCCTGGCCGCGAAGCGGCGATCCGCGCCATTCAGGCCAGCGGCATCAAGGTCCGCTCGATCACGGATGTGACGCCGGTGCCGCACAACGGCTGCCGACCGCCCAAGAAGCGCCGCGTCTAGCGCGGAAGCAGGCCTTTTTACCCATTACCTAATCGTGCGGAGGACGACGAACACCCATGGCACGTTATATCGGCCCTGTTTGTAAACTCTGCCGTCGCGAAGGTGAGAAACTGTTCCTGAAAGGCTCCCGTTGCCTTTCGCCCAAGTGCTCCTTCGAGCGGCGGTCCTATCCCCCCGGCCAACATGGCCGCGATGCGCAGTTCCGGCGCGGGCGCGCGTCGGACTACCAGTTGCAGTTGCGCGAGAAGCAGAAGGCGCGCCGGATTTACGGCGTGCTGGAGCGGCAGTTCCGCCGCTATTTCCGCGAGGCGCTGCGCCGCCCCGGCCTGACCGGTTCCAACCTGCTGGCCATTCTGGAATCGCGGCTGGACAACGCCATTTACCGCCTGGGGCTGGCCGAGTCGCGGGCGCACGCCCGCCAGTTGGTGGCCCACGGCCATTTTGCCGTCAACGGACGGCGCACGACCATCCCGTCCTATTTGCTCAGCCCCGGCGACGTGATCAGCATCCGCGAAGGCAGCCGCAAGCGGCCCTACTTCCGTGATCTGCGGCAGGTGTTGGAAAACCGCCCGCCCACCCCGGAATGGCTGGAGCTGAACACCAGCCAGTTGGAGGGGACCGTTCTCCGTAACCCTGAACGTCGCGACATTGATATGACGATCAACGAGCAGTTGATCGTGGAATACTACTCGCGCTAACCCATGCACAATGACGGCGGAGGGGGGCTGCCCCCCACCGCCGGATTCTGTAAGCCTCACCCCCGGCAGGAGGAGGTTTCTTTGACGAGCAATAGCAGTAGCAGCATGGTACTGCCCAAGATCGAGGCAGATGCCAAAACGCTAAACTATGGGCGCTTTTTCATCAGCCCGCTGGAAAACGGCTACGGCATCACTATCGGCAACGCCCTGCGGCGCGTGTTGCTGTCGTCGCTGCCGGGCGCGGCGATCACGTCGGTGCGCGTGATCGACGTGCCGCATGAGTTCAGCGCAGTGCCCGGCCTGCGGGAAGATATGACCCAGATCATCCTGCAGCTCAAGCAGGTGCGCCTGAAACTCTATGACGTGGACTCCGCCCGCCTGACGCTGGAAGCGCGCGGCGCGGGCACGGTGACGGCGGCGGACATCATCTGCCCGCCAGAGGTCGAGATCATCAACCCGGACCTCTACCTCTTCACCTCCGACAGCGAGAACACGCACCTGGAGATGGAGCTGAGCGTGCATACCGGGCGCGGCTACAGCCCGGTCGAGGAGCGCGACCGTCTTTCCATCGGCGAGCTGCCGGTGGACGCCATCTTCAGCCCCATCCGGCGCGTGAACTACACGGTAGAGCCGTCGCGGGTGGGCCAGCGGACCAACTACGACAAGCTCGTGCTGGAGATCTGGACGGATGGCTCCATCCGCCCGGAAGAGGCCATGAGCCAGGCCGCCCAGATTTTGATGAACCACCTGCGGATCATCGCCGGGGTCAGCCCCCAGACCTTCCTGGAGCCGGAGCCGGTGGAGGAGCCGGAGGAGGCAACCCGCCCGGAGATGTACGACCTGCCCATCGAGACGCTGGACCTCAGCGTGCGGGTCTTCAACTCGCTGAAGCGCACCGGCATCACCACCGTGGGGGAGGTGCTGGAGATGCTGGAGCGCGGCCAGGATGCCATGCTGGCCATCCGCAACTTCGGCGAGAAATCGCTGGCGGAACTGAAGCAGAGACTCAAGGAGAAGGGCTACCCGGTCGAGGAAGAGTCGTCCGAGGTGCCCGGCTAGGCACAGACTGGGAGTTGGTAAACCCATGCGACACCGTGTAGCAGGCAAGAAACTGAGCCGCACCAAGGACCACCGCCGGGCCTTGCGGCGTAACCTGATTACCGAGCTGTTCCGCCACGAGCGGATCAAGACCACCCGCGCCAAGGCGGAGGCCGTGCAGGGCGCGGCAGAGAAGCTGATCACCCTGGCCAAGCGCGGCCTGGCCCACGAGGACCCGGCCCGCGCCGTCCACGCCCATCGGCTGGCCAACGCCCGGCTGCATGACCCGGCGGTGGCCAAGAAGCTGATGGACGAGCTGGCCCCGCGTTACGAAGACCGCCCCGGCGGCTATACGCGGATGATCAAGCTGGGTTTGCGCCAGGGTGACCGCGCCGAGATGGTGATCCTGGAGCTGGTGGACCGCGAAGAGGCGTAGGGGGCTTCCGGGCGGGAATGCACATCCCGCCGGGCTGCGCGCCATGGCCCGCTACCGCGCCGTTCTGGCCTACGACGGCACCGCCTACCACGGCTTTCAACGCCAGGCGGCGGGGCGGCCCACCATCCAGGGGGCGGTGGAGGCGGCCATCGAGCGGGTCACCGGGGCGCGGGTGACGGTCAGCGGGGCCGGGCGCACCGATGCCGGGGTCCACGCCAGCGGGCAGGTCATCGCCTTCGACGTGGCGTGGCGGCACGAAGCAAGCGCCCTGTTGCGGGCGCTCAACGCAAACTTACCAACCGATATCGCGCTGCAGCAGATCGCCGTGGCCGGGGAGGATTTCCACCCCCGCTTCAGCGCCAGGAGCCGCACCTATGCCTACCGCTTCTACCAGCGGCGCATCCGCAACCCCCTGTGGGACCGCTACTGCTGGCGGGTGGCGGAGCCGCTGGACGAGGAAGCAATGCGGCGAGCGGCAGCCCTGCTGGTGGGCGAACACGACTTCGCCACCTTCGGCCAGCCCCCCTGGGGGGAGGGCACCATCCGCCAGGTGATGGCTTCGACGCTGACCAGGGAGGGCGACCTGTACAGCTACCGTATCACGGCCAACGCCTTTTTGCAGCGGATGGTGCGCAGCATCGTGGGGACCCTGGTCGAAGTGGGGCGCGGCGCGATGGATGTGGAAGCCTTTGCGGCGGCCCTGCAGGCCGCCGAGCGGAGTCTGGCCGGTCCTACCGCCCCGGCGCACGGCCTGACTCTGGAGTCTGTCGAGTATTGAGGTATCGCTGAGGTATCGCTGAAAGGAAGCTGCGCGGGCCGCGAGACGCCCGCCGTAACGGAGCTGGCAACATGCGTGTGAAAACCTATGTCACCAAACCTGCCGAGATCGAGCGCGAATGGTGGGTGGTGGACGCCAAGGGCCAAACGCTTGGGCGTCTCGCCTCACGAATCGCCAGGATTTTGAAGGGCAAGCACAAGCCCATCTACACCCCCAACCTGGATACGGGGGACTACGTGGTCGTGATCAACGCGGACCGCGTTCACGTGACGGGCAAGAAGCTGGACGACAAGTTCTACTACCGCCATTCAGGCTACCCCAGCGGCCTGACCAGCACCTCCCTGCGCACCATGATGCAGAAATCGCCGGAACGGGTGATTCAGTTAGCCGTCAGGGGGATGCTGCCCAAGAACGCCCTGGGCCGCAAGATGCTCAAGAAGCTAAAGGTGTACGCGGGCGATTCACACCCGCACGAGGCCCAGCAGCCCAAGCCGCTTGACCTTGATAGTGTGAAGTGAGACGCAAAGAGGAAACCAGCATGGCCAATCAGTACTACGAAGGCATCGGACGCCGTAAGACCTCCACGGCGCGTGTGCGCCTCCATCCCAACGGCAGCGGCAGCGTGATCATCAACGACAAGCCCGGCGAGGAGTACCTGCCTCGCGAGGGCGATCTGGCGCACGCGCTGTCGCCCCTGCGCGCCCTGGGCCAGGAAAGGCTGTACAACATCACGGTTCACGTCAAGGGCGGCGGCATCAGCGGCCAGGCCGATGCCATCCGCCTGGGCGTGGCCCGCGCGCTGGTCAAGATCAACCCCGATCTGCGCACCATGCTGCGCCAGCACGAACTCCTGACCCGCGATCCGCGCATCAAGGAGCGCAAGAAGCCCGGCCTTAAGCGTGCCCGCAAGGCGCCAACCTACACCAAGCGCTAAAGGCGCGTCGCCGGAACCCGGCAGGGGTTGCTGTTCGCGTTGGGGGGCGCGCACGCTGCCGGGCAGCGCGTGGCCGAAACTATCCAGCAAAGTAACCGGGGCGCAGATCGCACCGCCGCTCGACGTGGCGATCCGCGCCCCGTGTGCCGCCTGCCCCTCACTGTGTGTGAACGGAGTGGAACGCGCCGACCATGCCTGACTATGAAGACCACCACGACGATCCCCTGGCTGACGAAACGGACACCCCCCTTGAAGCCTACTGCGTGAAATGCAAAGAGACGGTGGAGATGGAGGAGCCACAGCCGGTGTGGACGCGCAAAGGCGCGCCCGGCACGCGCGGCTTCTGCCCGGTCTGCGGCACCACCGTCTTCCGCATGGGCCGCACGGAGGCGCACCGCAACCTCAAGCGGCCCAGCGCGGTGAAAGTGGCCGAGGGAGCCTCGCACGGGCGGCAGCGGCGGCCCAGCCGGGCCGTCTCCGCCACCTACGTGAACTACGCCGACGCCGATGCAGTGTTCGTCCACCGGTTGGCGGACGACCTGCGCAACATGGGCGTGCAGACGTGGCTGCCCCGCCAGGAGAACGGCGAGATCGCCTGGGCCGGCGGCGTGCACCCGGCGCTGGAGGACTGCACCCAGATGGTGGTGGTGCTCTCGCCGCAGGCGGTGGCCGACGAAGCAGTGCAGCAGGCGTGGCGCTTCTTCCGGGACAGGCGCAAGCGGATCGTCGTGGTCAGCAGGGGCGCGGTGCCCGTGCCGGACGACCTGCGCCGCGCGCCGCGCGTGGACTTCAGCGGAGAGTACCGCCCTGCCCTGCGGGAGCTGGTGCTGGCCCTGGCGGAATGATCAAGTGGGCGGCGGTTCATTTCCGCCGCAGCCTCGCTCTATACCCTGGCCTGGACTCACCTTGAACGGAGAGCAACTCCCCCTGTACAACCTCCTGCTGGCCCCGCTGGTGGCGGGGAGCGTGGTCGGCGCCTGGGTGGCTACCGGGCGGCTCTTCGTGGCGCGCATGGGCGGCGTGCGCCTGCCGGTGTGGATACCCTGGGTGGTCACGCCTGTCGCCGTGGTCGCCGGGCTGGTGGTCATCGCCTCGCAGGTGATCGCCGCCTCGGCCAGCCTGGTGGCGCAGCCCTCGGCGGAGCGTGGCGCGGCGGCCCTTATCGCCGTATTGCTCAGCCCGGTGTGGACGGGCAGCGCGGCGCTGGCCGTGCTGGGGATGGCCCTGCACTACAGCCTGGACGGCCTGCTGGCCCTGCTTCACCTGCACCCGGTGGTGCAGGAAGGGCTGGCGCTGGGCATCCGCGCCGCCTGGGCCACGGTGGGGCTGCTGGTGCTGCTCTTTGGGCTGCAAATCGCCTACACCGACGTGGTCGGGCGCTTCCACGCCACGGTGTACGACGTGGTCGGCGGCAGCGCGCTGCACATCCTGCTGGACCTGGCCGCCATCGGGCTGGCCCTGCTCGGCATGGCCGCCCCGGCGCTGATCGAGCGGCGGCCCCCTCCGCCGCAGGCCAGCCACGATCCACCGGGCGCGCCCTGAGCGGCAGGCGCGGACACCCGCACCGCTGCCGCAGATTGAGCTGCCCGCCCGGCCACGCGCTACCGCTACCCCGGCCCGATCATCACCACCATGGCTGCCGCTTTGTCGCCCTCGTGCGTCAGGCTGACCTCCCATTCGGTCAGGCCCAGCGCATGCGCCCGCGCCAGCGCCGCGCCGTGCAGGTGCAGGACGGGGCGCTGCAAGGAGTCGCGCCCGATCTCGATATCCACCCAGCGCACGTCGCCGATGCCGCAACCGAGGGCTTTGGCGGCGGCCTCCTTGGCGGCGATGCGCGCCGCCAGCCGCAGGGGATGCCCCTCGCAGATGGCGACCTCCTCCGGCGTGAAGAAGCGCGCGTAGAAGCGCTCGCCGTGGCGGTCCCGCGTGCGCTCGATGCGCTCGATGCTGATCAGGTCCAGGCCGATGCGGAGCATGGACTATGTATCACGGTATAAGAGGAAACTGTTTGGGCAACCCTGAGAGTTCAGGGAATCTGAATTTAGAAGCTTTAAGATAGCTCTCGCGTATCTCAAACGCCAACCATCGACGGTTTAAAGCTTCACATACATCACCGGTGACCACACTACCTGCAAAAGGATCCACAACAAGATCACCTGGGTCCGTAAGAAATTTTATGAAAAACTCAGGTAATCCATGTGGAAAGCGCGCAGGATGCGGTTTAATTCCGTTTGCGCGGCAGGCTTGTAAATAATTGCTATTCGAGTCTGTGTTCGCAAGTTCAATCAAGTTTGGTGGAATCGCCCCTCCATTATCCTGGCTGAAATTCTCCGAAATGTCATGTCCCGAAGGGCGCTTTTTAGCGCGATACCCATTCTGTAACAAAGCCCTCATCGAATCGCTATAAGGTTTTAGCACTTTACGATTACTGGCCTTGGGGAAGGGTGTTTTAGACAGCCACCAGACGGTATTCACGGCATCTTTGACGCGAATGCGCCGAACAGTGACCCATTCAGCTGGTGAAGGCAACTTAGCCGGGTTATACCAAAAAAATTCCTGGCTAAGATGCAAACCAAGTTGTTCAACCAGCGCAATCACCAGTTTAAAGTGATACAGTGAACGAGTAGGTTGGCCCTTAATCCACGTGCCCCCAATATCAACAACGATGCTTCCATCATCTGCAATAATGCGTTTCATTTGCTCGGCAAAGGGTAAAAACCAATCGACATACTCTTGGGCATGCACATTGCCGTATTCCTTCTTGCGCTTCAAGGCAAATGGTGGCGAAGTCATGATCAGATTGACAGCACCATCTGGAATCTGCCGCATAAGCGCCAATGAGTCGCCCAAAAAAGCGGCCCCTCGCTGAGTCCTATAATAGGCTGGTACCTGAAACCATTTCAGCTCATCCATGCTGCGCCCCTAGAACTTATGTACTACCTCTTATTGTAGGCATGGTTCTATTAGCTGTCAATCGGCGTCAGCGACGCGCTTCAAAGGTGCGCCGCAGGTTTTCAGCCGACGGGTGATACTTTTCGTTCTCAGGCAACCAAAGTCTCTCCCTCAACGTTGCCCGCAGATCTTCCAGGCTTCCAGTTCGCCCAATCCGATCATATTCCGCCACATAGCGCTGGTTGATAGAAATTCCGCCATTCCCGTCCACCAATATGAGACCCTTATCATACATATGATGGCAATTCGGACAGAGTCCCAGCCCATTGTCGTAAGTGTCTGTGCCGCCTTCAGACACAGGGACGATGTGCGCAGCTTCCAGCACATAGTCATATTGGAAGCCGCATATCGCGCACCTGTCGTAAACACGCTTGATGGCCTCGGAAAACTGACGATTACGAATATAGTGCTCAACCTCTGTGACTGCGCGCCTGCGTTCTTCAGCAAGTAAGAGAGGCAGTCGGCTGAGATCGGCTTTCGGATCAAACGCCCGCCTGACAACGGATTCTTCCTCAACAGCTGCTTCAACTATAGCGGGCGTCAGATTATGGAACCCTTCCGCATGTTCCAGATACTCTACGATCTCATCGAGGTGGAACACGACCACGGTTTCGTCGTTTTCGCGTACCTGAAAGGCTATTCCGCTTTTCAAAGCCTGTTCGATAGTGTGCTCTTTCACTTGTAGAGAGGCAGAGTAAGCATATTCCCGGTGTCTCTCAGGATCGTATGCAGCAACCACATAGCCAGCATCGGTAGGGAAAAAGCCGAATAACACAGTCTTTGCATCTTCCGAGAAACGCAGGTAGTTTCTGGCGCCAGCACCACGTTGATCACCGTCAAAAATCATCTGGGCGTGCATTTCTCCAGCGGGACGATGGTGGTCGCTTGGGGATGAACCGAGTCGAAACTGATGTGTTATACGCCGAGCATGCACGATGAGCTTGCGGGTGGCATCATGACCGGAGAATTCCAAGATGAGTGGGTTGGGCAACTCACCCGCTGGCAAACTGGCTCGCCATCCCTCTCTGGCCATTGCCTGGACGAGCGCTTCTGCGAAGTCTCTATCGAATGCCATACCCCCTCCATAAGCCAGGGCTGAAGACCTAAAGCGCTAACGACTGTTCCGTGGCGGCCCGGCGACGGCCAGCGCGTAGGCCTCCGGGTTCAGGTAGCGCTGCGCGGCAGCCAGCAGGTCCTCCGCCGTCAGCGCGTTGATAGTGTCCGCGTAGCGGCGCAGGTAGTCCAGGCCCAGGTCGTAGCGCTCCATGCGCAGGATGGCCGCAGCCACGCCCTCGTTGTTCTCCAGTTGCAGCGGCAGCCGCCCGGTGAAGTTGGCCTTGTTGTCGGCCAGGTCCTCCGCGCTGACCGGCTCCGTGGTGATGCGCCGAATCTCGGCCAGGATGCTGGCGATGGCCCGTTCCACGTTGGCCGGGTTGACACCCGCCATCACCCGCCAGGGGCCAGGCCCGGCCTCCCCCTCCACCAGGCTGTAGCAGTAGTAGGCCAGGCCCTGCTCCTCCCGGACGGCCTTGCCCAGGCGGCCCATCATGCCGAACAGCCCCAGCACGTTGTTGACCAGCCGCGCCGCGTGGAAGTCCGGGTCGCGGCGGCTGGGGCCGGGCACGCCCAGGTGGATGTCCGACTGCGTCTTGCCCGGAACCGGCACTTCCTGCCGCCGGACACCCACAAGCGGCGGGACCGGGGGCAGCTCCGGCGCGGCGGGCTGGGCCGGGTTCTGCCAGTCGCCCAGGGCGGCCTCCACCGCGTCCAGCGCCGCCTCGGCCTGCACCGCACCGACCACCACCACGATCAACCCCTGCGGGCCGTAGTAGCGCTGGTGGAACCCGACCAGCATCTCCCGCGTGATCTGGGGGACCGATTCCAGCGTGCCGTCGGCGCTGCGATGGTAGGGGTGCTCCGGCGGATAGGCCAGCTCGCGGAAGGCGCGCCCGGCCTGGTAGCGCGTGTCGTGCTCGCGAATCTGCAGGCCGGTCATGATCTCGCCACGCAGACGCTCCACCTGCTCGGCGGGGAAGGCGGGGTTGCGCAGGGCGTCCTGCACCAGGTCCAGCAGGGTGGGCAGGTCCTCGGCCAGGCTCTTGCCGCCAAAGCTGCAATGGTGCACCCCCGCGTCAAACGCCAGGTCCGCGCCGATGCCTTCCAGCGTCTCATGGATCGTGGCGAAGTCGCGGCTCTGCGTGCCGTAGAGCAGCGCGTCTGCCGTGAAGGAAGCCAGGCCGCTGTAGCCCGGCGCGTCAAAGACCGCGCCCGCCGGCAAAGACCCGGCCACCACCACCGACTGCGCCGTGAAGTTCTCCCGCGCCAGGGCGACGATGCCGTTGGGCAGCTCCCGCCGGGCGATGTCGTCCGGGCCGGGGATGGGATTCCTGGAGGTCATACCGCTGCTCCTCTTCCATTGCCCGCCCCGGTGGGCACGTACCAGCCAACGGTCCGTCGCCGGGGGGAGAGGTACTTCTCCGCCGCCTCCTGCACGTCCGCCACCGTGACGGCGCTCAGGCGGTCCACATACGTCTCGAACCACCCATACGAGTCGAAGTTCTCGCTGAAGGCCAGCCAGAAGGACTGCCCGCTGACGCCCTCCGTGCTGTAGGCGAAGAGCGCCCGCGCCTGCTTGATGGCCTTCTCCAGCTCGGCCTGGGAGATCGGCTCGCTGCGCACGCGGGCCAGCTCGGCGTCCAGCGCCGCCTCCACCTCCTCGTGGGTATGCCCCTCGCGCACCGTCACGTCGAACTCCAGCAGGTAGGGGTCCACAGTGGGGATCAGGCTGGCCTGCACATCGGCGGCCAGCTCGCTCAGCACCAGCGCCCTGTAGAGGCGGCTGGTCTTGTTGCCCACGGAGCCACCGCCCATGCCGCTCGGCCCGGCCAGCACGCTCTCCAGCACGGCCAGCTTGAACCAGTCCGGGTCACTGGCGGCGGGGGCCTTGTAGGCCACCTTGATGAAGGCCGTCTGGCCCTCGCGCTCCACCCGCACCCGGCGCTCGCCCACCTGCTCCGGCTCCCAGCGGGTGACCGGGGCCGGCGGCTGGCCCGGCGGGATGCTCCCGTACAGCGCCTCGATGCGCTCCAGCATGGCCTGTGGCTCAAAGTCCCCCACGGCAACGGCGATGGCGTTGTTGGGCATGTAGTAGCGGCGGTAGTGGCCGTACAGGTCGTCGCGGGTGATGGTTTGCAGGTCGGCCATATCGCCGATGATCTCGTGGCCGTAGGGGTGCACGCGAAAGGCGGCGGCGGTGACCTCCTCGCCCAGCCAGAAGAGGGGGGAGTTCTCGTTGCCCTGCCGCTCGGAGATGATCACCGTGCGCTCGCTTTCCACCTCCTCAGGCTCGAACAGGGCGTTGACCATGCGGTCGGCCTCGATGCGCAGGGCCAGGTCGATGCGGTCGGCGGGCAGCGTCTCAAAGTAGGCCGTGAAGTCGATGAAGGTGTGGGCGTTCCAGTAGCCCCCCTCGCGGTCGATCAGGCGGTCGAGCGTGCCCGCCGGAAACTGAGGCGTGCCCTTGAACATCATGTGCTCCACCCAGTGGGAGATGCCGGTCTGGCCGGTCTGCTCGTTGCGGCTGCCCACCCGATACAGCACGCGCCAGTTGACGATTGGCGTGTGGTGCAGCGGCTTGAGCAGGACGGTCAGGCCGTTTTCCAGGACGTGTTTTTGCACCGACGTTACTGATGTCATTGCTGTTGCCATGAACGGTCCTTTAGGTAAGCGCCTGTAAAGCGTCAACCTGAGTCAAACAGCGCCGATTATAACAATTCGGGGCGCATCTGCCCCAGAGCCGGGGCCGCGACGCGCCCTCGCCAGGAGCGGCTGCGATCAAAAGCAGTGGCGGCGGAGCCGCGTCCGCCGCCACACAGACTTTCTTGGTTCAACAAGCGCCCTAACCCTCGCCGTTGTAGCCGCGCCCGATGGCCCGGTAGTTGAAGCCCATCTCGCGCATGTGCACGGGGTCGTAGATGTTGCGCCCGTCCACCAGGTTGGGCCTGGTCATCAGCTTCCTGACGCGCTCCATGTCGAGCTGCTTGAACTCGTTCCACTCCGTCACCACGATGACGCCATCGCAGCCGGTGACCAGGTCGTAGGCGTTCTCGGCCAGCACGATCCAGGGGTGGGTGCGGGCCACGTTGTCCATGGCCACCGGGTCGTAGCCGCGCACGGTGGCCCCTGCCTCCCGCAGCAGCTCGGCGATGGTCAGCGAGGGGGCCTCTCGCATGTCGTCCGTGCCCGGCTTGAAGGCCAGCCCCAACAGGCCGATGGTGCAGCCCTGCAGGTCGCCGCCCACCAGGTCGCGCATCTTCACCACGGCCACCCGGCGCTGGAAGTCGTTGATCTCCATGACGGCGTGCAGCAACTGGGGATGCTTGCCGCGCACCTGGGCCATGTAGGCCAGGGCCTTCACGTCTTTGGGAAAGCAGGACCCTCCATAACCGACACCAGCATTAAGAAATTGGCTGCCGATGCGCTTGTCGAAGCCCATGCCGCGCGCCACTTCCTGCACGTCCGCGCCCAGGCTCTCGCAGATGTTGGCGATCTCGTTGATGAAGCTGATCTTGGTGGCCAGGAAGGCGTTGGAGGCGTACTTGATCATCTCCGCCGTGCGCAGGTCCGTCACCATGATCGGCGCGCGCAGGGGCAGGTGCAGTTGCGCCACGGCGTCCGCCGCCGCCCGGTTCTCGGAGCCGAGCACGGTGCGGTCCGGACTCATAAAATCGTGGATGGCCGAGCCTTCCCGCAGGAACTCCGGGCAGCTCACCACGGCGAAGTCAATGGGCTTGATCTGGTTCTGGCGGATGATATCTGCCACCCAGTCGCCAGTGCCGACCGGGACGGTGCTCTTGTTGATGATGATCAGGGGGTGGTCCATCAATTGGGCGATGGTTTCTGCGGCCATCCGCACATATTGCAGGTCGGCCTCCCCGTCCACCCCTTCGGGTGTTCCCACACAGATAAAGACAAATTCGGCATCCTTGAGGCCCTCAGTGTACGCCGTGCTGAAGCTCAGCCGTCCGGCCCGGACGTTGCGCTGAACCATCTCCGCCAGCCCCGGCTCGTAGATGGGCATGACGCCCCGCCGGAGGCCCTCGATCTTCTCCTCGCTGATGTCCACGGCAATGACCCTGTTGCCCAGGTCGGCAAAGGCCGCCGCCGTCACCAGGCCCACATAACCCACGCCGATCACGCAGATGTTTTTCATCTCCCTCGCTTTCCGTTGCTCAGCTTAACCTGTAACGAGGCCCTGCCGCCCGTCGTGGCAGCACGGCCCCTCTGGAGAGCACCGCGTTCCTCAATGCAAAAGGGGCGGGGAATCCGGAGCCAGGATAACGCGCATGAACCAGCCCCGTGGCGCATCCCACTGGTCGGTGTATTCCTGGCGGCTGGCGTAGCCCAGCTCGCGGATTTCCGCATCCGAGAGCCGGGCGCAATCCACCATGTAGATCTCGGTCACCTGCACGCGGCAGACCACGTCATCGCTCTCGATGGGGCAGACGGTCAGCACGTCGCCCCGCCCGGTCACGTATTCGCCGAAATGCCTGATCTCATCCACCTGCTTGCCATGCTGCCAGGAGCGCCACCCCTGGAGGTTGTACCAGGTCTCCGCGACCCGGTAATGATCGGCCAGGGTGGCGACGGTGAGCATGGCCGTCTTGCTTTTGGAATCCAGGAAGTACTCCGGCCTGGCTACTTCCACGATTTTGAGGGGTTCGAAACCATTCATCTGTGTCATACGTGATCGTCCTCACTGGCTGGTGATTGTCGGACAGGGGGGCGTCCCTCTCTTCTTCTCCACGTTGTCCTTCAGGCTTCCTTTTTGCCCAGTGTGGCTGCGTAGATGGCAAACTGGGCCTCGCCGTCCGCGCCCAGCTCGCGGTTGAGCGCCGCATCGTCGAAGGCGGCCAGAGCGCACGCCCCACAGCCAATCGACTCGGCGGCCAGATAGAGATTCTGGCACACGTGCCCCGCGTCCAGGAAGAGGTAGCGGTAGCCGCGCTCGCCGTAGCGCCAGGTCATGCGGTAGGCCACCGCCGTCCAGATGAAGGTGACGGCGCTGGTGCTGACATGGCTCTGGTTGCGGCACGCCGCCGTGATCCGGCTGGCCACGTCGGCGGCCCGGTCCACGGCCACCAGGCCATGCCGCAGCGCCAGATACCGGTACAGGCCCGGCTCCAGGTCGGCAACGCGGTTGACCAGCAGGTAGGTCTCCAGGGCGTGGCGCGCGCCCGCCGAGGGCACGGTCCGCCGGGTGACCTGGCCGCCCTCCACCGCCTTGACGCCCTGCGTGCACCACAGCAGGTAGGAAAGTTCCGCCAGCGAGAGCGGCTGGGGGGCGTAGCGGCGCAGGGTCCTGCGCTCTGTGATGAGCGCCCTCAGGTCCACCGCTGGCACGCGCAGCGCGTCCGGCGCGGGCAGGGCGATGAGCGGCTGGCCCTCGTCGCAGGGCAGCTCCAGCGGCGGCTGCGGGAGGCCCCTCTGCTGGTCCGGCACGTCCAGGTACGCATACTGCGTCTGCTTCATGAACTCGCGGCCAATGCCTTGGCACATGGGCTTGCTTCCCCCCTTTCGGTCCCGGAACCGGCGGAGTCCGCCATCATCAGGCAGGCCGCCCGCCTGCCGATCTCCACGGCGTAGTTGGTCCCCCGGTCCCAGGGATAGACCTGACTCATGCTGGCCCAGTATAACCCATCGAGCGGGGTGCGGATGGGCGGAATGTGCCGGGAATGGTGGACAAAGGGCACAGGTTGGGCGTAGGGCGCGCGGAAGACCCAGCGCTGCCGAATCCAGGTCGGCGAGAAGTCCGGGTTGACCTTCACCAGGTGCGGGATGAAACGGGCGGCCAGCTCGTCCTCGCTCACCTGGAAGTACTCGTGGTCGGCGGGCACGTAGTCGCCCAGATAGACGATATGATCGCCGCCGAAGTGCCGGGGCGAGACGTAATTGGTGTGCTCCACCAGCGCCAGGAAGGGGAAGGGGTTGTGGTCCTTGTCCGGGCTGTGGGCGGGCAGGTTGAGCCAGTAAGTGCCGTCCCGCATCAACTGGCGGTCCAGGGCCAGGATGACGGCCACCGCCCCCATGCTGCGCAGGGCGCGGACCTTTTGCGCGTAAGCCTCCGGCAGGTCGGGGGCCAGCCGCAGCAGCAGGCCCGGCCCGGTGGTGCTGAGCACGCGGTCGAAATGCCCACCGCCCTCGCCCGCCGACACCGCCAGCCCACCAGCGAGCAACGGCTCAATGCGCCGGACCGGCGTGTTCAGCAGGATGCTGGCCCCTGCGCCGCGCACCGCTTCGGCCAGGTCTTCCAGCATGGCCTGGAAGCCGCCGACGTAGGTCCCCAGGCGCGCCGTCCGCTTGTAGAGCCGCGCCCACATCCAGGCCATGTTCACCTGGTCGTAAAGCGGCCCGAACTTGCCGATGAGCAGCGGACGCCACATCATCTCGTAGGCCTCGCGGCCCACCGCCCGCCGCAGCCAGGCGTCGGCGGTGTGCCGCTCCAGCGCGATGCCGTTCCTGTATTTGGTCAGCAGAAAGCCGACCAGCCCAAAGCGCAGCCTGGCCGGCAGGGACAGGCCGGGGACGGTGAGCACGTTGACCACCCGCGAGAGCAGCGGGCTGGGCAGCACCTTCCTGTCCACCGGGAAGATGCCCGCCTCCCGCCAGATGCTCGTCGTGGGCCAGGGGAAGACCACTTTATCGCGGTGGCCGATCTCTGTGATCAGGTCCAGCACGTCGTGGTCGGTCTCGAACCAGTGATGGTAGAACTTCTCCAGCGTCCAGTCCCAGCGGCGGTCCTTGAAGCCCGCCGCCAGCCCGCCGACCTCCGCCCCCGCCTCGTAGACGACGACCTCGTGCCCGGCGCGGGCCAGGTCCCAGGCGGCGGCCAGCCCCCCAGCCCCCGCGCCGATGATTGCCACGCGCAAACGTTCAGTCATTCGCTTCCGGCCCTTTGTCGCGTTCAGGCAGCGTCGCCGCGATGCGCGCCCGCCACGCCGGCGATCCCGGCGGTGGCCCTTCCAGCACGGCAGTGATGAATTCAGCCGGGGGTAGATAGTCGTGCGCCACGACGTAATGGCAGATCAACTCCGGCGCGGCGTAGACCCGGCGCGGCCCGACAACGCGGATCTCTGCCGAGCCGATGATCCGCTGCTCGGTCTGCTGGATCGCACTGCACCACTGGCAGACGTGAAAACCTCTGGTCTGGTTCACCAGGTGTTCCGGCGCGCAAAAGAGCGCCAGCCGCGCCCGGAGTTCCGGCGTGGTCGCGCCGGTGGGGAAGGGATGCCCCTGCGCCAGCCAGCCGACGTTGACCGTGTCTGGCTCCGGCCACAGGTATACATAGGGTGATAGATCGGGATAGTAGGTCATGATCGTTTCGGCGTCACTGGCCGTTTGGTCCCACCGCCGCCGACACGGCGCGCCGGGCGCGGGTGAAGTCCCGCCAGCTCAACCCCATGCGCACAAGGTAGATAACCCCTGCCAGGGTCACCGGCCCCCAGATGACGGCGTGCATGACCACCGCGTAGGCCGCCGCATCCGCCGGAGCCACGGCGAAGGCCCGCAACACCAGGGCCACGATGCCGTGGAAGGTCCCCACATAGCCCGGCGTGGTCGGCAGGATGGTCGCCAGGTTGCCCAGGCCCACCATCAGCAGCACCACGAAGAAGCTCACATCAAAGGGAAAGGCCCGCAGCACGATCCAGTAGGTGCTGGCCTCCACCGTCCAGCTCAGCAGCGACGCCCCAAAGGTCAGCAGCAGGTCGCGCGGGCTGCGCAGCGCCTCCAGCCCATTCATCAGGCTCCCGGCCAGCCGGTCCAGCGGCTCCCGCGCGGCGGGCGGCGCAAAGCGTCCGATCAGCGCAGTGTACAGGCGGCGGGTGAGGGCCGGGCGCAGGGCCAGCCCAAAGAAGACCAGCAGCGCCGCGACGAACAGCACGGCCAGGATCAGGACTCCCTCGCGGATGATCGCCTCCTCAAACGGCACGAAGAGCAGCGCGGCAAAGACAAAGGCCAGCATGGTGAGGCCGTCAAAAACCCGCTCCACCAGGATGGTGGTCAGCGCGGCGGGGATGCCGGCCCCCTCCCGACGGTTGAGCAGGTAGGCCCGGATCACCTCACCGATGCGGAAGGGGTACACGTTGTTGCCCATGTAGCCAACGATGACCAGCGGGAACAGCCGCCCCGGCGGCACGTCCTGTACGGGACGCAGCAGGTAGTACCAGCGCCAGGTGATGACGTAGGCAGCGACGAAATACACCGCCGTGGCCAGCAGCAGCCAGCCCACCTCAATGGTCTGGATGGTCGCCCACAGTTGCGCCAGCTCCAGCCCCTGAAAGCCCAGGAACAGGAAGACGCCGCTCACCACCACGCCTAGAACAACCGGCAGCCATCGCCGCATGAACAACACCCGCGCAAACACAGTGATGCCCGGAGCAGACAGGTCTCCGGGCTGGATACCCTGCATTGTACCCGATCCCACTCCCATCACCAATACACACCCGGCCCGCCGCTTCCTCAGCACTGCCTGGGCAGCCACGTTAAATCTTTTTAACGGAATTTCCGCCAAAACTTAACAGTTGCTTAGCCTATATTTAAGCCGTCTTTGGCTAAAGCTTCAACGGGGCTGGCTATAGTGTTGCGCGGAAACCAGGATGTTGCCTTTGCACGGCGCAGATTTTCCAAAAGGAGAAAAACCTCATGCAGAAAACACGGTTCTGGACTAAATACCTGGGACTGTTGCTTATTTTAGGCCTGTTACTGCCTTTGTCAATGACAGCCCACCTCGCCATGGCTCAAGGCCCGGAGGGCGAGGTGCAGTTGCCGGAGGTGGACCCGCTGGCGGTGACGGGGGACATCATCACGGCGGGCAGCTCCACCGTGGGGCCGCTCAGCGAGCGGATGGCCGAGCGCTTCCGTGAGCAAGGCTACGCCGGGAGCATCACCATCGACATCACAGGGACCGGGGCCGGCTTTGAGCGCTTCTGCGTCAACGCCGAGACCGACATCGCCAACGCCAGCCGTCCCATCAAGGACGACGAGGTGGAGGCCTGCCGCGCCAATGGCCGCGAGCCGCTGGAGTTCCGCGTGGGCACGGACGCCATAGCCGTCACCGTCAGCGCGGAAAATGACTTCGTCCAGGACGTGACCCTGGAAGAGCTGGCCCTCATCTTCAGCACCGCCGAGACCTGGGCTGACGTGCGTCCGGAGTGGCCCGCCGAGCCGATCCTGCGCTTCATCCCCGGCACCGATAGCGGCACCTTCGACTTCTTCGTGGAAGTCGTCTTCGACGAGGACGAGGAACCCATCCTCTCCGCCAGCAACCTCCAGCTCAGCGAGGACGATAACGTCCTGGTGCAGGGCATCCTGGGCAGCCCCTACGCCATCGGCTTCTTCGGCTACGCCTACTACCAGGAAAACCAGGACGCCCTGAACATCCTGCGCCTGGACGGCATCGAGGCCAACCTGGAGACGGTCGACGCCTTCACCTACCCCCTGGCGCGCCCCCTCTTCATCTACTCCGATGCCACCATCATGCAGCAGAAGCCGCAGGTCGCCGCCTTCATCAACTACTACCTCACCCACGTCAACGAGGAAATCCTGGACGTGGGCTACTTCCCCGCCAGCGCCCAGGCCCTCAACACCGCCCGCCAGACCTGGCTCGACGCCATGGGCATGTAGCCGAGAGTGAGCAGTTCGTTTGGGCTTGGATGTTGCCGGAACTCTGAATTGAAGGGCAGGGGAGGGATACCCCCCAGGGTATCCACTCCCCTGTGGCCCGCCTTATGCCTGGGAGCCTGCAAAGGGGGACAGGTCTATGGAAACACAAATCAGTCTGCAAAAACGGGAGGTCATCGCCTCGGCGCTGAGCCGCCAGGTGGCGGACAGGCGCACCGAGCTTTACAGGCGCCCTCGGCTCTGGGAGCGCACGATACGCCTCATCCTCTTGATGTGCGGCGTCTTGTCCATCTTCACCACGGTGGGTATCGTGGTGGTGCTGGGCAACGAATCGCTGTTGTTCTTCACGCCCCCTGCCTGGATCGACTCATTCAAGTCAGTCGCAGAGGCCATCGATCCCCGGGCCACGACCATCCGGGTGTCGGCTGGCGGAGACTTCCAGGTCGGTGAGCACCTGCGCATCGGTGTCAGCGAGGAGGTGCGGGTTACGGCGGTCGATCCGGAGGCTGGCGTCATCACCGTGGAGCGCGGCTACAATAACACCGAGGCGAAACCACACCAGGTGGGCGCGAGCATCTACCGGGCGGACGTGGTCACCCTCACGGAGTTCTTCACCTCCACCCAATGGCAGCCCCAGCTCGGCCACTTCGGCATTCTGCCGCTGCTCAACGCCACCCTGATGACCAGCGCCATCGCCATGCTGGTGGCCATCCCTCTTGGCCTGTGCGCCGCCATCTACCTGAGCGAGTACGCCCGACCCGGCGTGCGGGCGGCGCTCAAGCCTATCCTGGAGCTGCTGGCGGGCGTTCCCACCGTGGTCTATGGCTATTTTGCCCTCACCTTCATGACGCCCCTGCTGCGCAGCCTCTTCGGAGCCAACGTGGTGGAGATCTACAACACAACCTCGGCGGGCATCGTCGTCGGCATCATGATCATCCCCACTGTAGCCTCTATCAGCGAGGACGCGCTGCGCGCCGTGCCGCTCTCGTTGCGAGAGGCCTCCTACGGGCTGGGGGCCACGCGCCTGGAGACGGTGGGCCGGGTGGTCGTCCCGGCGGCGCTATCCGGCATCATCGCCTCTTTCATCCTGGGCATCTCCCGCGCCGTCGGCGAGACCATGATCGTCACCCTGGCCGCCGGGGCCGGGCCGAACTTCACCTTCAACCCCTTCGCCGGCGCAGAGACGATGACCGGGCACATCGCCCGCATCAGCAGCGGCGACATCAGCTACAACTCCATCGACTACAACAGCCTGTTCTCCATCGGGCTGCTGCTCTTTGTGATCACGCTGGGGCTGAACATCTTCAGCCGCATCATCACCAGGCGGTTCCGGGAGGTTTATCAATGACCGAACGGCAGGAACGACAGCGCTTCACGCCCGACGACAAGACCTTCCAGCAAAAGCTGGCCAGGCGCCATGCCTGGTCCAAAACCTGGCAGGTCATCTTCCTGATCTCCACGCTGATCGGGCTGGTTGCCCTGGTGGCCCTCTTTGTCGATGTCCTGGATGAGACGTTCGGCACGGTGGCCGTCTCCAGCAGGATCGCGCCAGAGACGCTCTCCGACCGCCCGCTGAGCGAGCTGAGCGCCGAGGAACTGGCAGCCATCCTGGGCCAGCACGCCCCTCGGCGGCTGCGCGTGATCGTCCGCGACGAGCTGAGCGTGGTGGACGCCGCCGTCTTCACCCAGGTTCCGGTGCGCGAGGCGCTGGCCGGGGCCACCCTCCCACCGGGGACGGAAGCGCAAACGATCAGCCAGTTGAGCGACGAGCAGGTGGTGGCCATCCTCAGCGCGAATCTGCCCCAGGATACGCTGCTTGAATACGTGGTCAGCGACGTGGTCGGCCTGGACATCTTCAAAACCTGGCCGCTCAGCCAGACCCTGTTCGATTACCCCAGTATCGAGGCTGAGTTCCAGCGCCTGGTGGCCGAAAGGGAGGTAGAGAACGCCCGGCTGGAGTTCCGCTCCTGGCTCACCTGGGACTTCGTCCGGGACCGCCAGTCGTCTTTCCCGGAGATCGCCGGCGTGCGCACGGCCATTATGGGCACGCTGTGGATCATGCTGCTGACGATGGTCGTCGCTTTTCCGGTGGGGGTGGGCGCGGCCATCTACCTGGAGGAGTACGCCAACCGGGACAACTGGCTGGAGCGGATCATCGAGACCAATATCCGTAACCTGGCGGGCGTGCCCTCGATCATCTACGGCCTGTTGGGGCTGGCTATTTTTGTGCGCGCGCTGGAGCCGTTCACCAGCGGCGCGGCGCTCGGCATCACCGAGTCCAACGGGCGGACCATCCTCTCCGCCTCCTTCACCATGGCGTTGCTCATCCTGCCGGTGATCATCATCGCCGCCCAGGAGGCCATCCGCGCCGTGCCCCAGTCCATCCGCGAGGCCAGCTACGGCCTGGGCGCGACCAAATGGCAGACCATCTGGCGGCAGGTGCTGCCCGCCGCCATGCCCGGCATCCTCACCGGCACCATCCTGTCGCTCTCGCGCGCCATCGGTGAGACCGCGCCGCTGATCGTGGTCGGCGCGTCGGCGGTCATCTTCGTGGACCCCAGCGGGCCGTTTTCCAAGTTCACCGCGCTGCCCATCCAGATCTGGCAGTGGACGGCACGCCCGCAGGACGAGTTCCGCACCATCGCGGCAGCGGCCATCGTGGTTTTGCTGACCCTGCTGCTGCTGCTGAATTCCGCCGCCATCATTCTGCGCCAGCGCCTTAGCCGCAGGTATCAGTACTAGGCGCAACAGACGCGCTTTTGGAACAACGAGGAGAAACACCGCAAGATGAGCGAGGAGCAGACACGCACAAACGGCGTCTACGCCGTCGAGATCGACCGCCTGAATGTCTATTATGGGGAGAAGCTGGCGGTCAAAGATGTCTCCCTACCCATCGTCCGCCACAAGATCACGGCCTTCATCGGCCCTTCTGGCTGCGGCAAGAGCACCGTGCTGCGGGCCATCAACCGCATGAACGACCTCATCCCGACTGCGCGCACCGAGGGCGCGGTCTACTACCGGGGGGAAAACCTCTACAACGGCCAGATCGACCCCGTTGAAGTCCGGCGGCGCATCGGCATGGTTTTCCAGAAGCCCAACCCCTTCCCCAAGAGCATCTATGAGAACGTCGCCTACGGGCCGCGCGTGTTGGGCATCCGGGACCGGCGGACGCTGGACCAGATCGTGGAGCAAAGCCTGCGCCAGGCGGCGCTGTGGGACGAGGTGAAGGACGAGCTGAACAAATCGGGGCTGGCGCTCTCCGGTGGGCAGCAGCAGCGCCTGTGCATCGCGCGCACCCTGGCCGTGGAGCCAGATGTCATCCTGATGGATGAGCCATGTTCCGCCCTGGACCCCATCGCCACAAAGCACATCGAGGACCTGATGAAGGCCCTGTCAGTGGATTACTCCATCGTCATCGTCACGCACAACATGCAGCAGGCGCAGCGCGTCTCTGACTTCGTGGGGTTCTTCACCACGGACGAAAGTCGCATTGGCGAGCTGGTGGAATACAGCCGCACGGATCGGCTCTTTAGCCGCCCGGCAGACCCCCGCACGGCAGACTACATCAGCGGACGCTTTGGATAGCGCCCATGCGTGGTGGCCGGACGCACAAAGAAAAGCGACGCCCAGGGCTGAGCGTCGCTCCAACTGCTTAGGGCAACCTCTCCGGCGGAGAGGGCGTCTTCATCAGGCAGGACCGGGAATCATGGACTCGAGGATGCGCTCCAGGGCCATGGTGTGGCTGCACACACCGCGTGTCTGGAAGAAGTTGCAGTCGCAATGCCAGGTATTGTCGTTATAGGTGACGATGTGCTTGTCGTGCTGGCCGTTGAACATCACCGTAAAGGAGAGGAAGTGGATTCTGTCGCGCTCCTCGGCATAGCGCTTGGCCTTCTCGATCTTCCCGATCATCCCGTAATCCATCAGGTAACTCCTTTTTGACTCACCTTCGCACGGGGCTGTGCAAAACAGAACCAAACAAAAAAGCACGCGGGCGCAGGGCCATCGTGCTTTGTGAGACCTTCGGTAAGGGCCGTTTTGTGCAGGGAACCATCATAGCGGGCATGCGTTTTTTCTATGAGGCATTAGCACTTTATTGAGCGTAGTATAGAAGAAGTGCCCCGCGCTGTCAATCGACGCTTCCCCTACGCTGGCGGCGCGCCCTCCCCCAAACAAAACAGTGGAGATGACGGGATTCGAACCCGTGACTTCCTGCTTGCAAAGCAGGCGCTCTCCCGCTGAGCTACATCCCCACATGAAAAAAGGTGGGTCTGACAAGACTTGAACTTGTGACCTCTCGCTTATCAGGCGAGTGCTCTAACCAACTGAGCTACAGACCCACTTTCACCCGCAATGTTAACGCACGGCATTTTCCATGTCAAGGGTCGGCTGCCGGAAAATTGGCCACTCAGGGCCAGGATGGGCCTGGCGAGACCAGGCACTTGCAGCCAGCCCTCCTGGAAATCGGATTGCCAGGGCTGGTTCGTACCCACCGTAGCGCGTCGAGCACGCTTTATGCGGCACTGGATAAGGATGCCATCTGTGCCCGAATTACAGCCCGTGTGCGGTCGATATCAAAGCAGGCATACTGATTATCGCGCATGATGCAGGTGGCGATGTGCATGGCGTCGGCCTCAGTCAGGAATCCGTCATCGATTTCGGCCTTCAAAGCACGCGCCAGGCCGTCACGCGCCTGGGCTGCATAGGCCACCGCCTGTGAGGGCCAGAACGTGTCACCCCCAAAGGCGAACAGCTTATTGATAGGCACGCCGTGGATCATGCGGCGCACAAACTCGACCGCGCTGCGGAAGTTGATGGCCCAGCCCCAGCACATGTCTACATAGACGCACGGGAAGTTCTTGGCTATCGCCACCAGTTCTTCCGAATAGGGGTAAGCCAGGTGCATCAGGACGAAACGCGCAGAGCCGTACCGCGCCAGCAGCGGCCCAAGGTGGCCGGGGCGCAGACGGTCCGGATCGATCATGGTCGCATTGAAGGCCATCAAGCCGGTGTGCATTTTGACGGGCAGGCCGTGCTCGATGGCCAGTTCGACACCCTGGGCCAGACACCAGTCGCCCAGGCAAAGGCGTTCCGCCACGCTGACTTCCTGGCCCCGCAGCACCCTGTGCAGGATGGGTTCGACCTCCCCTTCGCTCCGCTCGCGCCAGGCCAGGGTGCGCTCATAGGCATGGGCCGTTTTGACCGCTATGGCGCAGGCCCCATACTTCGCAAATAACCCGGCCATCGCCTGCCGCAAACTTGCCAGGTCGCTCAGGGCAATCCCTGTCTCCTCACTCAACTCCTGGACCTTGATCACCCCTTCAGCGAAGTCACTCCACGAGAGGTCATAGAGGAAAAACTCCGGGCCGGAGAGGTCGGGCAGGCACGCCCAGGACTGGTCATCGATCTGGACGTGATCCAGGTTCGCCACCTCTCGCAGCAGGCGCAGTCGCTCCCCCGGCTGGCGAAGCCGGGCGTTGCGCTCGGCTGCTGCCAGAATCCCCTCCAGGGTGATCTCCTCCATCCCGTAGATCAGCCGGGCCGCCGTGCGGACGGCCTGGCCGTAGCTCGTGTACCGGCAGTGTTCCCAATAGGGCTTGATGCTGCTCCACCGGCCCTCGACGTCCGGTTCGTGCGCGTTGATGAACCGCTCCATCGGCTCCGGCGGCGCACCGGCAGTATACAGGTCCAGCCCAATGTACGTGTGAAACAAATCCTGTATCACATCGGGGCCGTTTTCGACATAATCGGCTTCCTTGAAGATGTGCTCGTGCGTATCGACCAACGGTGTGGCTTGAATGTGCTGCCCCAGATCAGTAGCCATGGCCTTGCGCCTCCTGGCGTCGGTTAGCGACCGGTTACACGCGCCTGCACCAGGCGGAACAAATCCAGCACCTGACCTGCCAGCGTGCCATCGCGGAGGGTGAGATACTGCGCCTGCATCTGTTCCGCCGTCAGGTGCGCGACGATCTCAAGGCCCCGTTCACCCAAAAAGGTCCCGATCTGCGACTCGCTCAGAGCAAAATGCAACGGTTCTGCGGTGTACATCGCCTGCATCGCCGCGCGCGCCTGCTGTGCGCCAAAACGCCCCTCCAGCTCTGAGGCGGGAAGCATGTAGTCGAAACAGATGGTGCTTCCCGGCGGCGAGTTAAACCGGACAAAATGCAGCGTCTCCTCCACCGCCTGAAGCGGGAGGTAATAAGTAACCCCTTCCCAGATGAACAGGGTTCGCTTCTCCGGCGCGTAACCGGCTTCCGCCAGCATATCGGCCAGGCTGTCGACGATGAAGTCGATGGGAACGAAGGTCAGTTGCTCAGGGATAGCGACGTGTGCCTGTTCCAGCAGTGCCCGCTTGTGCTCCTGCGTAGCCACGTCGTCTAGCTCAAAGACACGTGTGGCCTGGAGCAGGTGACGGAAGCGACAGGCCCTTGTGTCGTAGCCAGCGCCCAAGAACACAAGCTGCGGGATGTGGTCACGCAGGGCCTGTGCTACCACATCATCCAGGTACGCAGTGCGTGCGATAAAGTATTCGTAACTGCCGGGGGAGAAATCCGCCAGTTTTTTCAGAATCAGGGCGTAGGTGGCCGGGTCTTGCAGGGATTGGCGGGCTGCCTGGTCCAGGAAGACTTCGGCCAGATAATCTGGCCCCCGAATCGCTTCGCGCCGCTCGTGGGCTGCAATGGCGCGGCAGCGGGCAACGTTCAGAGCGCTGGCTGAGGGCTGGTTTGCAGGCGCCATCGGTCGTTTTATCTCCTGCACAATTGGGGGCAAGTGCAAGTGGCAAAATGAGGGAGCACTTGAATTGTACTGCATAAACAGGGCCTTGGATCACTTCGTGAGGCGCTTTGAGGGGAATTGAGAGTACTGTGGCCTGTTGTGCGCTCGCGGCCATCGAGCTGACGTCAGATTGCTCTCAAACGCCCTACACCTATAATCACACATGGACCGTGCACCCGGTTTTGTCCCTTCCTTCTGGTGGCGGCGACGAGTGACAGTCAACCAGCCGATTACTGACTGATGGAGCACACAGCAATGACCGATAGCCCTGCCTTGCAGTCATCGTATCGGCAAGCTTCCGTCAAAACCGCAGATAATCTGCGCACCATCGCTACGTCCCTCCAGATGCAGCAACTTTCCCGGCTATCATTGCCCGAGATCGAGTACCTGGCTGATGAGATAGCGCGCGTTGTTCCTGCCGGTAATGTCCCCTCACTTATTCTCAACGATCTGGGTAAGATTCGGGGCAGGCAGATTACCTTCAATGAGACGCGAAAACACATCGGGCTGCTGTTCAAAGGCGTGCGCCAAACCCTGGACGAAGCTGTATATGCGACGTTTTTCGCCGGTCCGGCGGCTGTGCTCCATGGTTATCAGCAGTTGTTACGCATGGCGGGCATGGACCCAACTTCTGCTTTTCCGGACGGCACATGGCAATTCTATCTGGAGTTCGCCCTGCGTGAGGATAGCGCGCGCCACGCCAACGAAACGTCCGGCTTCCACGACCGCCTGGGACAATACGGCATTCGGCTGGACGACGCCGATATGCTCGCTGCCTGGCTAACGGCCACTGCTTACTTCCTGCGAGCCTTACCGGGCATTCTGGCAAACGAATGGGCCGAACCCGTTGCCCTGAAGCTCCTGGCAGAAGTCGCAGAAGAGTTCGACATCCCGGAAGCAACCAGGTACCAGCGTCTGGCCGTTTCCTGGTCCCAACGGCGACCTTTTGGACGTGGCAGAGATGCCACAGACGAAGATTATGCCACCTATCGCCGACGTGTGTTCGACACCTTCCTCCAACCCTATGTCGAGGCACTGCCCTCGGCAGCCCAACAGGCATTCACAACTCGCCTGCAGCGACTTGAACAGACTGAATTACCCCGCTACCAGGACCAGTTATCGTGGCTGGCCTACCTTGAACCGCACGCTTATAAGGAAGAGCGCGTTCATTTTCCTTTGGAACGCGCGTCCATCGGCGTCATCCGGCAAGGACGCTACCATCTGTTGCCGATCCGCGATCTCTTCGACCCGGCGGGGGTGCGGCCTGCCGCAGCAGCCATCGTCGGCAGCCACCCTGAATGCCCACCGGCAACCCTGGATGACGTGCTCGTGGTGGCGCGTCGAGCTGACCACGCCGCACTGCGCCGGCAGCTTGCCGCCCAAACCGCGCAGGAACTGGAGGCCCTGAAATACACGCCGGTGTTGATAAACTGGGATGAGCGTTCTCGTGATCAACCACTGGCTATGGTCAGGCAGGCTAAGCGCGGAATCGGCGACCACGCCCTGACCATCTTTCGCACCGGGGAGAGCATCGTCTTTGATCAATCGCACATCTTTTTCGACGGGGCGTGGGGCGCAGCGGTGGCGGAAATCCTGACCAATGAGGCGCTATCCTGGGCGCAGTACTACGCCCAATTGCCACCGGCCCACCCAACCACTGGCACCGCCATATACACCCTCAAGCTGCAGGCATCCGACGCGGTGATTGAGCAGGCACGCAAAGCCAGGCTGCCTGCGGAGACCAGCGCAGAAACCGACGCCATCCAGATTCGGCCCATCCTGGCGCTGAGGAGACTGCTCAAGCAGCGCAGCGACCTGGCTACGATAACCGTCAATGACCTGTTCATCCTCTATCGCGGACTCCACGCGGTCCGCTACCAACCTTCCCAGCAGTTGCAGCAAGCGCTGGACGCACTGGCTCAGGAGTCCAGTGCCGAGGCAAAACGAGCCTCACGCTTGATTCAGCAGTCGTTGCAGCAACTGCGAACCAAGAATCCGGCCATTCTAATCCCGGTAGACGCCAGAGGATTTAACCCACGTGAGCGGTTATTTCCCATGACCTTTCGCAACCCGTTCACGGACTTTCTCGACCACCACGAGCGTACACTCAAGGCGTTACGGGCGTACAAAGCGCAGAGGCCGGGCAGTCGGGGCCGGGCTTTCCAGGAGTTTTACGACGCTCAGTTGTACTACCTCCGCCTCATTGGCGGCTTTGGCGAGCTGTTGAACCGCTATAAGCAGGTCGCCCTGGCCGGTCAGAGCACCAGCACGGCAACGATCAAGTTGTTGGGACATCTGCCAGCGCCGTTGCAAAAGTTGCTGGATGCGATACCCAGCAGGTTTGACGTGCTTAACGAAGTCATCAAAGGTGAGGAGGTCTTCTCCAATGTGGGCCGCGTGGCTCCAGGGTCTACGTTAAGGCGTTTCATCACTGCCAAGGATGACAATGAGCAGAAGACGTTGATGTGGGGAGTCATCACGGACGATGACGACGTGGTGCGCCTGAGCCTGCGTGACTTTCGCCCACACGTGACGGTTTTGCATGACATGGGCAGGCATCACCTGGCGCAGCTCATCGCCCAGGACTATGTCGATGCCTATGCTGAAGGATTAAACGCCTACGTTGCCGAATTGCGTCAGATCACCATCGCGAGCCGCGAAACTATGGTTGCAGACAGGGAATAAGAAGGGGGAGATGTGGCGAGGTTGCAGGAGCGCCCCGCTGGACGCGGCGGGCTGCTGCCTGTTGGCGACATGCTGAGCCTCGCGGAGGCCGTGGGCGACGCCCTGCATGATGCGCATGGCCGGGGCGGCGTTATGCCTTCGTGCCGCCAGGTTGGCTGAGAAAGCCAGGTTGATCATGTCAGGCTCATCTACATCCGATCCGCTGATCGGTCGCGAACTTGATGGCTACTTCATTGAGGAGCTGCTGGGGCAGGGTGGCATGGCACGTGTCTATCGCGGGCGTGATGTGCGCCTCAATCGCCACGTGGCCGTCAAGGTCATCCAACCAGACGCCCGCACGGACCCTGATTATGCAAGGCGTTTTGAGAAAGAGGCGCGTGCCGTTGCCCTGCTTGAGCACCCACACATTGTCCGCATCTACCGCTTCGGCGAAGTCGACGGCCTGTACTACATGGTCATGCCATACATCGAGGGAACCGATCTCTCATGGGTACTGGGCGACTACACCGCCGACAACGAGCTTCTACCTCACGAGGATGTGTTGCGTATCGTGAGCCAGATCGGCAGCGCCCTGGATTATGCCCACAGCCGAGGCGTAATCCATCGCGACGTTAAACCGTCCAACATCATGCTCACGAAGCGAGGCGATGCGGTCCTTACCGACTTTGGCCTGGTGCTGCTGCAAATAGAGGGCACGCTCGGTGAGGTTTTTGGCACGCCATACTACATGGCACCTGAGCAGGCCATCAATTCAGCCGGGGCGGTGCCGCAGAGCGATATCTACGCGCTGGGTGTCGTGCTGTACGAAATGTTGACGGGGCGCGTTCCCTTTGACGAGGGTTCAGGCCTGGACATTGCCATGGCCCATGTGACGGAAGCGCCGCCGCACCCATTACTGGTTAATCCAGACCTGCACCCCGCCTTCGTGAAGGTGCTGGATACCGCACTGGAAAAAGAGCCAACGGATCGCTTTCAGACTGGTGCCGAGCTGTCGGATGCTCTGCGTGAGGCGATGGCCATTGCAGCAGGCGCGCCTCAGCAAATGCAAGTACCCACCACGCGGCTTTCGTCACTGCATGTACCGGACAAGGTCAGCAAGTTTCGGCAGAATAACCCCCTGCCTCCTCTACCGACCGTAATCCGCCAGCCTGAGCCGCAACAAACCACCAGGCGCGCTGCACCAGCAGCGCCAACGCAGAAACCTGCATCCCGCGATGCAAAGGCCAGTCGCCGTCCATTGTGGTACGCCGGGCTGGCCCTGGTTGCCATTGCACTGGCGCTCATGGCGGCTCTGCTGCTGGCTGGCAATAGCCCCTATGCTGGCGTGCAGAGGAGCGCGAATACCGATCCGGCCACAATTCACGGTCCGTCTCTGGTCGAGTCCCTCGCCTCTGTTGATGCCACCGATCAGGTCGTCCCAGAGATAGCTATCACCCCATCGGCTTTACCTGCCACCCCAGGGATAACGGCCACTCAAACGGCCCTCGAATTTACACCGGCCACCATCGCCACGGCTACCACAGAAGCCGTGTCAGCGCCACCAACGATCTCATCCGAGCAACCCACCGCGCAACCGGTGATTTACACCCTGCGCATTGTCACTCGTGGGGAAGACAGCCTGTTCTTGATCAACGACACCGCCGACTTGAGCTTTCCGCTGGCGTCGCTGCGACTCGGAGAAGAAAGAGGCGGAGGTATTGTCGCCAACGAGTGGGGACTGGACGTGCTGGCTCCAGGCGCCTGTGTCACCGCCTGGAAAGACAGAGGGAACCCCCGTGCACCGGACGTGGAGTGTGACCAGGTCGGGCAACGCATTACGCGGCGTGGGCCACAACGGTTCTGGAAGGACCGTTTCGGTGTGTACTACCAGGGAGTGTTGATCGCTTCTTGTGATCGGTCGTGTACCTTTCAGATCGCTGAGCAGCATCCGGCTGGGCCGTGAAT
>FWWM01003072.1_pt1 | contig 42645 bp, 47 predicted proteins | sample 2228351 | NCBI WGS metagenome assembly FWWM01 (sample SAMEA103939774, study PRJEB20133) | metagenome
TTCGCCCATTGCCCACGATTCCCCACTGCTGCCCCCCGTAGGGGTGTGGGCCGTGTCTCAGTCCCACTGTGGCCGGACACCCTCTCAGGCCGGCTACCCGTCATAGGCTTGGTAGGCCGTTACCCCACCAACTACCTGATGGGCCGCGAGCCCCTCCTCAGGCGGTAGCATGCAGAGCAGAGGCCACCTTTGGTCAGCCACCTTAGTGGTGACTGACATTATAGGGTATTAGCCCCCCTTTCGGAGGGTTATCCCCTTCCTGAGGGCAGGTTACTCACGTGTTACTCACCCGTTTGCCGCTGAGGTGCCAAAAGGCACCTCCGCACGACTTGCATGTGTTAGGCACGCCGCCAGCGTTCGCGCTGAGCCAGGATCAAACTCTTCAGAAAAACCCCCAGTTTTAGGAGCCCTTCCTCCTTATTCAGTTGCCAAGCTGTCAAGGGCTTTCAAACCCTTTCCAATTTTCTTACAGACTTATTATTATAATCCAACTTTTTCACTTTGTCAAGTGTTTTTTACACGGGGTTTATTCCAACCCCGAACTTAGAACAATCTTTCATTATATTTCAAATTTTCGGATTTGTCAAGCCCTTTGTTTATTCATCTCTCAATATGACAAGGGACCTGTGGCCCCTCAACCGCATACAGGTTATTTATTATACACCAATTTTTCTTTTTGTCAACCCATTTTTTTTCACGGGACCCATCTGGCCCCGACTGGACCTATCTAATGCCTAATTAATTATATCCTTATTTTTGGAGCTTGTCAAGTTTTTTTTATAACAGCATGCCACATGGCTATGGCGCCTGCGGAGGAAACGTTAAGAGAGTTAATCTTTCCAACCATAGGAATGGATACCACCGCGTCCGCTATCTCCATAAGGCTTTTTGATACTCCTTCTCCTTCGGAGCCAAGCACAAGGGCACATCCTGTTGGAAAGTCAAAATCTCTTATATCTTTGCCCCCCCTCTCTACTACCACGACCCAGCCACCCATATCTTTAAAAGTTTTTAAAGACTTTGATAGGCTCCCCACCTTTGAAAGCATAAGATAAAAGACAGCTCCGGCGGAAGCCTTTACCACAGTCTCGTTTATGGGGCAGGACCTATCCTTTGGCATGATAGCGCCCACGCCACCAAAGACCTCGCAGGTCCTTAAAAGGTTTCCTACGTTTTGTGGGTCTGTAATATGGTCAAGCACTAAGAAGAAAGAACCAACCTCTAAGGTCTTTTTGAAAAGAATATAAGGCTCCACATACTCTATTGGGCTGAGTATGGCGAGGATGCCTTGTGTTTTCTTTGTTCCAGAAAGCTCTTCTATTTTTTGCCTTGGCACTTTTTGTATCTTTATGCCTTTTTCTTTGCAAAGCTTTATAACCTGATGGGGTGGATGTGAATCATGGGCCACAAGCACTTTCTCTACGGACCTTCCAGAACGCAAAGCCTCTATCACAGGATTTTTACCATAAACTATCATGATTTTATTATGCCACCACCAAGCAGAATATCACTTTCGTAGAAGGCGCAAACCTGTCCTGGTGTAATGCCCCTTACGGGCTTTTCAAACCTGATTATATAACCCTCTTGAGTTTTTTCAATATCCTTTACCACCACAGGCTCGTTCCTATACCTTATCTGTGCCTTGGGATTCTCCCAAAGGTTTAGGTCAAGATGAAGGTTTATATCTTCCAATAGAAGCCAATCTCTATAAAGGTCTTCTTCCTTGCAAAGATACACTATGTTATTCTCCGCATCCACACCACAGACATACACGGGAAAGCCCAAGGCTACACCAAGTCCCTTTCTTTGCCCTATTGTGTAGTGGAAAAAGCCCCTGTGCCTGCCTACGGGCTTCCCATCAAAGTAAAAATAACCTTCCTTAGACCCAGTCCTCTCTTCTATAAACTCACCGGGTTCTTTCCCCATCAAAAAACATACATCCTGAGAGTCCCTTTTGTCCCACACAGGCAGGCCATTTTCTTTTGCTATCCTTCTTACCTCTTCCTTTGTTAAATCTCCCAAAGGAAATTCTAAAAGCTCCAAGTGTTCCCTTTTTACAAGGCTTAGAAAGTAGGACTGGTCCCTTTTTATGTCCCTTGCCCTTCCTATAAGCCTTTTGCCTTTGTATTCTACAAACTTAGCATAATGGCCCGTGGCAAGCTTATCTATGTCTGCCACCTTTCTTAAGTATTGGGCAAGGAAGCCTGTTTTTACCTCCCTGTTGCATACGGCGCATGGGTTGGGCGTTTTTCCAGAAAGGGACTCTTTTAAAAAGTAATTTATAACCCTTTCTTCAAATATATTTTCCCAGCTTAAGGTTATGTGGGGTATGCCAAGATATTCGGAAACCCTTGCCGCATCCTTTACATCCTCTGGAGAACAGCAAACTCTTAGGTCTTCTGTGGAACATGCAACTTGGTGAAACCTTAAGGTTACACCTATTACCTCTTGTGCAAGCTCTTTCATAAGAAGGGCACAGACGCTACTGTCTACACCCCCGCTCATGCCAACAGCCACTCTCATAAGAGAATAATTTAGGTGAAAAAACGCTGGGTGAGGAATTTCGTCCTTTGTAGTAGCAAGTTTTAAACCTGCCGGATTATAAAGCATCAGGCAAATTCAAGACCAGTAGATTTTTTATTAGTGGCACGGCATGCCGTGCTTCTACATTTCTTGTCTCATTTATTTTTTTTAACAAAAAGGTATAATGGCATCACCTTTGCTTAATTAATTTCTCACACGGCGTGTAAAACCCTATAATATTAAAACCATGGAGAAGGCAAAGATAGGCGTGCTAACCATATCCGATAGGGCAAGCAGGGGAGAGTATGAGGACATAAGCGGTAAATACATCATAGAGTATTTAAACGAGGTTTTAACCTCTCCCTTTGAGGTGGTATACCGAATAATTCCAGATGAGCAAGACCTTATAGAGGGTGCCCTCATTCATATGGCCGATGTGGAGGGATGTTGCCTTATTTTGACCACGGGCGGAACTGGCCCTGCACCCAGGGATGTAACTCCAGAGGCAACCATGAACGTATGCCAGAAAATTCTTCCGGGCTTTGGGGAGCTTATGAGGGCTGTATCTTTAAAACAGGTGCCTACGGCCATCCTGTCCCGTCAAACGGCAGGTATAAGGAACAAAACCCTTATCATAAACCTACCGGGCAAGCCTCAATCTATAAAGGTTTGCCTTGATGCTGTCTTCCCAGCGGTGCCTTACTGCATAGACCTCATAGGTGGTCCCTATCTTACCACCGATGAAAGCAAAATAAGGGCCTTTAGGCCCTCTAAATAAACCTACCTTTTCCTGTAAAACCTAAGCAGTTTCCCATCCCTTGCGTCTATAAGGGCTGTGCCTTCCGTTCCTCTAATCCGGTAGTAGCATTCACCGGTCTTTTTATTTTGCGATAGCTGTGAAGACTGCACCGTGCCTACATACTGCTTGGCGTGGTTTATGGCTTGTTCTATGCTTATCACATTTCCACACTCAATAGCAAAGCTAAGGGTTATGGCAAAAAGTAAAATAGACAATAGCTTCATCCTCCTACCCCCTTATCTTTCTTTCATCTTATCCACCGCCTCCTTTAAAAGGGATACAAACTCTTCCACTCTGTCTTCAAAGATCATAAGCCTGTTGCGCTTGTCATCCTTCTGCTCTGTTATCACCAGATAGGTTGAGCCATCCCTGCCTTTTTTTACGTCAAAATAATAGGTTCTTTTACCAGCCCTTAAGGTTTTTGAGTATAGCCTTTGCCTTTCCACAGTATAACCACCTCCCTTTTTTATAAAGCAAAGGGGGCAAAAGCCCCCAAAGCCTTTTACAAGAGTTCTTTTACCTTTGCAACCACCTCGTCGTAGTTTGGCTCTTGTGTTATCTCTGGCACAAGTTGTATGTAGGCTATTTTACCTTGCTTATCCACAACAAAAACAGCCCTTGCAAGGATGCCCTTGAGGGCTCCTTCGGATATTAGCACTCCATACTTTTCCATATCCCTATAGCGAAAGTCGGAAGCTACTACCACATTGCCTATGTTAAAGCTTTCGCAGAACCTCTTCTCCGCAAAGGGTAGGTCCATGGATACCACATATACCTCTGCGCCCTCTATTCCAGCCATAAGCTCGTTAAACTTCTTTGTTTCTGTTTCACAGACGGGTGTGTCAAGGGATGGAACAGTAACTATAACCTGCACCTTATCCTTTTGTCCTCCTATGGCTATCTCTTGCAGGTCTTTGGTGACCACATAGGCCACTGGGGCAGGGTCTCCCACATTCAAAGTTGGTCCACAAAGGGCCACAGGATTGCCCTTAAGATTTACAGTTTGTGCCATGATAAAACCTCCTTTTTGAGTTTTTGGCTATTTTAAAAGCTTTTTGCATCTCAATCCATGATTTATATCACCGCCTCTTTTAGCCTGCCTTCGGCCTCTGCCACCACCAGCATGGTCTTTAGCACAGAGTCGGGGTTTAGGGATATGCTGTCAATTCCTTGTTCTACCAAGAAGACGGCAAAGTCTGGGAAGTCGGAAGGTCCCTGACCGCATATGCCTACCTTTTTACCCTTCTCCTTGGCAGTTTGTATAAGATGAGCTATAAACCTCTTTACCGCCTCGTTCCTCTCATCATAAAGATGGGCCACAAGGCCCGAGTCTCTGTCAAGGCCCAAGGTAAGCTGGGTAAGGTCGTTGGAGCCTATGGAAAAACCGTCAAAGATCTCCGCAAACTTGTCCGCAAGGATCACATTGCTTGGAAGCTCTGCCATCACATAAACTTCCAAGCCGTTTTCTCCCTTCTTAAGTCCATACTCCTCCATAACCTTTAGGACCCTTTCTCCCTCTTCTGGCGTTCTGCAGAAAGGCACCATAACCTTTGTGTTGGTAAGTCCCATCTTGTTCCTAACCCTTAAGATTGCTTGGCATTCAAGGCCAAAGGCCTGCTTGTATACATCCGAGTAATATCTGGAGGCACCCCTCCAGCCAAGCATAGGGTTTTCTTCCTCTGGCTCAAAAAGCTCGCCACCTATCAAGCCTCTGTATTCGTTAGACTTAAAGTCGGAAAACCTCACTATAACAGGATTTGGGTAAAAGGCGGAGGATATTTTGGCAATACCGTAGGAAAGCTTTTTAACAAAGTATTGAGCCTTGTCCTCATAGCCAAAGGTGAGGTTTTCTATGTCTTCTATTAGCTTTTGGAGATTTATCTGCTTTCTGTCTTTGCCTTTTGCAAGCTTTTCAGAGAGAGGTGGCTTGGCATACCTGTATATGGTTGCCATATTCACATTACCCCTATCATCCAAAAGGCCCTGAACCTTTAGGTCTTCGTATAGCTTCTTTATCTCCTCATAATGCAAAAGTGCCAAGGGATGTATCTTTATGTAGTTGGCTATGATAAACTCCTCTCTGGCAAGGCCCACACCATCGTTTGGAATGGATGAATACTTAAAGGCAGATTCTGGATTTCCCACATTCATCATAATTTTGGTATTGGTCCTTGGAAGGTTCTCAAGGTTTATTTCCTCCACCTGATAAGGCACATAGCCCTCATAAACATAACCTATTTCTCCTTCTGCGCAGGAGAGTGTCACCTCCATACCTGTTTTGAGTATTTCTGTGGCCTTGTGTGTGCCTACCACTGCTGGAATGCCAAGCTCCCTCGCCACTATGGCGGCGTGGGCTGTTCTTCCTCCCCTGTTGGTTATTATGCCAGAAGCCTTCTTCATTATAGGCTCCCAGTCTGGGTCCGTTATGTCGGTAACCAGTATTTCTCCCTCTTGAAATTGTCCTGCATCCTTTAAGTCGTGTATGACCCTTACCTTTCCGTGGGCTATCTTGTCCCCTACCGCTATACCATACACTATTCTCTTTTTTATTCTCTCTTCCAGTGGCTCGGTAAACTTATAAACCCTTAGGATATTTTCTTCTTTCCTTGAATGGACGGTTTCGGGCCTTGCTTGCACTATGAAAAGCTGGTTGAGGACCCCATCCTTTGCCCACTCTATATCCATGGGCATCCATCTTCCGTTTTTCTTTGAATAGTATTCCTCCACAAGAATGCCCCACCTTGCCAGTTGGAGTATCTCATCGTCGGAAAGGGCAAACTGTTTTTGCTCTTGCAAAGGCACGTTTACGATCTTTACCCTCTCTTGGCCCACTCCGTAGACCATCTTCCTGTCTTTCCTTCCAAGCTTTTTCTCTATTATGGCCGAGTATCCTGCTTGCAATGTGGGCTTGAAAACCATATACTCATCGGGTGTTACCATGCCTTGCACAAGGAGTTCTCCAAGGCCATAGGAGGCGTTTATGACCACCACATCCTTAAAGCCCGATTCTGTGTCTATGGTGAACATAACCCCAGAGGCACCCAAATCAGACCTTACCATCTTTTGAACGCCCATGGCTATGCCCACCTTAAAGTGGTCAAAGCCAAAGGATTCCCTGTAGGATATGGCCCTATCGGTAAAGAGGGAGGCAAAGCCGTTTTTTACAGCCGTAAGCACGTTTTCTGCACCAACCACGTTAAGGTAGGTCTCTTGCTGTCCCGCAAAGGAGGCATGGGGTAGGTCTTCCGCCGTTGCAGAGGAACGCACGGCCACATCCACGGCAAAGGAGCCATAACGTTCGGAAAGTTTTTGATAATACTCCTTTATTCCTTCCTCTATTTCTTTTGGAAAGTCTCCACCCTTTATAAGCTCCCTTACTTGATGGCCTCTTCTGGCAAGGTCCTCCACATTGTTTGGGTCAAGGCCCTTTAATATCTTTTTTATTTCCTCCTCCAGATTGTTATACCTTATAAACTCATAGTAGCTCTCAGAAGTTACCACAAAGCCGTATGGCACGTTTACACCAAGGGAAGAGAGGTTCCTTATCATCTCACCCAAAGAAGCATTTTTGCCCCCCACCAAGGGTATATCCTCAATGCCCACCTCATCTAACCAGACTAAATACTTCTTCATGCCTTACCTCCTTAGCTTATTACCTTGCTAAAGTCTGCAAACTTGTTAAAAAGCCTTTTTATTCTAAAAAGCAAGGCAAGCCTGTTTCTTCTTATATTCTCATCTGGGTCCATAACAAGGACCTTATCAAAGAAATCGTCAATGGTTTTTTTCAAAGAAGATAGGGCAAGCAGGTCTCCTGTAGCTTCTAAGGCTTTAAAGGATCGCCAAAGGGCTTTTTCTTCCTCCTCCTTAAAAAGATTTTCTTCTACCCTATCATCCCCCCAATTGGAAGGTAATATCCTTACCACCCTTCTGTATGCCTCCACTATATTTTTAAATTCTTCCTCTTCCTTTAAACTGGCAAGTCTTTTTACCTCTTTTATAACCTCATAGGGTCTAAGCGGGTCTTTTACTTCAAGAACTGCCCTAACCAGGTCATAGCCATAAGGCTCAAGGTAGGCAGAAAGCCTTGCTTTCAAAAACTCCTCAAGCTCCGGTGGTATACTTTCCATAACTTCCCTAAGGTTTATATCCCAATTGAAGGCATCCAATACTGCATATATACCATAGGCCAACCTTCTTATGCCATAGGGGTCCGAGCTACCTTTGGGGATCTCTCCAACGGCCATTAAAGTGTTTATGCTATCCAGCTTATCCGCCACAGATAACACAGCAGATACTTCATTGGATGGTAGTGTATCTCCTGGCTTTACAGGAAGGTAATGTTCATAGAGGGCAAGGGCTACCTCTGGGTCCTCTCCTTGTTTTAAGGCGTATATGTAACCCATATAGCCCTGAAGTTCATCCAGTTCTCTTACCATCTGGGTAAGAAGGTCCGCCTTGCAAAGGTAGCTTGCCCTTTCTATCTTTTTCCTTTTGTCCTCTGGAAGCTTGAGTATATCCGCAATCTTGAGGGCAAGGGCGCCAACCCTTCCAACCTTTTCCAACATACTGCCTGCCTTTGGATGAAAGACTACACCAGAAAGGTCCTTTACAAGTTCTTCAAGGGGTCTTTTTAGGTCCTCCCTATAGAAGAAAAGGGCATCCTCAAGTCTTGCCCTTATGACCTTTTCATAACCTTTTACAATAACTCCATCCTTTGGGTAGTTGTTGCTTATGGCTATAAAGTATGGAAGGAGTTTTTCATCCTTTTCTACACAGAAGAACCTTTGATGATGGGCCAGCACGGTCATTATTACCTTTTGGGGAAGCTCAAGGTATTTCTCCTCAAACTTTCCTACCACTGCAAAGGGGAATTCTACAAGGTTTGCCACTTCCTCCTCCAAACCCTCTGGGTAAAGTGGCCTTCCTCCCAAGGCGTAGGCCTCATCTTTAAGAAAGGCCAATACCATACCGAGCCTTTCTTTGTAGTCTGCTACCACGTAGTTGTCTTTGAGAACATTCAAGTAATCTCTTGGATTTTTAATTTCTATTGGTCCTGAGGAAAGTAATCGGTGGCCGTAGGTTATATTGCTGGCCTTTACCCTTCCAAAGGACAGGGGTAACATCTCTTCGCCATATAGGGCGCATATCCACCTTATAGGCCTTGAAAACCTAAGGCTTGAACTATCCCATCTCATACTCTTTGGGAAAGGCACCGATTGAAGTATTTCCTCAAAGGATTGGGAAAGCTTTTCTATGGGTGTGTCCTCCTTATAAACTCTTTTTATGGCCACGTATGTGCCTTCCCCCTTTTGCAGATGCACCACTTCTTCAAGGCTTGCAGAGTTCCTTTCAAGAAAGGCAAGAAGGGCCTTTGTGGGCTTTCCTTCCTCGTAGGCCACCTTTACGGGAGGTCCCCAAAGAACCTCTTCCTTCTCCAGAGCCTTGTTTTCAAAGTTTTCAACAAAGAAGGCAAGCCTCCTGGGCGTTGAATAGGTTTTTATGTCTTGTCTTCCCAATATCTGAGAAAACCTTTCCTTTAAATATTCCACCGCTTGTAATATCACTCCTGCTGGAAGCTCTTCCGTTCCTATCTCTATGAGAAGGTCCTTCATCTTACCTACCCATAAGCATCATGGCTTGAGCCATGTTAGAAAAATAGATGTTTGGGCTTTTTTCCATTACTTTGGATAACAGCTCTTGAGCCTCTTTGTTTTTACCTTCCTTTTTGAGTATCTGAGCCTTTAAAAGCATGGCGCTAACATAGTTAAAGTCCTTTTCTCCTATGTTTTCCGACTCCTTTAAAGCTTCTTGCAGTTTGCCCTGTTTAAAAAGGTAATAGGCATACCTTTCCCTATAAAGGGCAAGAAGGTCCTTGTCCTTTAAACTTTCAAGGATTTCTTTTAGCACCTTACCCTCGTCTATCTTTTCTTCTGAGTTCTCCGCAATGTATAGCTCATAAGACAAAAGCAATGGTTTAAAAGGCCCGGCCGATTCCTCCTTTTTTATAAGCTCCAAGGCCTTGGAGTAGTTGCCCGTTTGGATTAGTTTGCTTATTTCATGCTCCTTATATGCCAGCTTTTCAAGCTTATCCTTTTTGTATTTGTCCCAAAAAAGGAACCCTCCCACCAAAAGCAAGATTACAGCTATAAGGCTACCAACCCTTAAAACTATATCTTTCATCACTAAAAATTATACACTACCCCTTAGCTCTGGTCTTAGCCTGCTCTTTACATCAAAAACTATGGCGCTTGCCACGAAGATGGAGGATAGAGTTCCCACAAAGATGCCCACCACAAAGGCAAACATGATGTTGGAAAGGGCGGGACCACCAAAGAGAAAAAGTGCAAGGGATACCACAAGCGTAGTTAAAGAGGTCATGAGGGTTCTGGCAAGTGTTTGGTTTATGGACAGGTCAATAAGGTCCTTAAAAGGCGTGCCTTTTCTCAGGCGTAGGTTCTCCCTTATCCTGTCAAAGACCACCACCGTATCGGATACAGAATAGCCAGCCACTATAAGAAGGGAAGCCACCACATCAAGGTTTACCTCCCTATAGGTCAAGGAATAGGCACCTACCACTATGAGAACGTCATGCACAAGGGCCAGTATGGCACCAAAGGCCCAAAGAGGCTCAAACCTGTAGCCAAGGTATAAGAGTATACCCCCTATGGCTACCAAGATGGACCATATGGCCTTTTGTCTTAGTTCCGAGGTTATAATACCGCCGATGCTTTCCGACCTTATAAGCTGGTAAGGAGAAAGCTCCTTTAAGCCTTCAAGGGCCTTCTCTGTGGGTTCTCCAAGCCTTAGCTTAATAAGGGTGGTGCCTTGGGCTGTATCTTGAACTTGAAAGTGTGAATATCCAAGGCTTTCAAGCTTTTTTCTTACCTCTGCTATACTTACCTTCTTTTCAAACTTTACCTCCAAAAGGCTACCGCCGGTAAAATCAAGGCCAAGGTTTAGGCCTCTGTAGAAAAGGGAAAAGAGGCTCAAAAGCAGAAGTATTATGGATATAACATAGGCATAGTACCTTAGGCTCATAAAGGGGATGCTTTTCATGGTTATAATTGTAGCATGGTTTATTTGCTTGTGGCTTTGGTGCCTTTGCTTTATCTTTTAAACCTTGGCTACTTTCAAGTTTGGTCTCCCAATGAGGCCTTCTATGCGGATGCTACAAGGGCCATGGTTCAAAGTGGGAACTTTATAGACCCTTATTACAACGGAGAACTTAGACTAAACAAGCCTCCTATGACCTATTGGCTTGTGGCTATAGGCTACTACCTTTTGAGTATAAACGAGTGGGGCCTAAGGCTTATGCATGCCCTTTTGGGCCTTATGACAGGAATAATCACTTTCCTTATAGCAAAGGAAATAACAGGAAACTACAAGATAGGCCTTTTTAGCTTTCTCATGCTTACCCTTTCTGTGCAGTTCTTTGCCAATTCTCAGTATGCCTCTCCAGAGGTTCCTTTTACCTTCTTTATAACCCTAAGCCTATACCTTTGGTTTATCTCTTACAAGAGGAAAAGCCTTCTTTTGCTCTTCTTTGCATTCCTTTCCTCCTCTTGTGCCATGCTTGTAAAAGGTCCTGCAGGCTTTCTACTGCCTGCTGGCATAGTCTTCCTTTATCTACTCTTTACGGACCCAAAGGAGCTTTTAAAGCTTAAGTATTACATATTTACTGCAATCTCTTTGGTCCTTGGCCTCTGGTGGCACGTTTATGAGCTTTTGACAAAGGGCCACACCTTTTGGGAGGTCTTCTACAGGGAAAACTTTAAACGAGTTTATGATGGGAAAGACCCCTTTTACTTTTACCTTCTTGACCTCAATGTAAGCTTTTTGCCCTACTCCTTCCTTTTCTTTTTTGCCTTCCTTTGGGTGGTGTTAAAGATTAAAAGGGAATACGCCTTTCCTATGGTTTGGTTCCTATTTGTCTACGGCATTTTTAGCCTTGTGGCTCAAAAGATCCCTGTTTATGTGCTTCCTGCCTTTCCTGCCCTCGCCATTATGACCTCTGGCTTTATCCTATCCCAAGACTGGGAGAGATTAAAAAGGTATGCCATTCTTTTACTCCTTAGTCTTATATCCATAGCCTTAGCCGTTGGTATCTTCCTCTTCTCCTTGCCTTTTGCCTTCCTTTTAATTATCCCTCTTCCCTTCTTACTTTTCTTAAAGGACCATAGACTCTCGCCAGCCTTGGCTGGCATGATGTTTATTGTTCTCTTAAAGTTTGGGCTTTTGACAGATTTGGAAGAAAAAAGAAAGGTAAAAGAACTTGGAGAGTTTATAAAAAAGCTTGACCCTAAGAGTGCTATGCCCGTGTATGAAGTGGGACATTTCCACCATAGCCTACCTTTTTACGCAGAAAGGAAGATAATAAGGGACAAAGAACCACAAAAGGGGTCCATAGTGGTTTATAAAAGTGGCACCTTTGAAAAATGTAATCCCATAAAAAGCCTTAGACTCTATACAGGTTCGGAAAGCAGGCTTTTTAAATTCCTAATGGATGCCCGCAAAAACAAAAACTTTGAGGAATTTTTTGTATGCCTTTATTGACCGGGCACCTGTATAACTATGAAATCCGCTCTCCTGTTGGTAAACCTGCCTATGGGCGTTTTGTTGTCCGCTATATACCTCTCTTTCCCAAAGCCTACTACCTCTATCCTGTCCTCTGAAATTCCAGCCTTTACAAGGTAATCCTTTACTGCCTTTGCCCTGCTTAGGGCGAGCTTATCGTTATAAGCCTTTGAACCTACATCGTCCGTATAGCCCTCTATCCTAACTCTCACGTTGGGGTTTTCCTTTAGAACTTTGACTACTTCGTTTAGAAGGGGGATGTATTCCCTTTTTATACTGTGTTTGTTAAAGTCAAAATGCACCCTTGCGGACACCTTTAATGGCTCTTCCCTTGGCTTTGGAGCCTCCGGCGTTGGCTGGGCTATTTCTTCCTGTTTTGTTTGCAGTTCAGCCTTTGCTTGCTCGGGCACATAGGCCTTGCCAGTATAGCATTCAAGCCTTCCTTCCTTTGCCACATTTACCTTTTCAATTGCTAAGCCAAGGTCTGCAAAGGCCTTATTGTAGAAATCCACAAGGTTGGTGGGGTTTGGTTCAGGCTTGGAAAGTTCATAAGAAAGGGCCTCGTAAAAAGCCTCTGCCCTTGCAAGCTCCACGGGTGCGCAGTTTAGTCCTCTATTTTCTCTTACATAACTAAGCTTTGAATTAAGGCTTTCTACATCAATGGTGGACAAGCTTCCAGCCTTTACAAAGCTTATCTCATCCAGCTCTTCCCTTCCAGAAAGGGCCTTTGAAAGTGAGCTAAAGCTTTTTACCATAAAAAGCTTTGAACCAACCTCATCCATACCAGAGGCTAATATGTATGCCACTTCTTTATTGGCCCTTGCCTTTTCAAAATGGTAGGGGTCTGCCTGGTCCACTTTCTTCTCTTTTGCCAACTCAATACTTCTTTGCATCTGATTAATACCGTCAAGAAGTCTTATATTAGAAAGGTCCTCTGCGAAAACTACCATGGAGCTAAGGAGTATAAGGCCAAACCTTTTCATATTTCCCTCCTTTCTATATTCTACAATAAAATTTTTTAAGCCATGAGGGCAGTGTTGCAAAGGGTAAAGGAATCAAAGGTGTATGTGGATGGAAAGGAGGTGGCAAGCATTGGCATTGGTCTTAACATACTCCTTGGTGTGGGCGTGGGGGACAAGGAAGAGGATGTGGACAAGCTTGTAGAAAAGATAGTAAATCTACGTATATTTGAGGATGATTCTGGAAAGTTTAACCTATCCTTGCTTGATATAAAAGGCTCTGCCTTAGTGGTCTCCCAGTTTACCCTTTATGCCAATACAAAAAAGGGAAGGAGACCCAGCTTTGAGCTTGCAGAAAGGCCAGAAAGGGCAAAAGAGCTTTATGAGCTTTTTGTGGAAAAGATGTCTAAGTATGTGCCAACCCAGTGTGGCATCTTTGGTGCCATGATGGATGTTTATATACTAAACTGGGGACCGGTGTCAATAATCCTTGACAGCAAAGAGCTTTAAAGCTGGATTTCTACAAGCATGCTAAAGGGAACGCCTATGCCACTTAAGAAAAGATGGCCAGGCTTGAGGGTTGGCAAAAGCCTAAGCTGGTCCTCTTGGGGGTATTCAAAGAATTGAGAGACTGCCTCTATATCGTTTTGGGTGATAAGCCTAAAGAGGGCTTGGGTGTTTAACTGAGATAACACATACTTGCTTAGGTTTGCTGGCCTTTGGGAGACTGCCACAAGTCCAAGGGAAAACTTCCTTCCTTCCAAAGCTATCTTCTTTGTCATGTTTATGGCAAGGTTCTCCCTGCCTGTAGGTACCTCTGTGGCACCCCTTTCTGGTGCAAAGTTGTGGGCCTCTTCTAAGACTATTAGTCTTCTTTCTGGCTTTAACCTTGCCATAGAAAGTATTTCTCTTAGCAGGAGGCCCACAAGGTTTAGCCTTGCGGACATATTTACCATATCCTTTAGGTCCACTATGATGATCTCTTTATCCGAACTTAGGGCCTCCTCCAGAAGTTTGAAAACCTTTGGCTGGTTTTCAAGGACTTCTTCTCCAAGCTCTCTGATTACCATCTCAATCACATCAAGCACATCCCTCCTTAACCCACCCTTTGAAGCCTCAAGGAGTATATCTTTCAAAGTTTTTTCTCTGTAGGCAGATAGGCTCATGCTTGGCTTTAGCTGGCTTCTTATGTGAGCCAAAAAACTTCTCTCTTCCTCGCTCCTTTCTTGAAGCACAAAGCCATAATCTCTAAAAAGTTCCTTTATATCCTCCGTCCAAAGGGGAAGAAGAGTGTATGGTAGCTTTGCATGATGAACCCTTTTTAGGTCAAGCTTATTAATGTATTCACCAAAGAGGTCAAAGATGATAACCTTACAGCTATTTGGTGGAATGGCGGATACGAGCCTTGACACAAAGGTAGTTTTCCCAGACCCCGTGGTTCCAAGGACTGCCATATGCATGGAAGTGAGCTTTGCAAGGTCTATATAAACGTCCACATCCTTTCCAAGCAGACTTCCAACCCTGAGGGGTATGTCCATAGAATAGCCCGAAAGGTTTGTCTTCATTATCTTTTGAAGGTCCGGCTCTTTTTCCCTCACAGGAAGGAGCTGGTCGCCCAGTGAAAGGCTCCTTAGAGGAGTGCCAAAGTATCCTTCCTTTTCACCTCTTAGCTCAAGAAGAACCTTAACCTTTCCCATGTAGCCACCAGATCTTAATAAGGAGGTCCTAAGGTGGGCCAAAAGCCATAGCTTATCTTTGTAAAAACTCTCCTGTATACCAAAGGACTGGCTTTGTGTATAAACCTTAGTAATCTTACAAAGAAGCTTGTAGTCTTCCTTTTCAACCCATAAGAAGGACTGTTCTGGTATATTCTCAAAAAGAAGGGCTGTTGCTTCCGTAGAAGATTCAACAGAAATAACCACAGCCAAAGCATCCTTAAGTAGCTTTACAGATTGCCTTTTGAAGTCTTCAAAAAGCTCGGAGAACCTTTTTACATCCTCACCTTCAATGAGGACCATGGCCTCAAGGTTTCCCTCCTCCCGCATACCCGCACCGGTTAAGTTGGCAGAGCCTACAAGAGCCAAAAGGTCATCCACTATTACAAGCTTTGCATGAAGTCTATCGCTAATATAAACATCCGCTCCAAACTTATTCAAGGTTCTAAAGGTCCCTTCTCCAGTGATGGCTAAATCTTTTAGCTCTTGAGACCTAAGTATTACTTCAATCTTTATACCCTTTGGTAAAACTTCTAAAAGCTTTTCCAGAAGACATTCTTCAATCCATGGAGAGGCTATCTTTAAGCTTTTCCTTGCCCCAGCTACCCTTTCTTTTAACTTTTCAAAGAGCTCTTTCATTCAAAATCAGACCATAGCTTGAAGACCTTCACCAATTCGGATGTCCTTCTCTTCAGGTCTTCCATGCTTCCTCTGTTATCCACTATAAAGTTGGCATACCTTAACTTTTCCTCTGGCGCCATTTGGTATCTCCATCTTCTTTCAAAGTCCTCAGGGCTGTATCCAGCCTTTATTGCCCTTAATTTGCATGTTTCATATGGTGCATAGACCAAAACAGTTGCATGATAATTCTTATACGTGCCCTTTTCAATAAGCAAACTGGCCTCTACCACCACCACGCTATTTGATGGCAACTTTTCAAACTCTTCTTCCAGCTTTCTGTAGAGTGCTTCGTGGGTTATATCCTCCAATATTCTTAGCTTTTCCTTGTTCTCAAAGACCACGTCAGCCAATTTTTTCCTATCAATGTTTCCTGCCTCATCCAATATCTCTTTACCAAAGGCTTCCACCACCTTCTTATAAACTTCTCCCTTTTCTTCGTAAAACTGTCTTATTATGCTATCTGCGTCAAAGACATAAAAACCTGCCTCTTGGAAAATCTTCCCTACCGTTGATTTGCCAGAAGCCAAGTTCCCTGTAAGAGCTATTTTTATCATGGAAAATATTTTAAAACAGTCTCTATCCCCCGTATTCTCTACTGGCTATATACCTTATCCATTTTAATGGGCTTATGGGACCTTCTGGAAATATGCCAAAGAAAAGGGTAAGAAAAGCCGTTATTAAGGGAGGTATGAGCATAAGAGGATTTACCTCTAATTTTCTTCCTTTTACTTCCTCTTTACTTTTACCAAACCAAGCTTTAAAGACTATGGGAATAAGATAAAGGGTGCTTAGGATAGAGCTAATATAGAAAACGTAAACAGCCCACTCTTCCCCCGCACTTTTAGCTCCAGCTTCCAAATATTTCTTTGTTAAATATCCAGCAGTCATTGGCACGCCTATGAGGCCAAGGGATGCTATGGTAAAAGCAAGAGTGGTAAGGGGCATTCTTCTACCAACTCCGTCCAACTCCTTAAATTTATGCACATCATATTTTTCTGCGTAATTACCCAGGCACATAAAAAGGGTTATCTTCATTATGCCGTGATTAACAAGATGCAAAAGGGCACCCATGGTAGAAAGCTGCCCAGGCAATAAAACACCCAGAATTATATAGGATATGTGGCTTATGGTAGAATAAGCTAACCTTTTCTTTAACTCCTCCTGAAATATGGCCATGGATGAACCAAAAAGTATGGTAAAGGCCGTAAGGTAAGCCAATGGTTGCCACAGATTCATACTTTGTACCAAATCAACACCATAGAGTTCATACACAAGCCTAACAATACCAAAAGCTCCCGCCTTTACTACAGCAACAGCATGCAGTAGAGCACTTACGGGAGCAGGGGCTACCATAGCCTTAGTTAACCATTGATGTAATGGAAAAACTGCAGACTTTACAGCCATTGCAAAGAAAAAGCCATAGAAGAGGAGCTTAGCCATAAGAGAGTTTTCCATGGCCCAATTTTTTACCTTTGGATTTCCTCCTGTATAAAAGTTGCCATCTCCCACAAACACATAAAGGAGAACAAGACATAGCATAAAGAGGGAGCCACCGAGAATGGTATAAAGGAGATAAATCCCGCCAGCTTTTAAAGCTTTTGATGTGCTTCTATGCACTACCAATGGATAAGTGCTAAGTGTAAGAAGCTCATAGAATAGAAAAAAAGTAAATATATTGCCTGCAAGAGCTATACCCATAGTAGAGGTAACTGCAAGATTAAAGAAGGTAAAAAACCTTCTTCTATTGGGAGATCCTTCAAGATATCCTATGGCATATATAGTAGTAAGGAGCCAAAGAAAAGAGGATAAACTAACAAAAAGAAGAGCGAGGGGGTCTATTCTTAGATAAAAATCTGCAAAGGGTACAATAGGATAGCGTATTTCAAAGGTAATTCCCTTGTATACACTCCATATAAGGTAAGAAATAACAAATAGTTTATAAACAGCGGCTACAACATTTACCAAACTTCTTAGAAATACTCTCTCCTCCTTAAGTAAGCTTATAATGATGCTTGCAAAAAAGGAGCTCAGTAATAAGCTTAAAACCGCCAACTTTTCCATGTTTATCCCCTTGCAATTCCTTCAAGTAAAAAGCCTGTTATCATTCCAGAAGAAAAGGCTAAAAAGCCAAGCAAGAAGGCAGACATCTCCATAAGCTGTGGTATTGGCTTATCGTAAAATTTGGTAGGATGAGAGGAAAAGCACTCTTTCCAAATGGGATACACGTACAAGCTTGCAAGCAAACTCCCCAAAAGCATTATTCCACCATGAAGGAAAAAGCCAAGCTTGATAGAAAGCTCCAGAAAGAGAAACTTAGCCACAAAGCCTGCACTTAAAGGAAGGCCTATCAAAGTAGCACCAGAAAAGAAGAGGGCAAAGAAGGTGAATGGATGGCTATGAGCAAAGCCAGGCATGTATGAAAGCTCATCCCTTTTTGCCACGTATATAGCATTCCCAGAAGATAGGAACATGCTTGCCTTTGCAAGAGCATGGGAAAAGACTTGAAGAGCAAAAGCCTGCAGCACAGCTTCCTTAAGTATTTCTCCGTGGTAATATAGGGGGACCATAATGAAAAGATAACCCATCTGGGCAACGGTAGAATAAGCCAAGAGCCTTTTTATAGTCTTTTGTCTTATAGCATAGTAGGATCCTATAAAGATAGCCAGCGCACCCATTATGCTTAAAACTATACTAAGATACTCAAGGCTTTTATCCTTAGGCAAAACCTCCATCCAAAGTCTTAGCATAAGGTATGCAGGTGGCTTTATCACTAAGGAAGATAAAAGGGCGCTTGCGGGTGCCACCGTGCTTGAATGAGCTGGGGGTAGCCAAAAGTGGAAGGGTAAGAGGGCAGATTTTATAGCAAGGGCTATGGTTATGGGAAAAAGGGCATAGATAAACTCTTGAGTGTCAGAAAGCTTTTGCGATAGTAAGCTCATACTAAGCACACCATAGTTGGCATAGAGCATGGCAATGCCAAGCAGGTAAAACATAGAGGCAAGTATGGAAAGGAAAAGGTAGTTTAAAGATGCTTTTATGGCTTTTTTGTAGCCAGGAAGGGCAACCAGGATAACAGCGGTAAGAGAAAGCACCTCAAGGGCAACGTACAGGTTAAAAAGGTCTTCAGATAGGAAAAAGGCGTTCAAACCAGCCCACAGAAAGAAGAAGAAAAACCAAAAGAACCTACCTTGTCTTTTATACTCTACGTTAAAGAAGCTAATAGAGTAGAGGGCTACAAAAAGGCTAACGATTCCAATCATAAGCAGGAAAAAACCGCTAAGGCCATCTAAACGGAGACCTATGCCTAAGGGTGGGGTCCATCCACCTATCCATTGATAAAGAGGTGTGTTATCCCTTAAAGTGTAAAGGAAAGAATATACAGACAACAGGAAGGAAAGGAGGCTAAAGGCTAAGGCTATGTAAACCCTAATAGGGCTTATAAGGGAAAAAATGGATGCCAAAAGGGGAAGGACTATCAAATAGCCCAAATCAAAGGAGATCATTCCTCCTCCTTGTTAAGGTGTAGTATTAGTGAGACGGCTATGGCAGTTGCACTCACGGCTACCACTATACCGGTCAATACAAGGGCATGAGGCACAGGGTCTGGGCTTTCTGTATTGGTATTTTTTGCAGTAGTTATAAAGAAAAGGAACACTCCAGAACCAAGTATGTTTAAGGCTATAAGGCGCTTTACATAATTCCTTGCCACTATAAAGTGATAGAGGCTTATAATCACAAGAAGAATAGCCAAAATGTAGTAAAACCATATCATAGTTTACCACTGTAGGCAGTGTATAGAAGAAAGGCTGTAGATATCCATATGGAGAGTTCAATAATCATTATAGAAATGGTAGAAAGTTCAAGGGGATAGGTAAGAAAGCCATAGCCCAAAAGGGCATACAATAGTCCAATCAAGGAGAAAACACCCAAGCCAGCCATCATAAAGATGTATATTATTGAAGCTTTTAAAGGTAAGGCTTGGCCAGCCAAGGCAAAAAGCACAAGACCACCAGCGAGTAAAGCACCACCTTGAAAGGCACCACCTACAGAGAAGGTTCCAAGGTAGGTAATGTATAAGGAGAAGAAAACTATAAAGGGCAATAAAAGCCTTGAAAAACCTTTCAAAAGTGGATTATCCCAGTAATAAGCCTCCCTTTTTAGACCAAGAGATAAAAGGCCGAATATAGCCAAAGTAATAACACCCACTTCAAGCAAGGTATCATAGCCTCTAAAGTTAAGAAGGACGGCATTTACCGCGCTATCCACACCACTCTTATGTAGGTTTTCAAAGACAAGACTGGCAATCCTATCTTGTCTTTCTATAGTGGTAAGGTGAAAAAGCATAAAGATGAGAATTAAAAAGGAGATAAAGCCAGCCCAAAGTCTGGTAAAGGTAAAAGCTTTAAGATCTTTTTGCTTTGAACCTTTCACAAGCTTGAAGATTAAAAGGCCCGTTATGGCAGAACCAAGTATGATCTCCACCAAGGCTACATCTGGAGCCTCAAGGCGCACCCATATTAGACCACTCAAAAAGCCAAAGATTATGAAAAACACCCCACTTTTCATCGTATCTTTGCTGTGTAAAGAGAGAAGAGCTGAGATAAAAAGCATAAGGCCCAAAGCCAAGTCAAGCATATCTTTTTTTCCTGTTTGCCAAAGCATAACCAACAAGGGCGCTGTAGGAGATGACTAAAAGCCACACAAGGAGTAGCTTTATCCAATGGGATAAAAGGTCTGTGGATAATATACAGGATAGGACGATAAAACCAAAGCCAAGTACATCGGCTTTTGTAAGAGCATGAAGCCTGCTGTAGGTATCTTTTAACCTTATAAGACCTATACTGCCAGCAAGTAAAAAGATAGCACCTATAAACATAAAGGCTATGGAAAGGATTTCAAATGCCATCCTTAGACTTCCCTAAAATTATTATAGCAAAGGCAACGCCAACCACGCCTGCAAGAAGGGCAAAACCAAGGGCTAAATTTATGTAGTAAGCCTCTTTTGTAATCTTAAAAAAGGCAAGGAGTAAAGCAGTGCCACCCGTACCAAGCAGTAAAGAAGCCATCATACTATCCACCAACTCTGGACCTCTAAAAACCCTTACAAGTCCAAGCAGGAGGTTTAACATAAGCAAAAACAATAGAAGACCGTATACAAAATCCATCATGTAAATATTTTATCTATAAGGCTTTCCATATACTTGAGCTTTTCCTCATCGTAGCTGTTTTTGTCAAGGGTGTGTATCAAAATAGTATCCTCTCCTATTTCAACAGAAAGAGTGCCGGGTGTTAGGTTTATTACCATAGAAAGTAGGAATTTTACTACTTGCTTGTTTGTGTTTAACTTATAAATAACAAAGCCTGGGTCTACCAGAAGCTTGGGGCTTAGCACCCTTCTTGCCACATCCAAACCACTTAAGAAAGATTGACCTAAGAAATAAAAGAAAAACTTTGCAATGGCAAGAAGGTTTATAGAAGGAAGGTACAGATTTAAAAGTCTATGGACTAATAGGGTGAAAATAATAGCGATAACGCCAAAGAAAAGAGCCTTTTTTTTCAAAGCCTGCTATAATAAGCCACATAAGTGTATAGAATAGGATAAATGAGAACATAGCTATATTTTACCGAAATAAGGAATTAAACATTCAAGCTATTATGTTCGCTTAGCTATCTTGCAATTATTGACGGTTATTCTATCTTTCTTTTGTAAGGAGGGTACTATGATAAAGCTAATCCTTTCCACACTTTTAATAAATCTGGCCCTTGCAAGCGACGGAGAGGTCATATTCAAAAACTTTTGTATGAGGTGCCACACAGAAAAAGACAAAAAACCACTTAGCTACCTAAAGGAAAAGTATAGAGGCAAGCCGGAGGCCGTTATGGAGCTTGCTAAAAGATGTCCATGGGGTAGAGGCCTTTCAAACATGGAGATAGAGATCGTAAGCAAGTGGTTGGCAGGTAAGGAATAAAAAGTTATAATTACTCTCATGCTTACACCTTATGAGGAGGCCTTTGAACTTCTTATCCAGAGGGTGGAAAGGCTTTCTACGGAAAAGGTCCTACTTTGGAATGCCTTGGGAAGGGTCCTTGCGGAAGATGTATATGCGGACAGGGACAATCCGGCCTTTGACAACTCTGCAATGGACGGCTATGCCATAAGGTCGGAGGACTTAGAAAACTTGCCTGCAAGGCTTAAGGTTGTGGGCGAGGTGCCAGCTGGTGGCGAGTGGAAGGGCGTGGTAGAAAGGGGCTGTGCCATAAAGATATTTACCGGCGCACCCATACCAAATGGTGCGGATGCGGTGGTGCCAGTGGAGTTTGTAAGGGAGGAAGGGGAGTATATAATCGTTGAAAAGCCCTTTAAAAAGGGTGCCAACGTAAGATACAAGGGCGAGGAGATAAAGGCTGGAGACATATTACTAAAAGCTGGAACAAGGATAAGGGGGTATGAAATAGGTCTTTTGGCCTTTGCCAACAAGGTTTTTGTGGAAGTTTATCAGAGGCCAAGGGTGGCCATACTCTCCACGGGAGATGAGATAAAAGAGCCAGGGGAGACGATAGAAAAGCCTTCACAGATAAGAAGCACAAACAACCACCTTTTGTATGCCAAGGTCTTGGAGCTTGGCTGTGAGGTCCACCAGCTTGGCATTGTTCCAGACAATCCAGAGCTTATAGCCAAAGCCCTTGAAAGGGTGGAAGATTACCATGTTTTTATAACCACCGGTGGTGTCTCCGCTGGTGATAAGGACTTTGTGCATAAGCTTGTAAAGGAGATGGGCTTTGAGGTGGTCTTTCACAAGCTAAGGATTAAGCCTGCCAAGCCCGTGCTTTTTGCAAAAAAGGACAAAACCCTCTTTTTTGGACTTCCGGGAAATCCTGTATCTTGTGCCATGGCCTTTGACCTTCTTGTTAAACCAGCCTTGTTAAAGATGCAAGGTGTGGAAAACTTCAAACCGCAAGCCTATAAGGCAGAGCTTTTAAGGGACTTCTCACGAAGGGATGCGGAGCGTAGGGAGTTTGTGAGGGCAAGGTTCATACAGAAGGATGGGAAATTATACTGCGATTATTCACCAAAGACCCAGTCCCATATGCTGACTTCCTATGTGGATGCCAACTGTTATATGGTGGTTTATGAAGGGGTAAAGGAGATAAGGGCTGGGCAGGAGGTGGATATCCTGCCCTTTGATTGGTAATCAGAGCCTTATAACAGTCCTTTTCCTTTCCATATAGCCCTTCCTTAGCTTGTAGCCTTCCTCTGGATATAGGCCATAGAAGAGGTTTTGCACATGGTTTCCTTCCACAAAGAAGCACCACCTTTCCAAAAGGCTACCTATTGCGAGGCTTGCAAAAGTTATGGTATAAAAGACATAGTTGTGATTGCCCGTGATCCAAGAGTATAGCACAAGGTATAGGGGGACCACAAAGGTCAAAATATAAGCCACTGGAAGCACAGACCCAAGAATATCCTTACCCTTTTTGTAATAAAACTCTGTGGTGCAGTAGTTGTTGGTGGTAGTGCCCGTATCCAGAACCCTTATGGGTCTGTTGTGGGGAAGGTTTAGGGCTTCATTTATGGTGGGCCTTGAAATGATAAACTGTCTTATGTTAAAAGCTATTCTAAAGGCAAGCCCAAGGGAGACAAAGAGGAAGGTAAGGAAAAGATAGTTGGGTATGAACTCTGGCTTGTAATGGTATGTTAGGGCCAAAAAGGCGGAAGAGCCAAGCATAAGGTACATGTTAAGGTAGTATAGGACGGTGAGGGGTGTGTGCCACTCAAGGACGAACCTGTTGCTTGCATATATCATGGCTGTGGAAAAGGCGGAAAGCCAACCAAGTATGTAGGCTATTATTCCAAAGGTGTGTTGCACAAAGGGAGAGGCGTTAAAGTAGTAGCTAAGGGCATACAGGAAAAGGGCAAACCCGTAGGCACCACTAAAGACAGCCTCACGGGAAAGCCAAGAGGTATGAAAACGCCTTATGGCCTTCCAAGCCCTAAGCTTGTGTCCAAGGTGAAAGCTTGCGCCTACGGCGCCAAGTCCTATTAGCACCAAAGAAATTATAAGGGCCGTTAGCACAGCCTCTCTTGGCATGGCCGTATTTTTACCAAAAAGGGTCAAAAATTCCATAAAGTAGACAAAGTTGAAAAGGCCTATGGATATGCCCGCCGTTAAAAAGAACCATATAAGGGACAAAGGTGGATGCATCCTTCTACCTCCTCGTAGAATATTATAGCCTTACATCTTTTATCCAATCCCAGTTTTCTATGGTCCACTCCACAGTCCTTTTTATGCCTTCCTCAAGGCTCACCTTTGGCTCCCAACCAAGAAGACTTTTCGCCTTGCTTATATCAGCCCAAGTGGCCTTCATATCAGCCTTGTGAAAGTCCCTCATTTCAAGCCTTGCCTTTTTGCCCGTGTATTTTTCTATAAGGCCTATCATCTCTAACAAGCTATGGGGTCTGTTGTTGCCAAGGTTTATTATCTCATAGCCCAAAGGCTTTGTGGCCAGTATGGTGCCTTCCGCAATATCATCTATGTATGTAAAGTCCCTGCTTTGGGACCCATCGCCAAAAACCTCCAAGGGCCTATCCTCCAATATCCACTTTATAAACCTAAAGACGCTCATATCTGGCCTTCCTGCGGGACCATATACGGTAAAGTATCGGACCACAGATACATCAATACCATAAAGGTAGTGGTATGTATAGCAAAGCACTTCTGCAGATTTTTTAGAAGAGGCGTAGGGTGATATGGGCGTGTTTACAGGAAGGTCCTCTCTAAAGGGCATGCTTTGGCCTGCGTAGAGTGAGGAGGTGGAGGCAAGCACAAACTTTTTCACTCCGTATTCTTTACATAACTCAAGAAGGTTAAGAGTACCAAGCACATTGGTGGTAAAGTAAACATAAGGATTTTCCATAGAATATCTCACACCCGCCCTAGCAGCCTCGTTAATAACACAATCAAAGGAATTTTCTTTAAAAACCTCCCTAAGACCTTCAAGGTTTTCTATATCCACTTGGTAAAAGCTAAAGTTTGAATGTTTTTTTAGGCTTTTTAGCCTATAATCTTTTACTTTTACATCGTAGTAGTCGTTTAAGTTATCCACACCAATTACTTTGTAGCCTCTTTCTAATAGCTTTTCAGATACCTTCCAGCCTATAAAGCCGGCACAACCTGTAACAAGAAAGGTTTGCATAGATTGAATTTTATCACAAATTTAAAGCTTTAAAAACCAAAGGTCATTGGAATATCCATATTAACGTCTTTCACTTCCTTTATCTCTGGGAACTTATTTTTTAATGCCCTTTCTATGCCTGCCTTTAGTGTTAGCACAGACATACCACAGCCAGAACAGGCACCTATCATCCTTACCAAAACGGTGCCATCCTCCTTTATATCCACAAGCTCCACATCACCACCATCAAACCTAAGGGCTGGTCTAATCTCATCAAGCACAGCTTCCACTTCTTCCCAAGTAGGCATAGCCATCTTTCTCCTCCTTACAAAAGTTTTAAACTATAAGTATATGGAAAGGGAAAGCGTAGGCAATGAGGAAAATCAGTATGTGGTGATAGGAAAGGTGCTTGACACCTATGGCCTAAGAGGGGACCTAAAAGTTGAACCCTACCTTGACCCAAAGCATTGGCAGAAGATAAAAAGGGTATTTTTAAAGCATAAACAGAAAGGCTATGTGCCTTTTAACATAGCCATGCTAAGACCCCATGGAAATCGCATGTTAATTATGCATTTTGAAGGCTATGATAGCCTACCTCAGGTGGAAGGTTTTAGAGGTGCCAAGGTCTTTTTGCCAAAGGAGGAGATCCCAAAAAGGAAAAAAGATGAATATTACTACTTTGAGCTTGAAGGTCTTGAGGTGTTTAGCCAAAGTGGAAAGTTTTTGGGAAAAATAACCGGCATTGTGGAACAAAAACCCTACGACCTTTTGGAAATAGACAACGGAAAGCTTTATATACCCTTTGTAAAGGCTCTGGTAAAAGAGGTAAAACTGGAGGAGGGAAAGGTAATAGTTGATGAAAGCCTTTCGGAGCTTTAATGCCTTTTAGCCCAAGTTATGGGACCAAAGTGTATTTCCATGCTTGCTTGGCCTATGGTTTCCGAGAGGGAAGGATGGGAATACATGGCTTTGGAAAGGAAATCTACTTTTAGGCCTGCCTTCATAACATGCAAAAATTGGTGCAATAGCTCGCCGGCATGAGGCCCAAGTATATGACAGCCTAAAAGATTGCCCTCCTCGTCCGCCACTATCCTTACAAAGCCCTCATTCTCCCCATCATCCATAGCCTTTGGATTGGATACAAAGGAAACTACCCCTACCTTTACCTCATAACCCTCCTCCTCTGCTTGATCCTCTGTAAGCCCTACGCTTGCAATCTCATAGGCAGAGTAGATTATCTTTGGCACTATCCTCTCATCCCTTCTCATATCTTCCTCACCCAGCATGTGGCTTATGGCCACCTTTGCCTCATACATGGACTTGTGTGCAAGCATCAAGGGAGAAGTTATATCGCCACAGGCGTAGATGTTTGGAATGCTCGTTTGACAAAACTCATTTACCTTTACAAAGCCTTTAGCATCCCTTTCTACCCCCACCTCTTCAAGGCCTATGCCCTCTGTGTTTGGTCTTCTGCCTACACCAAGGAGTATGAGGTCTACCTTTGTTTGCGTTCCATCGGATAAATTTACCTTTAGACCACCTTCACAAGGCTCCCAGCTTTGCACCGTTGTTTTTAGCCTTATATCTACCCCAAGCTTTTTTAACTTCCTCGCCAAATACCTGGAAGACTCTTCTGGAATATCTGCAGAGGGAAGAAGCCTGTCCCTTATCTCTACAAGAACCACCTCAGACTCATACATCCTAAAGATGTAGGCAAACTCTACACCAACGGCACCACCACCCACTATAAGCATCCTTTTTGGAAATTTTTCAAGATTCCATATCTGGTCTGTATCGTAAACGTGCTTTCCATCTGGCACAAGGCCACCAAGGGATGTGGTGGAAGATCCCGTTGCCAAGAGTATGTATCTTCCTTTAAGCTCCTCTCCCGAAGGCTCTACAACCACCGTGTTTTTGTCTTTTAGCACACCTTTGCCGTAAAATATGGGAATCCTTAGATGCTGGGCAAACTTTTTAAAGTTCTCCCTTATGGTAATAACCACCCTATCCCTTCCCGCCCTTAGGCTTGCCATGTTTAGTTCATAGCCCTTGAGAAATACACCATAATCTTCAAGCTTTTGAAATTTCTCCAGCATATACGCACCATGCCTCATATACTTGGATGGTATGCAACCTCTATTTAAGCAGTTTCCACCGACCGTTTCTGGACTAAGTTCTACAAGGGCCACACTCATGCCTCTTCTATGAGCATACAAGGCACCCTCGTAGCCTCCGCTTCCTGCACCCACTATGATAAGGTCATACATCCCTTTTCTTCCTCCTTTCTTTGTATACTTCCTGCCTACACCTTTTTATTATGGTGCGGTACTTATAATACACGGAAGGAGTTTTTATGGGAAGTTTGTAGTATTTCTCAAGCATAAGCATAATATCTTCTGTGGTAGTGTATTTATGGTTTCTGATTATGCCCTTTATATACTTGATTATGCGCGTTTCTTTCATGGGATTGAATTATTTTAATGGACTTTACATTGAGCTATATTCTGACATTTATCATTGAAGCCCAAAAAGGTTAGAATAAAGTGAGGAAAGATGTCTCAAGAGCAGTGGGATTTTATAAACACCCTTGTGGTGGTGGCAAGGTTTATTCAAGTGCTGGGCTTTTTCTTTGCCATACTTATGCTTATAAAGGAGTTTCCCATAGCTCATACCTTTTTGGTCTTTGCCATAAATCTGGTGGGCTTTTTTGTAATACTTACTGGAATACTCACAAGGTTATTTTCTCTTCCAGAAGTTCTCTTGATGGATGCCCTTATAATAGGCCTTAGCCTCATCATCTTTTTAAGGGCTTACCGAATAAAAAAGCTTAGAGATAAGTTTCCTCCACCACCAAAACCATATACCCGTTGTCCGGTATGCGGAGCCTACATAAAGCCTCAATCGGACTACTGCGTGCTTATGGACAGCAAAACCCATCTTTACTTTGACAGCAAAGAACATATGGAAGCCTTTTTAAAGGACCCACAAGCCTACAAAATATCAAAGGAGATAAACTACGACGGCGTGAAAAAAATCTGCCTTAACAAAGAAGAAGGTTGGATAGAATGGGGGCAAAACCCCCAGAGGATTACTTTATAAAGTCTTTTAGAGCCTCATAGGCCTTCATGGCCTTCTCAAACCTCTCGTTTATCACATCCCAGTTTAAGCTTTGTAAAAAGGCCTCTATGTAAGGCGGCCTTTTGTTCTTTTGGTCCACATAATAGGCATGCTCGTAGGTATCAAGCACTATCAGAGGTATAAGGCCGGTGTAGTTATATACATTGTGAGCGTCCAAGCCGTTTACCACAAGCCTTCCGGAGAATATATCAAGGCCCAATATGGCCCAACCTCTAAAGGCTATACCTGCTGCCTTTATCTCTTGAATACAGGCATCCCAAGAGCCAAAGTCCTCTTCCACCTTTTTCTTAAGGGCATCGGAAGGCTGTCCCTTTGGTCCAAGATGTCCAAAGTATAGCTCATGCAACACCACGCCCATGTAGTTAAAAGTCTCTTCCACCTTCAATTCTCTGTATTCTGAGTAGTTTTGGTTTGCCTTGCTCCTGTCGGAGAAGCTAAGGTCTGCAAGCTTCTCTTGAATTTCGTTATACTTAGCCACATAGCCTTTGTAGTGGGCTTCAAAGTGCGGCTCTATTTGCTCGTTGGATATGCCATTAAGGTTGGAAGGCTTTAGATGGTCCCTTGGCTGTAGTTTATGAACTGGCATGGTTTCACCTCCTTGCAGTTTTATAGCACATTATAAACCTTCTCAAAGCTCACAAAATATGAGAAATCTCAATATAGCTTAATGGTTATGGTGCATATGCCCACCCATGCCTTTCTTTACAGGGGCTTGCACCTTTATCTCTCCAGATTTTTCAAACTTAAGGGTTATTTCCACCTTGTCCCCTTCTTTTAAAGGTTTATTGAGGTTTATTAGCATCATATGGTAGCCGCCGGGCTTTAACTCCACCTTTCCCCCTGCCGGCACTTCAAGGGCCTTCACCCTTCTCATCTTCCCTTCTATGGTTTCGTGTATTTCTGTTATCTTAGAAGCGTTGCTAACAGCATCCAAAAGCTTGTCCGCCTCTTTGCCCTTGTTCTCTATTACCATGTATGCAGCAGACATCTTAGAAGTTGGTGGCACCTCCCTTACCCAAGCATCTTTTACTTCAATCTTTGGCTGTGCAAAGGAAAGGGACGCTAACAAAAGACCACCAAGCATAAGCTTTTTCATGACTATCACCTCCGTGGTTAATTTGAAGATAATTTTATGATATGTTTTGTGAAAATTCAATGAAAGCCAGCCCGGCGGGAGTCGAACCCGCAACCTTGGGATCCGTAGTCCCACGCTCTATCCAGTTGAGCTACGGGCCGTTTGGAATATATTATATGCCATAATGGTAAAAGAGACCATAGACCCCCTTGCGATTCAGTATGATTTTGCCAAAAGGTATTTTAAGGAATTTATCTCGGAAAGGGACCATCTACTTCCATATCTCTCCCCAAACAAGACACCCATCTTGATAATGGACCTACAAGGTATAAAGAGCAGATACTTAGAAATAAAGTACCATTTTCCACAGTTTAAGGTCTACTATGCGGTAAAAGCAAACGACCATATAGAAATTCTCAAAACACTTGCAGAGCTTGGCTGTGGGTTTGAGATAGCCTCTTCTCAAGAACTTCAAAAGGTATTGGACCTGGGAGTAAAAGGAGATAGGATCATATCCAGCAATCCCATAAAGCCACCCGATTTTATAGACCACTGCTACAGGTCTGGAGTAAATAGGTTTGTAATAGATTCCTTTACGGAGGTGGACAAAATATCTAAGATAGCCCCAAGGTCAAGGGTTTATGTAAGGCTTGTGGTACCAAACGAAGGAAGCGACTGGCCCCTTTCAAAGAAGTTTGGTGTGGATGTGGATATGGCTCTTGACCTGCTTGAATATTCTCAAGAGAAAGGCCTTATACCCTATGGCATTACCTTTCATGTGGGGTCGCAGTGCAACAACTTTAGAAACTGGCTCATAGGTATAAAAAGGGCCAGCGAACTGTGGCAAAAGGCCAAGCTTAAAGGCTTAAGATTGCAGATGCTTAACTTGGGTGGTGGTATTCCGGTCAAATACACCTACGAAGCCCTCAGGGTGGAGGATATAGCCTACTATGTAAAGGGCCTTATACAAAAGTTTATGCCCTCCTTGCCCCATGAGCTTCAGATAGAGCCGGGAAGGGGTATGGTGGGAGACCAAGGTATAATGGTTTGCAGGGTTATAGGGAAGGCAAAAAGGGGAGAAGAAAATTGGCTTTACATAGATACGGGCGTTTTTAATGGGCTTGCGGAAGCCTTAGGCGGTATAAGGTACCCCTTCTATTTAGAAAAGGAAGGCATGTTGAAAGAATGGACCATAGGTGGTATTTCCTGTGATAGTATGGATGTGATAGCACGCATGGTGCCTTTGCCAGAACCAGAAGTAGGAGACTATATATACATCCTCTCCACCGGTGCCTACACCACCGTTTATGCGGCGGAGTTTAATGGTTTTCCAAAGCCTGAGGTTCTGTGTGTTTAAAGTTAAGCGTGCAAAAGCCCTTCTCTCCTATTTCCAGGTTTATCCATATTCTTAAATATCCTTCAAAACTGTTTAAAAGCTCCTTTTCAACTACAGGAAGGTTTAGAAATATTAAAGTTTCCTCCTCCACCAACCTTTTTAAGTACTCTACCTCTTTCTGGGGTATTAATTCCCTCTGCCCAAGATAGAGTATATCGGGGTTTATATAAAAAGCATCTCTCACACCTTCTTCAAAGTTTTCCACATCTACACCAACCTCCCTTTGTATAACAAGGGATTGGCCATGTTTTAGCAAAAAGCTTAAAGGTGATTCAAGTATATATATCACCTTGTTATACCTTTCACAAATACTTTGAAGGAAAGAGTATACAAAAGTACTTGTAAGAGCTTGGTTTTTAGACTGAAATATGATAACACCAGAGGTGTGAAGCCTTACTATATCCTCTAAATTCTTAAGGCCGTTTTTGTCCTGACATAGATTGTTAATAGGTGGTATGTTATATGGTGTTTTGACTATGTGAACTACATAGCTTCCTCTTTGGGTTATGTAGCTTACCCTAAATCTTCCTATGGTCTGGATGCCAAAGGAGAAAACGCCTTCTTTGCCAAGGGGGCCAAGAGTGGAAGGTGTGTGGCTCCTTAGAGCGATCAATGTATCCCTTATATCTTCCGGGTTAAGCAAAAAGTCTGATGCTCTAACCAGCTTATTACCTCTTCTTTCTGTAATAAAGGCCTTTGGCACCAGGTACAACTCTGTTATGTCTTCCTTAGTGCTAAGATAGTTAATTATATAAGGCATATAGTTCATCTTATTACCCTATCTTTGATAATTCTCATAACACCCCCTTGTTTTAATAATTATATTATTTTCAAAATCAAGGAGGAAAAAATGGCTGTAAAGGACATAATGGACGCTCTCAGAGATGAAGTTATAGAAAACGCAAGGCTATCGGAGCTTGTAAAGGATATAAAGCTTATAGGCAATACCCTTGAGATAGTCTATAGGCTTCCCAAAAAGGGCCTTGAAGAGGAAATGGTAGAAAAAACCAGGCTTGCCCTTGAAAAGGTACCAGATGTGGAAGATGTAAAGATAAGGTTTGTGGAGGATATACCAGCCCAGCAAGTTATGGGTTCTCCAGCCTTTACAAGAAGAAGGGTACCGGGCATAAAACACCTAATTGCGGTGGGAAGTGGTAAAGGTGGTGTGGGTAAATCTACCGTATCCGCCAACTTAGCCCTCGCCCTTTCAAAACTGGGCTACAGGGTGGGATTGCTTGATGCGGACATATACGGTCCAAGCATTCCAACCATAATGGGTGTAAAGGGCGAAAGGGTGCATGTGGATGAGAACAACCGCATAATTCCCATAGAAAAGTATGGCTTAAAGCTTCTTTCCATAGGCTTTTTGCTTCCTTCGGAAGACACGCCCGTTATATGGCGTGGTCCCATGCTTATGAAGGCCCTCACCCAGTTCCTTTTTGATGTTAACTGGGGAGAATTGGACTACCTTATCCTTGACCTACCACCCGGCACAGGAGACGTTCAGCTTACACTTGCGCAAAATGTGCATATGGGTGGGGCCATAGTGGTTACCACTCCACAAGATGTGGCCTTGGCAGACGTAAAAAAGGCCGTTGCCATGTTTAGAGAGGTTCAGATACCCATTTTGGGTGTTATAGAAAATATGGCCTACTTTGTTTGTCCCGATAGTGGTAAAAAATATTACATCTTTGGAAAGGGTAGAGTGGCAGAGTTTGCTGCGGCCTACGGCCTAAAGATCCTTGGGTCCATACCCATAGACCCGGAGCTGTCAGAGACTTCAGACAAAGGTATTCCGGTGGTAGAGAGCCATCCAGACTCAGATACTGCAAGGGCCTTTATAAGCATAGCCAAGTTAGTAAGCGACCTTACAGAAAGGAGGTAAAAGATGTTTATACAGAAAGCAGGTAAAAGGGTGGTCTATTTGGACCATATAGCCACAACGCCTGTGGCGCAGGAAGTTATTGATGCTATGCTTCCCTATTTTAGGGAATATTTTGGCAATCCTACATCCCTTCATAGCTTTGGGCAGGTTGCCAAAAAGGCCATAAACAACGCAAGAGAAAAGCTGGCAAGCCTTATAAACGCCAGCTCTCCAGAGGAGATAATCTTTACATCTGGCGGTATAGAAGCCAACAACCTTGCCATTAAGGGTATATTGGAAGCTTATGAGAAAAGGGGAAGGCATGTAATCACCACAGAGATAGAACATCACTCCATACTCCATCCTCTCAAAGGCTTGGAAAGAAAGGGCTGGGAAGTAACATACCTAAAGCCAGACAAATATGGCCTTATACATCCAGACCAGCTTGCAGAGGCCATAAGGCCAGACACAGTACTAATAAGCATAGGACACTCTAACAGAGAGGTGGGGACCATACAAAACATCAAAGAACTTGTAAAGGTGGCAAAGGAGAAGAATCCAAAGGTTATATTCCACACCGATGCCTGTCCAAGCCTTGGACATTACCCCGTGGATGTAAAAGATTGGGGTGTGGATGCCGCTTCCTTCACAGCCCATCTTATGTATGGACCAAAAGGCGTGGGCGCCCTTTGGACAAGGAAGGGAGTAAAGATAAGGCCTCTTATAGAAGGTGGAACTCAAGAGAGGGGTGTGAGGGCTGGCACAGAAAACGTGCCCGGCATAGTGGGCTTTGGGGCTGCCTGCGAGCTTGCTATGAAGGAACTTCAAGACAGAATGGAAAGGCTCTCCCGCTACAGAGACAGGCTAAGAAAAGGCCTTGAGGAAAGGCTTGACATGATTGAATTCACAGGACATCCCACTCAAAGGTTGCCACATCACCTTTCCTTGATAGTTCACCTCATAGAAGGTGAGGCTATGCTTTTGAGGCTTGACCTTATGGGTATTGAAACGGCCTCCGGCTCTGCCTGCGTATCCTTGGCATTAAAGCAATCCCACGTTCTCTTTGCCATTGGAGTGCCAAAGGAAGTGGCAAACGGGTCCATAGTCTTTAGCTTTGGAAGGGACAACACAGATGAAGATGTGGATTATGTATTGGAAGAGTTTCCAAAGACGGTAAAACTCCTCAGAGAACTATCACCCTTTAACCCAGAAAACTGGGAGCAGTATGTAAAGGGCAAAAAATGAAGATATTGGTACATATATGCTGCGCGCCCGATGCGGTCTACTTCTTAAAGAGGCTTAGGGAAGATTATCCTAAGGCTGATATAGTGGGCTTTTTCTATGACCCAAACATTCACCCTTACGAGGAGTACAAGCTTAGGCTCATAGAGACCCAAAGGATATGCAAGGAATTGAATATAGAACTGCATGAGGGCGAATACGATGTGGAAAGGTGGCTTTCTTATGTGAAGGGCTATGAAGATGAACCAGAAAGGGGCAAAAGGTGCGCCCTTTGCTTTGACTACAGGCTTTTGAGGAGTTTTGAGTTTGCCAAGGAGGTGGGGGCCACCCACCTTACCACCACACTGCTTATGAGCCCAAAGAAGGAGTTTTTGATGCTAAAAGAGAGTGGTGAAAAGGTATGCGAAGGCTCGGGTATTGAGTTCCTTGCATTGGATTACAGAAAGGGCGGTGGCACTCAAGAGATGTTTAGCCTTTCAAAGAAGTTGGAGCTTTACCATCAAGACTACTGTGGCTGTATATACGGACTTTTTAAACGGAAGAAGGAAAAGGCCCAATGGGACCTTTTGACCTTTGGAGGAAGAAGGCCCGGAAGCAAGGAGGAGATGATATTTATAAAGGAGATAAGACTCTTTGCGGAAGAGGAGCTTTCTCTTTCATGTAAAGAGTGGGAGTTTGGCTTCTTAAACTGGAAGGTGGTAATGGGCAAGATAGAGGTGCAGGGCCAGACCATACCATCTTTGGTGAGACCTTTCTCTTCTTCCATTAGAGGCCTCTTGAAGGCGGACCCGTTGGAAAAGGTGGGAAATGTGATTTACTACAACAAGGGAGGTTTGAGGATAATCCTAAAAGAAAGGCTGGAAGACGAACACATAGAAAGGATAGATGGCCTTTGCAATCCCACCTTTATTGTCTCCAAGGAGTATGAGGAGATTCTTTTGAAAAACAGAGTTAGCGCCACACTGCAAACGGAGATAACACCGGATAAATCTTTGGTGCTATTGGTAGGAAGCCAAGAGGCGGAGGAAATTTTCAAGGTTCCGGCGGATACTTTGCAGGACGGAAGAGGAATAAGCTTTGAATGGGTTAAGGAACTCCTTTTAAAAGAGACAAAGGATATAGCCATAGGCAAAAGGGCTTATCTTTTTGTGGGTGCAAGCAGCCTTGGAGACCCCGGCACAAAGTTTTTTGAAGAAAGAACGGGAAGAAGGGTTAGCCCTCTTCTTTGTAGTCAAACTCCTTAGCCTCCATCCAAAGCCTATCCATCTCCTCAAGGCTCATATCTTTTAGATTTCTGCCAAGCTCCTTGGCCCTTTTCTCCATATACCTAAACCTCTTTTCAAACCTGTCGTTGGCCTTTTGAAGGCAAAGCTCTGCATCAAGGCCCAAAAGCCTACCAAGCTCTACCACCGCTGTTAGAATGTCTCCAAGCTCATGCTCCAGTTCTCTCCTGTCTTTTAAAGCCATAGCACCTTTTAACTCCTCTATCTCTTCCAAGAGCTTTTCCAAGGCTTGCTCTGGCCTTTCAAAGTCAAAGCCCACAAGGCTTGCCCTATCTTGAAGCTTTTGGGACCTCATAAGGGCAGGAAGGCTCTTTGGAACACCATCCAAAACACTCTCCCTCTCTTTTAGCTTCCTCTCTTCCCAATTTTTGAGAACCTCCTCCGGGCTTTCACATCCAAAAACATGGGGATGTCTCTCTATTAGCTTTTTGTTTAACTCCCTTATCACATCCCATATATCAAAGGCTCCCCTTTCTTTGGCAATCTGAGAGTGGAAAACCACCTGCAAAAGAAGGTCTCCAAGCTCTTCTTTTAGCTTTTTATCATCCTTAGAGTCTATAGCATCCAAAAGCTCGTAGGCCTCTTCTATGAGGTATTTTTTTAAACTCTCATGGGTCTGGCTTTTGTCCCAAGGACATTTTGCCCTCAGTTCTTCCATTATTTTGAGGAGCTCTTCAAAAGGTTGCATGGAAGTATATTATAGTCTATGGTCAGAGAAGCCCTAAAACTGCTCTTTCTCATAACAGCCTATAACTTTATATTGCATTACCTATCTGGCTTTTTACCCTTTGACCTGTTTCCCCAAAACTTAGAAGACCACATATTAATAGTCCTATCCATTGTATCCGCCTTATACCTCGCTTGGCTTTTTGGATATAGGGAAAAAACCGTTATATGGCTCGCCTATGTGTCCTTTTTCCAAGTGGTTGGGCTTTCTTTAGTAAGACAAGATTATACAGTTATACCTCAGTTTGTTCCGCCTTTACTAATTACAGTATTGCTTATATGGCTTTTTGAATCACCAGTAGAAAAAAGGGTAAAGGAGCTTGAAGAAAACAGAAAAAAGCTTGAAGAAGAACTTTTGAGGAACGAAGAAGAACTTAGCAGGCTCACAGAACAGATAAACATTTTAAAGGAGCTTATAGAAGGCCTTTCTAAGGAAAAGGAAAATATAGAAAAACAGTTGGAAAGACTCAAACAAGAGGAAAGTATAGAAAGACAAGCCTTAGAAAGAGAAAAAGAAGAGTTAAATAGGCGCTTAGAGGAAAACCAAAAGAAGCTTAAAGATTATATGGAAAGACTTGAGAAGCTAACAAGAGTAAATAAAGAGCTTTTTGAAATGATTGAAATAATGCAAGAAAAAGAGCCAAAAGGAGGAAAAGAAGAACTTATTAGGCTAAGGCAAGAAAGAAAGAGATTGTCAAGAGAGCTTATACAGCTTCAAGAACTTTTGGAGGAACTATCTCAGGAAAATATTGAACTAAGTCAAAGATATGAAAATATAAAGCAAGCTTTTGAAAAAGAACTAAGAGAAAAGGAGCTTCTAAAACTGGAGATTGAAAATTTAAAAGGGTCTTTGGTAAGTTCTAAGGATATATATGAGGAGATTTTTAATATATTTTTTGACAATATAGAATTTGAGGAAAAGGCAATTAGAGAATTTATACAGTTAAATGTAGAAGCTAAAAAGGAATTTATAAAAGAGCTTTTTCTTTTAAACATGAAGAACTATGATGATAAGTTTGAAAGTATGAAAGGTTATAAAAATATTTTAAAACTAAAACCTGCAGGAGGTAGGATATACTTTACCTTTGGAGAGAAGAAAAGATGGAAGGTGTTGGGTATGCTATGGGGCGAAGATGACAAAACGAAAAATAGATATGTGAGGGAACTTTTGGTAAAATATAAAAGGTAGAAATTTCGGAAAGGAGGTTTTTAATGAGAGGTTTAAAGGATGCGATAGAGAGCTTAATTTCTTTCAAATCGGACAAGTATCTTATGACAAACTTATACCTTAGGCTTAGTATAGAAGAAAGACTTGATAGAAAATATCTAAGGAATTTCAAAAATCTTGAAAAAAGCCAGATGGAGTACTTGCATAAAAGAGGTATAGAAAGAGAAGTAATAGAAGCTGTAGAGGAGGATTTTAAAAAGATAGGAGAGTTTTTATCAGAGCCAGAAAATCTAAAAGGATGTCGTGGTATAGCTATATTTTCTTCTTCGGCGGAAAAAGTTTTTGAAGTTATTAAACTCCCATATGTTTACAAAGACAGATTAATGATAGACAAGGATGCTCTTGTTAGGGAAATAGCTGCCATAGATGAGGAGCTTGGAAGGATAGGAGTGCTTTTAGTAGACAGAAAACACGTAAGATTTTTCTTAATGGACCTTGAAAGCATTGCAGAAGTGCTTGATTTCATGGAACCAATAGCCACAAGGGCGCATAAGTTCCATTCTGGTGGTAGCCTTTTAAAAGGGGCCGAAGGAATGATGAGGTATTCTATGCCCCAAAGGGTAGGCGGTCCCAATATGGTCCAACATTCCTACGGTGAGTATAGATTCCATATGAGGATAAAAGAAGAAAAACACAGGCTATTTAAGCTTGCCAGTGATGCCCTTATGGAGGCCTTTAAAGAAAGCAAGTTTGATAAGCTTATAATAGGCTCTGAAAGAGAAGATATAAGAGAAATAGAACATCATCTTCATACATACTTAAAGGAAAGGCTTGTTGGATATATAAACGTCAATCCATCTCATGTGGAAGAAGGCGAGCTAAAAGAGAAGATCTTTGACTTACTAATTCAAAAGAATAGGGAAGAAGAAGCAGAGCTTATAAAAGAGCTTGAAGAACTTCAAGGTAAAGGTCTTGCTGTAAATGGAACTTCAAAGGTTATGGAGCAACTCTATATGGGCAATGTTAGAGTTCTACTTGTGCCAGAGGACTTTAGCAAGCCCGGATACGTATGTGAAGGGTCGCATATTCCTATCTTAACTCCCAACTGTCCAACAGAGGAAAAGGTGTATGAGGTTCCAGATATTGTGGATGAGGTCATTGAATTTGCGCTTGAGGAAAGGGCAAGGATAAAAAATATTTACCTACCTGAGAATAAAAAGAAGATAGACGGGCTTGCCTGCCTCATGCGGTTTGCTCTATGAACTATGATAGAGTAGTAATATTTATTGACGGCTCCAACCTTTTTCATGCCATAAGGTATTTGAATGTAAGGATAGACTACCAAAGGCTTATTGCCTTTTTGGCCGAGGACAGAAGGCTTATAAGGGCCTACTTTTATGGCGCTGTCCCTCAAGAAAAGGACCTACGGAAGAACTCACCAGAATGGGAAAGCTACTTAAGACAGAGAAGGTTCCTTGAAGAACTTTCCCTTCAGGGTATAAAGGTAAAGTTAGCAAAGCTAAGAAGGCTCCCCTCTGGAGAGTATGTGGAGAAGGAAGTGGATATAATGCTTGCCACAGACATGTTAAGCATGGCTTACATGAATGTTTTTGACACGGCGGTGCTTGTAAGCGGAGATAGCGACTTTTCCTACACGGTGGAGGAGGTGCAAAGAATAGGCAAAAGGGTTGAAAACGCCTCCTTTAAAAAGACAAGCTCCTACCATCTTCGTAAGGTGTGCGATAGGTTTGTGCTTTTGGATGATTACTTGGATAGGTTTATGGTGGAAGAAAAGCTGGAAATCACACAGGAGGTAAGTTTTTGGGAAAAGATAAAGAGGCTATGGAAAAGATAAAATCTTTAAAAACAAGTAAGAGCGCATGTATAAAGGGTTTAAATTGCATAGAGGAGGAAGACAAAGAAACTGTTATTACGGTGGGCAACTTTGACGGGGTGCATCTTGGACATAGGTCCCTCCTCCAAAGGGTTAAAGAAAGGGCTAAGGAGAAGGGACTAAAAAGCCTTGTGCTTTCCTTCTATCCCCATCCTATTAGAGTCCTAAGCCCTTCCCAAGCTCCTTGCGAGCTTACGGACCTATACGAGAGGGCGGAGCTAATAATACAAGAGGGCATAGAAGATGTGGTCTTTATAAAGTTTGATAAAAACTTTGCCACTCTTGGCGCAGAAGAGTTTATAAGGGAGGTAATAGTGCAAAGGCTTAGGTGCAAACACTTGGTAGTGGGCTATGATTGGCGGTTTGGTTATAGGCGTGAGGGGGAGATAGAGCTTGCAAGGGAGATGGGTAAGGAGCTTGGTTTTGAGGTAGAGGAAATACAGCCTTTTAGGATAAACGGCCATGTGGTAAGCAGCACTCTAATAAGAAGGCTTTTGCACATGGGGAGGCTTGAAGAGGCCTCTCTTTACCTTGGAAGAAATTATTCAATAAAAAGGCGTGTGATAAAAGGCGATGGAAGGGGGTCTTCCCTTGGCTTCCCTACTGCAAACCTTGAAAACACAGAAAACCTTTGCTTAAAGGAGGGTGTTTATGCCGTAAGGGTAGAGGACAGTTTTATTGGGGTGGCCAATTACGGCAGAAGGCCTACCTTTGATGGAAGCAAAAAGGTCCTTGAGGTGCATATACTTGACTTTGAAGGAGATTTAAGAGAAAAGTATATAAAAGTGGAGTTTTTAAAGTTTTTAAGAGAAGAAAAAAAGTTCGGCTCCATACAGGACCTTATAAAACAGATAGAAGAGGATATATCAAGAGTTAGAAGCCTCTTCCGTTGAATACAAGTAAAGTATTTTACCATCCTCCGTTAGACCAAAGGACTTTTCCATCTTATCCTTTAGTCCCTTCTTGTTTTCCAAAAAGTCCCTTAGGGTTTTTGGCTCGCCGTGGGCCCTTAGCATATATTCTTTTACCTCTCCGTTGTCAAAATGAATTTTTACAGGCAGGCAATAAAACTTGGAATTTTCACCATCATGGCATCTATCTATTTCGCCTATTACCTCTATGCTAACGCTTCTTGCTATTATCTTCATGGAAGTATATTTTAACCTATCCCGTACTCTTTTAGCTTTCTCCACAAGGTTGTTCTATGCATGCCAAGTATTTTTGCCGCAAGGCTTTTGTTGCCTCCTGTCTCCTCAAGCACCTTCCTTATCCTCTCCCTCTCTTCCACCATCTCCACAGAATTGTTTTCCACCTCAATTTGAAGGTCCTCTTGCTTGATGAGTGTGCCTCTACAAGTGATAACTGCGTGTTCTATGATGTTTTCAAGCTCTCGCACATTGCCGGGGAAGTTGTAGGATAAAAGGGTCCTCATAGCCTCCGGCGATATGCCTCTTATCTTCCTTGAGTATTTCCTTGAATACTTTTCTATAAAGTAATTTACCAATGCAGGAATGTCTTCCCTCCTTTCTCTTAGAGGAGGAAGTAAAAGTTTAACAACGCTAAGCCTGTAATACAGGTCCTCTCTAAACTGTCCTTGTTTGATAAGCTCCCTTAGGTTTTTGTTGGTGGAGGCTATAATGCGCACATTGGCCCTTCTTGTTTTTGTATCTCCAAGCCTTTCAAACTCCTTTTCTTGTACTAAATGCAATATTTTGGCCTGCAAGTGCAAAGGCATATCCCCTATCTCGTCCAAAAAAAGCGTTCCTCCTTCGGCCAGTTCCACCTTTCCCGGTTTGTCCCTCATGGCGCCCGTAAAGGCTCCTTTAACATAGCCAAAAAGCTCTGCCTCAAGCAAGCTTTCTGGTATGGCTGCGCAGTTCACTTTTATAAAAGGCCCATCCCTCCTCGGAGAAAGGTAATGTATATACTTGGCAAGGAGGCTTTTCCCTGTGCCCGTTTCCCCCTCTATAAGTATGTTCACATCGTATTCAGATACAGTCTTTGCCGTGTCAAGCACCTTTTGAAAGGCTGGGCTTCTGGTGATAATACTTTCCTCTTCCAACTCACACAGAACCATGTCCTTTAGCACATACAAAGAGACCACATATCCAAAGCCAGAGGACATGGGAGACATTAAGAGGGATGCCTTTTGTTTTCCGCAGGGAGTTTCCACAAAGATGTCTGACCTTTCTCCCTCCGGAGGGAGTTCTTCCAAGGAGAGGTTTATAAGGTCCTTTATATGCCTACCTACCAAGCTTTCATCCTCTTCCCTGCAAAGCATCCTGCTTGCCACCTTGTTATGTTCCACCACTTTCCCTTCTGGGTCAAGCACCAGTATGGCTTCCACAATGGAGTTTAGTATGGTCTCCTTGTAGGTCCTTTGGCGCTCGGCCTCCACAATACAATGGACCACATTGCTAACATCTTTAAAAATTTCTATTACACCTATAAACTCATCACCTTCATAAAGGGGGGACATGCTCCAGCATAGGTGCTTTGAGCTTTTTGATGTGGTATCATAAACTTGAACTCCCTCCCCTTCCTCTTTTACATACTCAAAGGGACAATGCTCGCATATGGAAAATAGGCCTCTACAGCTTTTCCCTTCAAGGCTCTCTCCAAAAAACTCTTTTGCTGACCTATTGGCATAGACTACTCTAAGGTCCTTGTCTATAACCAAAACACCGTCAAAAAGGCCTTCCAAAAGGGAGAAGCCTAACTTCACTCCTTCTTACCGTAATACTTGTAAAGGTACTCCACAATGGGCCCTACATCTTCCTGTTTTATGGGGGCTCCAAAAACCTTTATCATCTTATTTACGCTCGCTTCCCATCCCTTCTTGTCAAGGAAAGGAGAGTTCATCTGGATGTAATCAAGGCTGTGGCATACAGAACAGTTGGCTTCTACCAGTTCTTTACCTTTGCCATCTTTTAGCTTTATATTTTCTTCTCCCGCAAAGGCAAGGGCAAACACTCCCACCACTGCAAGCACAACAAACTTTTTCATCTTAAACCTCCTTAAAGGACTTTTATGCTTATCTTTTGCACCACATTGTGGTGATAGCCCGCTGGGTTCCATATGAGTTCAAAGGTTTGAGTTTGACCTATACGGTTTGTAGCCTTTGCCATTATCGTATAGGTCCCTTTCTTTGTGGGTTTAAACCTGTAGGTCCATGGCCTCCATGAAAACCTACCATAATCTTTACCAAGCTCAGCTTCTTGCCAGGTCTTGCCTCCATCCGTTGAAACCTCAACCATCTTAATTCCATATCCTCCATCCCAAGCCATGCCCTTTACTTCCACCACTTGGCCAAGTCTAAAGGCCTGTCCATCCTTCAGGTTAGTAATAAGAGAATTAACCACCATCTCCGTTATTGGTGTGTTTACAGCAGTTTCTTGGGATGTAAACCTTTCAACCATTGGAAACTTGCCAAGTGGTACTCTATAAGCTGTCTTCATCCAAAAGCCATCAAAAGGCTTTGAAACCACATTTATGGATGTTATATGTTTGATCCAATAGGTGGCAGTCCATCCTGGTACCACAAGCCTTGCTGGAAAGCCGTTCCAATGAGGTAGTGGCTCTCCGTTCATCTCATAAGCTATTATCACGTTTTCATCAAGAGCCTTCCATAGTGGTATGCTCTTTATAAAGTCTGGAGTGCCAGCAGCTACGCCCGTATCTGCCCCATCTACGACTACCTCCAAGGCGCCAGCCTTCAATCCCGCCTTATTGAGAATATCCTTTAGCCTTACACCTTTCCATCTTGCATTACCCATAGCTCCATAACCCCACTGTATACCAGGCACATGGAGCTTCATAAGTCCTCTTCTATTTCCAGAACATTGACATAGTGCTACTATTTCTACTTGCTCAAACTTGGTCTTTAGGTCATCAAGGGTGAGTTCAAGGGGCCTCTCTACGGAATCACCACCAACCTTTAGTCTCCACTCCTTGGGATCAATTTCTGGTATGTTGGAAAGGTGGTACCTAACAAAGAAAACATCGTTTGGAGTAAATACTTCGTTAAAGTATTTGACCGGTGTTTCGTAGTTTGGTGGCCTATAAGTCTTCTTTATAAGAGGCTTTTTTCCGGGAAGGGCCTCAAGAACCTGTGATTCCAAAATACCTTCTGGCAACTCTTTTACTGCAGTGCTTAAAAGTTCAGGATCCACCGTTGCTAAGGCAAGCTTTGGCAATAGTATGCCACTGCCTACGGCCACAAAACCACCAAAACCGCCTTTGATAAGGTCTCTTCTGCTAAGCATCCTTCGCCTCCTTTAATTTTTATCCTCAGGCTTTATTTAAACTCCAATTTAAGCGCCTTGCAATAATAAATACTTATTCTTTTGATAATACGCCGAGTGAGAAATTCCCTTTAAGCTAAACCTTCCATATCAATAAAAAGACAGCAGGGCTACTATAATAGTAGCCCTA
>FWWM01003076.1_pt1 | contig 42627 bp, 50 predicted proteins | sample 2228351 | NCBI WGS metagenome assembly FWWM01 (sample SAMEA103939774, study PRJEB20133) | metagenome
CTGAGAAGGTCTTAAGGGACCTCTCTGTCCTGAAAGATATTCTCTTTCGGGGCTTGTGGGGAGACCCTATATGGGCACGAGCTCCTACTGCAGGGGGTAGGGGCGTGGTCTGTGTGGAAGCACGGGCTATTTTTGAAACACCCTGCCTTCCCCTTGACAAAGAATGAATTGCAAATTATTATCATTTAATAGGAGGTTAAAGGATGGAAAGGGTTTATATCTTTGACACCACCTTAAGGGATGGAGAGCAAGCACCGGGATTTTCTATGACTACAGAAGAAAAGCTCCAAATGGCACACCAGTTGGCAAGGCTTGGGGTGGATGTTATAGAGGCGGGCTTTGCGGCTGCGTCAAAGGGCGATTTTGAGGCTGTCAATCTAATAGCTACCGAGGTAAAGGGCCCAACTATATGTTCCCTTGCAAGGGCATTGGAAAAGGATATAGAGCTGGCGGGCGAAGCCCTACGGCCTGCGGAAAGGAAAAGGATACACACCTTTATAGCCACTTCTGAAATACACATGAAGTATAAGCTAAGGATGTCCCCAGAGGAGGTCTTAGAAAGGGCAAAGAGGGCCGTAGAGTTTGCAAGGAAATTCACCGACGATGTGGAGTTTTCTTGTGAAGATGCTACAAGAAGCCAAAGGGATTTCCTTTACAAGGTTATAGAGACTGCCATAAAGGCTGGAGCTACTGTGATAAACATACCAGACACGGTTGGATATGCAGTGCCGGAGGAGTTTGCAAGGCTTATAGAGGATATAAGGAACAATGTACCAAACATAGACAAGGCCATAATAAGCGTCCATTGTCATGATGACCTTGGAATGGCTGTGGCAAACTCCCTTATGGCCGTAAAGCACGGTGCAAGGCAGGTGGAATGCACTATAAACGGCATAGGTGAAAGGGCTGGGAACGCAGCCTTGGAAGAGATCGTTATGGCCCTCAAGGTAAGGAAAGACTTCTTTGGCGGTCTATACACCAACATAAACACAAAGGAGATATACAAAACCAGTAGGCTATTGTGCAGGATAACGGGAAGCTTTGTCCAGCCAAACAAGGCGGTGGTGGGCGATAACGCCTTTGCCCACGAGTCGGGTATACACCAACATGGCGTTTTGGCAAACCCTCTAACTTATGAAATCATGTCCCCAGAGGATGTGGGCTTTCCTTCCACAAGGATAGTTTTGGGAAAACACTCTGGAAGACATGCGCTAAAAAGCAAGCTAAAGGAGCTTGGCTTTGAGTTTTCAGAGGAGGACTTGGATAGGATCTTTGAAAAGTTTAAGGCTTTGGCGGACAAGAAAAAGGAGGTATATGAAGAAGATATAGAGGCACTGGTCTATGAGGAGTTTATGAAGCATGAGGAAGAGGAGCCTATAAAGGTCTTGCATTATCAGGTTCAAACAGGAGATAAGCTTTTGCCTACGGCCACTGTGGTTCTAACATTCAGAGGCGAAGAGAGGACGGCCACCTCTACAGGCAATGGCCCGGTGGATGCCATAATAAAGGCCATTCAAAAGGCTCTTAACATAGAGCCAAAGTTGTTGGACTTTTCCATAAAGGCCCTAACTCCCAACACGGATGCCCAAGCCGAATCCAGGCTTGTTATTGAGCTTGATGGTGTAAAGGCAAGCGGAAGGGGTGTGGATGTGGATATAATAAGAGCAAGTGTGAACGGCTTTGTGGATGCTTTAAACAGAGCCTTGCTTAGGAAGAGCTATATAATTTCAAAGGAGAACTTAAGAAGGGAAGGGACGGTTTAACCTTTATAGACCCTAAGCCCTTCTCCCTCCTCCACGCCCCCTATTATCCAAAGTTTAAGGCCCAGCTCCTGGGCTTTCTTTTCAAGGTCTTGTAGCCTTTCTCCTGGAAAGCTAAAAAGTAGCCCTCCAGAGGTGACAGGGTCAGAAAGAACCAAAAGCTCCCATGGTTCCAAGCCTTCCACCATAAGGTAATCCCTAACAAAGTTGTAATTGTCCATAGCTCCCTTAGGATAGACCTTCTCTTTTACAAACCTCATGGACTCTTCATAGATTGGAACTTTTGAAAAATCTATGTATAACCTCACCTTAGACCTTCTTGCTATGTTGTAGGCGTGGCCCAAAAGGCCAAAGCCCGTTACATCTGTGCAAGCACTTGCAAACTCTCTTGCAAGGGAAGATGCTTTGTCGTTGAGCATGAGCATATAGTCAATGGCATGTTTTATATCTTTTTCCTTTAGCCTTCCTTCCTTTATAGCCTTTGTAAGGATACCTACACCTATGGGCTTTGTTAAAGCCAAAAGTTCACCTGGCTTTGCCCCATTTTGCGTGAGATATTTTCCATCTTCACACACTCCCATCACCGCAAGACCAAACTTGGGTTCTTTGTCATCAATTGTGTGTCCTCCCAATAATACCGTTTTAGCCTCTTTTAGCTTGTCCGCACAACCTTTCATAACTTCCCTTAAAACTCCAATATCAAGGTCGCAGTTATTAAAGCCCACAATGGCAAGGGCATTAAGTGGCTTGCAACCCATGGCATAAACATCGCTTAGGGAGTTGACGGTAGATATGGCACCCCATAGGTATGGGTCGTTTAGTATAGGGGTTATAAAGTCTACCGTATGCACATATACCTTTCCTCCGTATGCGTAAACTCCCGCATCATCACCCACACCCACAAGGGTGTGCTCATCAACATATAGGTCCAGCCCTCTTATTAAGTTTTCCAGGTCCGCCGGACCCAGCTTACTGGCTCACCCGGAGGCCCTTACAAGCTTTAAAAGCTCCATGGATTAATATCATAAAAGGCTTTTTATCTAACATGCTTTGAAGTTTTAGAAGGATTGGAGTTTAATGCTTTAAAATTTTAAACATGAAGGAGATTTTAAAAAAGCTCTCTGAGTTCAAAGACCTTACTAAGGAAGAGGTAAAGCAGGCCTTAGAAGAGATTACAGAGGGTAGAGCAACGGATGCCCAGATAGGTGCTTTTATCATGGGCACTAAGATGAAGGGAGAAACACCAGAAGAGATAGAAGGTGCTGCAAGCTTTTTTAGAGAAAGGGCTACAAAGGTAGAGATAGAAGACAGGGAGAACTTGGTGGATACGTGCGGTACTGGTGGGGATATGTCGGGAACCTTTAACGTTTCTACAACGGTTGCCTTTGTCCTTGCAGGTGCGGGCATAAGGGTGGCAAAGCATGGAAATAGGTCCATATCCTCCAAAAGTGGCAGTGCGGACCTACTGGAATATCTTGGTGCCAGGATAGACCTTGGCCCACAGCAGGTAAAGAGAATGATAGAAGAAATAGGCATAGGCTTTATGTTTGCCCCCAACTTTCATCCTGCCATGAAGAGGGTTATAGGGCCAAGGAGAGAAGTAGGCATTAGGTCTATTTTTAACCTTATAGGCCCCCTTTCAAACCCGGCGGGCGCCAAAAGACAGCTTATTGGAGTTTTCTCCGATAGCTTTGTAGATAAGGTGGCCTTTGCTTTGAAGGGATTGGGTATAAAAAGGGCCTTTGTGGTGCATGGAAAGGATGGTATAGATGAAGTTTCCATTAGCGCGCCCACGCGTATAGCTGAGCTAAAAGATGGAGAAGTTTTTCTGTATGACTTCCATCCGGAAGAGCTTGGCTTTAAGACCTATCCTGTGGATTATATAAGAGTGTCTTCTGTGGAAGAGAGCGCAAAGATGGTTCTTTCAATTCTTAAGGGTGAAGTCTCTCCTGCCTATCATATGGTCTTATTAAACTCTATATTTGGCATAATGGTTTCTGGATTGACAGATGATAAAGAATTGGCCCTTGAGATGGCAAAAGAGTCCATACATTCTGGAAAGGCTTACCAAAAGCTTCAAGCCTTTATAGAACTGTCCAAAAGCCTTTGATGATAAAGGTTGGTAAGGTTGGCTACCTTAATACTCTACCCCTCTTTTATAAATGGGATACTTCACAAACAGTCTTAGTAGAAGGCCATCCCTCAGAACTGGTAGACAGGCTAAGAAAAGGAGAGCTACATGCGGGTATAGTTTCTTCTGTGGAATATCTTTTTCATAAAGAGGACTACTTGATTGTTCCTAAGGTGTGTATAGCATCAAGAGAAAGGGCCTGTTCTGTACTTATCTTCTCTAATAGACCCCTTGAGGATATAAAAAGCCTTTACCTGACGCCTGCTTCTCTAACCTCTAAGGAGCTTGCTATGTACGTTGTTAAGGTTATATACGGCAACAGTCCCGAGCTTGTTAAAGACAGGTCTAAGGCGGATGCCATCATGCTTATAGGTGATGAGGCTATGATTGAGAAGTCTCTTGGAAAATGGCAGTATGTATATGACCTGGGTGAGGAGTGGTTTAAACGACATAGACTTCCTTTTGTCTTTGCTCTTTTTTTAGTCAGGAGGGATGCACCCACTTGGCTTTGTGATTATATAGCTAAACAATGTTCTACGTCCAAGGATTTGTTTTTCAAAGACCTTATGCAAGGAAGAATAAAGGTAAATGGTTTTAATCAAAGCTTTTTGGTTGAATATTTTACTTCATGCTTACAATATGACCTTGATGAGAAAGCTATACAATCCCTTGGAATTTTTAATGGTTTTTTAATGAAAAGAAACCTATAATTGTTATGTAAAGGAGGTGAAACATGAGAAAGAAGGCACTTATACTCTTTGGAGTATTTAGTTTAGGATTTGTCTTTTCTTGTGGTCAGGTAACCACGCAAAGGACCTATGAGGGAGCAGGCATAGGAGCGGCGGGCGGTGCCATAGCTGGCGCACTTATAGACAAAAATAACCGTTGGCGTGGTGCTGTTATCGGTGGCGTTCTTGGTGCGGTTATAGGCGGAACAATAACAGAGATAGCTGCAAGGGCATCAAGGGAAGCGGCCATGCAAAACAGGCCAGTAGAGTACAGGTCGGAGGATGGCACTCAAAAGGTAGTAGCTGAGCCAGTTGCCTCAAAAGGAAACTGCAAGATAGTAAAGACCACCTATTATCAAAACGGCAAAGTGGCAAAGGTAGAAGAGAAGGAGGTCTGCCCATAAGGGCAGCCCCTTTTTTTACATGCCTTTACATTTTGTATTTATAACTCCAAAGTTGCCGCCCCTTTTCCTGTAGGCTATTTTTAACGTTCCCGTGCTTATATCTACAAAAGGTAAAAAGTAAACGCCAGAATCTTGAAGTTCAAAGATAGCATCCTCCACACTCATAGGCTTTTCTATTACCAGCTCTTCTTCAATTATTAGAGGCTTTTCTCTTTCTTCATGAGGAAGGATCTCTTCCATTATCATTTCTTCTTTTATCTTGTGTCCTTTTCTCCTTAGTTCAAGCCTCCTTTGTTTTAACTTTATTAACTGTCTTTCTATTTCATCCATTACCCTGTCAAGGGCGGAGAATGGGTCAGTATCTTCATCCCAAGCGTGCAAGGCACCACCACCCCACGTTTTTAGATAAATGTCCATGTCTACCCTGTATAAGGTGGGCCTGCTATCGCCTGCAAAATCCTTTTGTTTTGCCCTTGAAGTGGAAAGGGTAACTACCACTTCTACTTGGTCTTCATCAGCTTCTTTGAGAAACCTCTTAAACCTTTCAAGTTTGCCTTCCACAAAGGCTTTCATAGAATCTGTCCATTCAATACCCTTACCTATAAACTCTACGTTCATTCTAAGCCTCCTTTTAGCCTTGTATTAGGATAGAATATAATAGCATGAATTTAGGCGTGCTTGTATCTGGGCGAGGGTCAAACCTCCAAGCCATTATAGATGCCATAGAAAGGGGAAAGCTAAAAAGTAAAATATCCTTAGTCATATCGGATAAGGAAGGCGTTCAGGCAATAGACAGGTGCATAAGGCATCATATACCATACAAGGTGATAAAGCGGAAAGATTTTCAAAGTAAAGAGGCCTTTGAACTGGCTATGGTAGAAGCCCTAAAAGAGGCGGGTGTGGAATTAGTGGTGCTTGCGGGCTTTATGAGGGTGCTTTCTGCCACTTTTCTAAGCGCCTTTCCTATGAAAGTTATAAACATACATCCTTCCCTAATCCCAGCCTTCCAGGGCCTAAATGCCCAAAAACAAGCCCTTGACTATGGTTCAAAGATAACAGGCTGTACTGTCCATTTTGTTACGCAAGAGCTTGATAATGGTCCTGTTATAGTTCAGGCTTGCGTGCCAGTGCTTCCGGAGGATACGGAAGAGAGCCTTTCTCAAAGAATCCTTTTTCATGAGCATAGAATACTACCGCAGGCGGTCAAGTGGATGGCAGAGGGTAGGGTAAAGGTGGAAGGTAGAAAGGTTATAGTAGAAGGCGCTCAATACGGGACTTTGCCTTTTAACCCAAACGTTGAAGACTTTTGATATAATTAACGCAAAAAGGAGGTGTGGACATGCTAAGGTTTTTTAGGAGGCCACTTTTGGTGTTGGGTGTGGCAGGATGGTTCTTCACCTTTAACTCTGCTCCTGCCGTGGCTGGACTTGTAAGCTCCAAGCCTGCTTCAGAAGAGATTATAAAGAGGGAAGAGGACCTTGCCAAGGTCCAAAGGGTCCTTGAAAGCAAAGAGCTTCAAGAGAAGCTAAAGGCATATGGACTTACAAAGGAAGAAGTGGAACAAAAACTCTCTCAACTAAGCGATGAACAAATACACATGCTTGCAAAGGCATCCGATAGGGTTTTGGCAGGTGGGGATGGTATAGGCTTGGCCATAGGCATCCTTGTGGTTGCCATACTCCTTGTTATACTCCTAAAGCTTCTCAACAAAGAAATCATAATAAGGTGACCTTTTTCCTGCTCCTCCTTTTCCCCCTTTTTATATACTCAAAAAGCCTTGAAGTGCCTTTTGTAAAGCAAAAGGACCAGTTCTGTGGTCCTGCCTCTTTAAGCTCTGTTCTTGGCTTTTATGGCATATCCCTTTCCCAAGAGGCTATAGCGGAAAAGGTGTATAATCCAAAGCTCAAAGGAGCTCTTATAACAGACTTGGAAAACTATGTCAAATCTCTTGGGCTAAAAGCTGAGACAAGACAAGGCACCCTTGAGGATTTAAAGGTCCTAATAGACAAGGGTATCCCTCCCATTATCCTCGTTGATTTGGGAAGTTTTTTTGTAAGCATACCCCACTATATGGTGGTAGTTGGCTATGAAGGAGGTAAATTTTTTGTGCATACGGGCTATGAGGAGTCAAAAAGCATGGAGGCAAAAGACCTTGATAGGCTTTGGTCAAAGATGGGAAGGGTTATGCTTATAGTTTATCCACCACACACCCCTTAGTCTCCACACCTTAGCACCCTTGCCTCTACCTCTACAACTCCATCCTTTATCATATCAAGCTCCCTGGCGGCAGCATAGGAAAGGTCAAGCACCCTATTGCCTTTAAAAGGTCCCCTATCTATCACTTTTACCGTGGCTTCTCTACCGTTTTTTAAGTTTTTTACCCTTAAAAGGCTACCGAGGGGCAAGTTTGGGCTTGCCGCATATAAACCATGCATGTCATAGGGAATACCATAGGGAGTTTCTCTTTTGTGGTATTGTTCGGCATAATAACTGGCAGGACCCCTTATATAGGCTGGGCAGGTTCTAATATCATCTACTCCACACCTTTGAACCTCAAGCCTTGCTGGGAATGGAGCTGGCCCGAGAAGACCTCTAAACCTATCCGGCACGCATATGCCTTTTACGTCCTCCTTTCTAAAAACGGCTATGGTTATACTTCTTCCAGTTAAAAGGTTTTCTATCTTTACCCTGCTTCCACTTTGAACTGCGTTGCTATATGCCCTTTCACCATCACAATAAAAACCTTCTGTTCGTATAATGGTTGGACAGCTTACCCTAAGATGTTCTTCTTTGGAAGCTTCCCTCACCATAACAGAACAGGAAAATAGAAAAGGTATAAAAATGACTGTAAGCCTTTTCATAGCCTTCTGTATAAAGCGGAGAGAAGTAGGCCATTTATATTTTGCACTAAGCTAAACAAGGCTCCAGGCAAGGCGGACAAGGGAGAAAAGTACTTTAGGGCAAGCACCACAGCAAGTCCAGAGTTTTGAATGCCAACTTCTATGGATAGGGTCTTTGCCCTTACCTTATCAAGGCCTGCAAGCAAACCAAAGATATAACCAAGGAGAAAACCAAAAAGGTTATGAAGGGATACAAGAAGGAACACCTGCATGCTAAGGTCCCTTAACCTTTCAGAGTTTAGCGCAAGCACCACGGCAATTATTATACCTATGGCAACTATTGCCATATAGGGCAGGACCTTTTCAAAGGCTTTTGTGGATGGAAGGAACCTTTTTATGAATATGCCAATAGCTACGGGCAATACGACTATAAAAATTAGGTCCCTGAGCATATCCATCACTGGCACATCCACTTTTTTTCCTACCAAAAGGTAGGTGAGAAGCGGGGTCAAAATGGGGGAGATGAGGGTAGAAAAGGTGGTCATACTTACCGAATAGGCCAAGTCTCCCTTGGAAAGGTAGGTTATAACATTAGAAGCGGTCCCACCAGGGGCAGAGCCTACAAGCACTGTCCCTACGGTCAATTCTGTGTTTACACTTAGGATTTTTGCAAGAAAATATCCAAGGAAGGGCATTATGGTAAATTGAAGAAGCGCCGCATAGAATATTCTAAAGGGCTTTTTTAAGGTTTCCATAAAATCATAAGCCTTCATGGTCAGACCCATACTAAGCATTACAAAAGCAAGCATGGGAACCACAAAGGGTTTAAGACCTATAAAGAATTCTTTCATGTATATACCAAGAAAGCTAAAGACCAATATAATAGTAAGGCTTAAGATGGCTTCCATATTGCTATAATATACCAGATGGTAAGATTTTTGATTTTACTTTTCCTTATAAGCTTTTCCTTTGCCAAGGTAGTTGCACGCATAGACAAGGAGGTTATAACTTCAGAGGAGGTAAGGGAGGCCTTTGGTGCTTATTGGAGGGAGATCCTTCATCTTCCCATTGCAAGGGCAACTTCCAGGGACCTGCAAGAGTTTTTGGTAGAGTATGTGAGAAGTAAGATAATAATGATGGAAGCAAAACGTATGGGGCTTTCGGTCTCAAATGCAGAATTTGAGGACTATGTGGAAAAGCACGTGGGAAGCAAAAGGTTAAGTAATATAGCCAAGGAGTTTTTATACACGGAGATTCTCACGCAAAAGATCATAGATAGGATAGCTGGGAATATGGATATAAAAGATGGACAGATTACTGCCTATTATTACCTCAATCTAAGGGAATTCAAGCTTCCAGCCCAGGTTTTACTTGAAAGGTACTCTGTAGACAGCCTTGATAAAGCCAATGAACTTTACTACAATCTTACTAACGGAATCCCAGTAAGGGAGGATAGGGATATAAAGAAGGGCCAGTCCATGTGGTATTCCATACAGACCTTGCCGGAGATAGTAAGAAGACAGCTATACCCCTATGAGGTGGGTAAGACCACAAAACCTATAGAGGTGGGTGGAGTTTATGTTATCTTTAGAGTGGCAGAAAAGAGGGTAAGTGGTATAATGCCACTTGAGGAGGCAAAGCCTATAGTTAGGGAAAAGCTTCTCAGAGAAAAAAGGCAGGAGGTCTTTCAAAGATGGTTTCAGGAAGCTTTAAAAAGGTACTCTGTGGAGTTTTACTTTGGACAGCTATAAGCTTTTCTGCGGTCCTTGTAGATAGGGTTGTGGCTTCTGTTAATTCAGAGCCAATACTGGAAAGTGATGTAAAGATGGGCATGCTTTTTTATGAAGGCCTAACAAAAAGACAGGTTATTGACAAGCTTGTAGAACATATGCTTTTGTATCAATTCCTTATAGGTAAGGGCCTTCAGGTGCCTCAAGAACTAATAGATGGAACTATTCAAAACATAGCAAGAGCTAACAAGACAGACCTTGAAGGCTTAGCAAGAGAACTTGCAAAAGAAAATCTTACCTTGCAAGACCTTAGAAGATTTTTAGAGAGAGAACTTTTGGCAACCCAGGGCCTTATGGCCTTTCTTGGAAGGGAGATAAAGGTCTCGGATATGGAAATTGAACTGGAAAAATTGAAAAGGGGTGATATAAAGGTGGTTAGGAATATAGAGCTTCTTGTGGTGGATAAAAGGGAAGGGAGTAAGCTGGTGGATGTGTTTAAACCTTCTAAACCACTTGAGGTTATAGCTAAGGAGCTGGGTGTTAACTTAGAAAGGTTGAGGGTAAGTAGGGGAGAGCTGGTAGAGGTCCTTGATAAGGAAGTGTGGCGTGCAAAGGTTGGTGATGTAGTAATGGCGGAGGACAAGGACCATATATACATAGCAAGGGTCATATCAGAGGAAAACACATCGCAGGATAAGGATACAGAAGAGATAAAACAGGAGATACTTTTGAGGAAAATAGAACAAAGAAAACAGGAGCTTATTGAAAGATTAAGAAAGAACAGCTTTGTGAAGGTGTTGCAGTAGGTCTTCTAGACTGTTGAATATAAGGTCTGGGCTAAAATGTGCCTTTTTTAACTCCTCATCTCTATATTTACCTGTTGTCATAAAAACTGTCCTTATTCCCAGATCCTTTGCGCCCATTAAGTCTGTGTATATATCATCACTTACAAGATAAACCTCTTCTCCTTGTAAACCTTTTAGAGCATGTTCTATAAATTCTTTGGATGGCTTACCCAGGTTGGGTATGGCATCTTTGTAGTTGCATGCGTGGGCTATAGAAATAGCTATGGATCCAGCACCTGGGAAGTACAGTCCATCATCATCCTTAACTATCCTGCTTAAATTGACAGGAACTATCTTTGCCCCGCTTAGAAATACTGCGGAGGTGGCAAGTTTTAATTTCTTAAAATCTATATTCCTGTCCTGAGCTATTACCACTGCATCTACTCTATAGTCTTCAACCACTTCAAAGCCAAGCTCCACAAGATACTCTTTTACCACTGGCATGCCTATAAAAAATATTCTTCTTTTTCCGTTTTCTTTTAGATAATCTCCCAGTATGGAGAGCGGCGATATGAATTCATCTTCTCTTAACTCTATGCCTTTATTTTTTAGCTCCTCCAATATCTTTTTTGGAGGCCTTGTGGAGTTGTTAGAGACCACCCTGAAAGGTATGTTAAGGCTTCTAATACCATTAAGAAAGCTATGAGTATCTGGGAAAGGGTTTAACGCCTTGTCTTTTACAAGCACACCGTCAAGGTCAAGGAGTATAACGGGCCTTTTCATTGCTTAAAGGGGATGCTTATCCAAAGCTCGTCAAAGCCCTCCCTTTCTCTTCTTATATCCACTTCAATCCTTTTTACTTCAAACTGAGGGTATTTAGAGAAAACAGATATGAGGTCATCCCTAAGGCGGTCAACAAAGTTTGGCGGAAGTCCCTTCCTTTCATAAGATAAAACTAAAGTCAATCTTTTTTTAGCCTCCTCCTTGCTCTTCCCTCTATTGAAAAGTAGGTCCCATGTCATTCTTATCTCCCAAAGAGCTTTTGAAAGAAGCTCTTTTCCTCACCATATCTTACCATAGGAACGTCCTCACCTTCAATCCTTCTTGCCATGTCCATTATGGCCTTTGAGGCATTGTATTCTCCGAATAGCACTATTGGTTCTCCCCTGTTGGTAAAGTCTATAAGCTTTGGTTCTTCTGGCACTATGCCTATTGGCTCCACTTTGAGTATATCCACTATGTCCTCTACCGAAAGCATCTCTCCTTTTTTTACACTTTCCCACTTTATCCTGTTTATAACAAGGTAGGATTCCTTTTTGCCCATGTTTTCCAATAGTCCTATTACCCTGTCCGCATCTCTAATAGAAGAAACTTCTGGGTTTACCACCACTAAGGCCACATCCGCTGGAAGAGAAGCTATCTGAAAGCCCCTTTCAATGCCAGCTGGTGAATCTATGAATATGTAATCGTATTCATTGGATTCCCTTATGGTGTTTATAAGCTCTACCCACTTATCTTTGTCTATGGCGTCCTTGTTCTTTGTTTGGTTTGCGGGAAGTAGCCAAAGGCTAAGACCCCTTTTGTCTCTGACCAAAGCCTTATGAAAATCCACCCTACCTTCCAAAACATCAAGCACGTCATAAACTATACGGTTTTCCAGACCCAGTATCATATCAAGGTTTCTAAGGCCTATGTCCGCATCCGCCACAAGCACTTTTCTGCCAAGGCTTGCAAGGGCAACGCTTAGATTGGCAGTTATGGTTGTCTTTCCTACACCTCCCTTTCCAGAAGTAACTACAAACACTCTACTCATTTATACCCTCTCAAGTATTATACTCCCATCCTCAATCTTTGCAACCTCCGGATAGCCGGGAGATTTCCTTTCTTCTTCGTTCATTATGGCTACTTTTTTACCTATTCTTATCTGCTGTGGTTCCATTTCAAGGGCCACCACCACCGCCTTTTCATCGCCCAAAGCTCCGGCTATGGCAATGCCCCTAAGCTTTCCCATAATTATAATATTACCAGTTGCTATAACCTGCGCATCCTTATTCACATCCCCAAGAACAAGGATATCTCCATTGTGTTCTATCCTTTGGCCGGAACGGAGATGCTTTTGAACTATTAAAAGCCTTTCTCCTCTGGTGGTTTCAAGATTGCTTATTTTTTTGACGCTTTTTATATCCTTGCTTGCAAGGGCGCTTTCTATCTTTTCTATTTCTTCCTTTTCCAGTAGACCTTTGCCGTCTATGAGTACATAGCTACCTTCAAAGAGTTTAGAGGATATCCTTTTCTTTATTTCCTCCACAATGTTGTCAATATTACCTTTTTCCTTTATCTCTACCAACAGGACGGGGAGAGTAATACCCTTTATTTCTATCATGATGTCTTTTATGGCTCCGGGGGAGGGACTCGAACCCCCAACCTGACGGTTAACAGCCGCCTGCTCTGCCCGTTGAGCTACCCCGGATCACAATAATATATTATACACCTTTCACTCCCTTGTGTATACTTTTATCTATTGTGCTTAAACACTGGGATGGATGGATTATCCTTAGCCTGTTTGCCCTCTTTATAATAGGAGAGACTGCCATAATAAGCATTAATGTGGTGCCTTACTTTATGGATTCTTACTCTACCTTTTCCCTTTATAAAAAACCGATCTTTCAACTCGTTGTGTTTTTCTTGGGTCTTTATATAGCTAATATATTGGCAAGGGTAGATTATAGGCTTTTTATGAAAGGTATAGTTCCTTACCTCCTTATAGGACTTACTGTTTTGAGCTTAATAGCCGTGCTTATGAAGAAGTTCATATCTGGCAGAGCTGTAGACCGTTGGCTTTTTGGCACAAGCATACAACCTTTGGAGTTCGCAAAGATAAGCCTTGTTATATTTCTGTCTTACTACATAGTACGAAAGGGCAACTTAAGACAATGGAAAAATCTTTTATGGGCTTTGTTTTTCCCTTTTCTTATTGCCTTCCTTCTGCTTTTGCAACCAGACAAAGGGGGTGCAGTTTTTATTCTGTTGATGACTGCTTTAATGGTATATGTAGGTGGTGTTCCAAAAAAGGTTTATCTTGCAGTGCTTCCCTTAATGTTTACTGTCATATACTACATTCTTACATCAAAGGGCTATGTGGCCGAAAGGCTTTCTGCGTGGAAGGACCCTTTCCTTGACCCAGAGGACAGTGGATACCAGATAATACAGTCCCTTTATGCCCTTGCAAGGGGTGGTCTTATGGGCGTGGGAATAGGTCAAGGTGTTCAAAAGCTGGGAGCCTTGCCTGCATCTGACACGGACTATATTATGGCTGTTATAGGTGAGGAGATGGGATTTTTGGGGATATTTATGGTTATTGTCCTTTACTGCCTTCTCATAGGTAGATTATTCTGGTATTCTCTAAGGATGTATGAACCTATGGAAAAGCTCCTTCTCTTTGGCATAGCCATAAACTTTGCACTCTCCTTTTTGTGGAATATGGCAATGGTTTCCAACCTAATACCACCAAAGGGTATAGCATTACCCTTCATAAGCTATGGTTCTTCTAACCTTTTTGCTTCCCTTCTGTTTTTGGGCATAGCCCAGTCGGTTATAAACCATCAAGAGAGGACAAGTTCAAGCTTTTCAAGCACATCTTCTACCCTAACTTTGTTTAAGCATGCCTGAGTGCCAGTTTTGCACCTTTTTGGGTTTGGCGAGCAGGGAGAACACCAGAGGTCTGGCTTAAGGTAGTAGCCCTTTAGAGGATAAAAGCCATAGTCTGGTGAGGTGGCAGTGTATATGCTTATGGCTGGCACGCCAAGGGCGTTGGCTATATGCACAGGGGAGGAATCGCAGGATATTACAGCCTTTGAGAGGCTTATGACGGCCATAAGCTCCCTCAAGCTTGTTTTTCCTACAAGGTTTATAACTGAGCTATCTTTGAAGGCCTCTCCTCTTTCTTTACCAACCACCACCACGGGAAGCCTTATCCTTTTGACAAGCTCAAGCCAGTTTTCCAAGCTCCACTCCTTTAGTGGAAAGTTAGAAAAAGGAGATATAACCACAAACTCCCTTGGAAGATTGAACTTTTCAATGGCTTTTCTTTTTTCCTCCTCTTCTACCATCAAAGCAGGAAGCCTTTCAAAGTTTTTTATGCCAAGGGGCTTTAAAAGTTCTAAGTTTCTGTCTACTTCGTGCATGTCCCATCGGTGTTTTATCCTATGTGTGTATAACCAAGATAACTCCGACCTGTCAAAGCCAATCCTTATAGGTATGCCGGAGAAAAAAAGGATGAGGGCTGTCCTTGCGGATATGTGCGGGCTTATGGCCACATGGTAGTCTTTTATTTTTTCCAGCATCTCAAAGCTTTCTTTTAGGCCCTTATCAAAGGGAATTAACTCTATATCAAAGCCCTTTAGAAGTTCTTTTATAAAGCTTCTGCCCACAAAGGCTATATGTGCCTTTGGAAAATTCTTTTTGAGACTTTTTATAAGGGGGGTGGCAAGGACCACGTCCCCCAGGTAGGCTGTCTGCCAAAGGAGTATCCTCATTTAATACCAGATATGCTGGCTATCTTCCACTTTTTCTCGTCCTTTATCACTATAAAGCTAAGGATCTTTTCCACCCCTTGCTTATCTATTATCTTTACCACCACCTCCACATGCTTATCGTCTATCTTGCTTGCATCAAGCACCTTTACCTTCTTTATGTTCTCACCCATGGAAGAAAGCACGCAGGCCAGAACTTCCGATGGCTTCATCTCCGTTAGTTGAACAGGCATTTTTAGTTCCTGCACCAAAGCATCCCTAAAAGGTGGGTACAGAAGCTTTACGGCCTCTTTTCCTTCCCCGTCCCTTACCTCTTCAATAAAGTCTTTTACCGTATCTCTGGCAGACTCCTCCGGCTTTTCGCCGCAGGCCCTGAAGACAAAAAAGACCAAAAGGACAGCTCCTAAGATAAGAACAATCCTTTTCATGAACTTACCTCCTCTATAAGAAATTTATGTATTGACTTGGCCGCTTTTCTTCCTTCCGCGAGGGCCCTTACCACCGTGTCTCCACCGTTTACCACATCTCCACCGGCAAAAAGGCCTCTTACAGATGTCCTAAAGTTTTCATCCACCTTTATGGTTTTCCACTTAGTAAGCTCAAGTTCTGGCAGGTCTTCATAAGCTACAGGGTTTGCCTTTTGCCCTATAGCAAATATGACCGAATCGCACTCTATTATATGCTCTGACCCTTCTACTGGCACAGGCCTTGGCCTTCCGCTCTCGTCTGGCTCTCCCAGCTCCATCTTTATACACCTTAGGCCTACCACCTTACCCTCTTCGTCTCCTACTATCTCTATGGGCTGTGTTAGCCAGTGGATTATAGCCCCTTCTTCTGCAATGTGGTCCCACTCCTCTTGGCGTGCAGAAGAGGTTTCCCTTGTCCTTCTATAGACCACATGGGTCTCCACTCCAAGCCTCAGTGCCGTTATGGCACAGTCCACCGCCGTAAAGCCACCACCTATTATGGCAGTTCTCCTTCCAAGGTTTACAGGTGTTGCGCTCTGTGGAAAAAGGTCTGCCCTTGCAAGCCCAACCCTTGTTAGCACCTCAATGGCAGAGTATACACCCTTCAGATGGTCCCCCTTTATACCCAAAGACCCCCTTCCTGCACCTACAGCCAAGAAGACAGCATGGTATTTTTTCAAAAGCTCGGAAAGCTTTACTGTCCTTCCCATCACATAACCAAAGAAGAACTTAACACCTAAATCCTCAAGCTCTTTTATATGCCAGTCTATTATCTCCCTGGGTAGCCTTGCATGGGGTATGCCGTAGGCCATCACACCCCCAGCCCTTGGCAGTGCTTCAAAGACATGCACCTCATGCCCCCACCTTGCCAGGTCATAGGCGCAGGCAAGGCCTGCAGGCCCAGCACCTATTACAGCTACCCTATAGCCCGTGGCTTTTTCCTTCTCCACGTCCACCTTTATGCCAGATATCCTTATAAAGTCTCCCACAAACTTCTCAAGGGCACCTATGCTTACTGGAAGCCCCTTATTCTTTCTGCCCCTTACCGTATCATAATACAGTATGCAAGAGCCTTCACACTGCCTCTCCTGTGGGCATATCCTACCGCATATGGAGGGGAAAGGGTCCGCCTCAATGATCTTTTTGTAAGCACCCACAAGGTCTCCTTCTGTTATCTTCTTTATAAAGCCAGGTATGTCCACGTTTATGGGACAGCCCTTTATACACCTTTGGTCCGCATCTTTACAGAAAAGGCACCTCTGGGCCTCATCAAGGGCAAGGGGGACCGAATAGCCAAGAGCGTATTCTCTAAAGCCTTTCACCCTCTCCTGGGGAGGCAAAAGTGGCTCTGGGTTCCTGTCTTCGTACCTTATACGCTTAGCCATTTAGTAAATAATTATATGCGGAAAGGTTAAAAGTGTTTATGTGGCTTGGCCTTTTAAAAGATCCAGAAACTTGTCAAGGGTTATAGGCTTGCTAAGATAATAGCCTTGCAGATAATCACAACTCATTCTCATAAGCAAATCTGCTTGCCACTCATATTCCACACCCTCCGCTATGGTTTTTATGTTTAGAGTCTTACACATGCTTACAAGATGTTGCACTATGTTGAGGGTTTTTACATCTTCTAACCTGTCCACAAAGGACTTGTCTATTTTTAGATAGCTTATAGGGAACTTGGAAAGGAGGGAAAGTGAGGAATACAGAATGCCAAAGTCATCAAGGACTATGCTTATGCCCAAGTTATGCACCTCTTCCAAGATTCTATTAGCCCTTTCTAGGTCTTTTATTACAGCCTCCTCTGTTATCTCCAAGTTTATAAGGCTTGGGCTAATTTCATACTTCTCTATAAGACTTTTAAGGTAATCTGGGAGGTCTTCATCTATACTGAGGGGGGAAAGGTTTAAATAGATGGGAACACTTATAGAATAGTCTTTTATGAGTCTCATGGCCTCTTCAAAGACCCAATAGTCAAGCCTTTTTGTGAGCCTTTTCTTTTCCACAATGTGTAAAAAGTCCTTGGGATACAAAAGGCCAAAAACGGCAGAATACCATCTTATAAGGGCTTCAGCTCCAACCGGTCTTAGGTCCTTTGAGCTATAGTAGGGCTGGAAGTGCAGTACAAACTCACCCCTCTCTATGGCATAGTTTAGTTCTTCTCCAATCTTTAGATCTTTTATTATTCTCTCTTCTTCACCCTTTTTATAATATGCAAAGGAAGAAGTGCCACCCTTTGCCTGTTTGAGGGCAAGAATAGCCTTTTCCACAAGCTCAGATGGGCTCCTTCCATCCAAGGGGTATATGGATATGCCTATGTTTAAAGTGAGCTTTAGTTCTTGCCCAGCCTTTAAAATACCCCTTGTAAGTTTTTCAAGGTCTTCTGAGCTTTCCAACTTTTTAAATACAAGAAACTCATCAGAGCCATACCTTCCGCATCCGTCCCCAACCTTTGAAAGCCTTTCCGCAAAGGAGGAAAGGATCTTATCACCCACAGAGTATCCATACAATAGGTTTATGCTGGAGAAGTTGTATATATCTACAAAGGCTACGGCTATATTTTCACTTTCCTTCATAACCTCTTCTAGGAGCTCAAGGAAGTGCTCCCTGTTTGGCACACCGGTAAGGAGGTCGTAGTTGGAAAGGAACCTTAGCTTTTCCTCCATTTCTTTAACCTGTGTAATATCCCTTCCAACGGCTACAAAGTTGCTTATCTCACCCTTCTTATCCCTTACAGGCACTATCTTTGAATCAAGGTAGAAAAGGCTACCATCTTTTCTCCTGTTTATAAAGGTGGCATGAAAGACCTTTCCAGAGAGGATGGTGTCCCACAGCTCCTTGTAGAACTCCTGAGAGTGCAAGCCAGACTTGAATATGGATGGCCTTTTACCTATGAGCTTTTCCCTTTTGTAGCCCGATATCTCCTCCACTGCAGGATTTACATACTCAATGTAGCCGTTCTTGTCTGTTATCACGATCCAATCCTTTATTTCCTCTACAGCCCTAAAGAGGGTGTCCTTTGTCCTTAAGGTTTCTAAGTGTTCAAGGGCAAAGGATATGTCTTCTGCAAGCTCTTCCACAAGCTTTAAAACATCACCAGTAAAGAAGTTCTTCTTGTCAGAGTATAGGTTTATGGCGCCAATTATCTTACCCTTAAACCTTATGGGATGGGCGCAGCTTGAGAGGTAGTTTCTCTTTAGCATCTCCTCCCGCCATGGAGCCATGGCTGGGTTTGTTTCTGTGTCGTTGTTTACCTGCACTCTGTCCTCTATTATGGCTCTGGCTGTGGGTCCCTTATTTACACTCTCATCGTATATGTTGATATTCAAAGAGCTAAGATAGTTTTCCACATAACCAGAGGAACAAAGTGGTTTTACATTGCCCTTTTCATCCAAAAGCCCCACCCATGCCATCCTAAACATACCCTCTTCAGTTGCTGCTTTGCAGAACCATCTTAGAAGCTCTTCCTTATCCTTTGCCTGTAAAACGATATGGTTGACCGAGGAAAGGGTTTTGTACATACTAAGTAGAAAGTCTCCCTTTTGTTTTTCAAACAAAAGGCTTATTAAACTGGCTGTGTAAAAGGCCTTGTATCTTTCAAAAACTGCCCACTGTTTCCTTTGGGATTTCTCAAGGGCCAAAAAGCCCAAGAGTTTTCCTTCAAACCATATTGGGATGGCAAGGAGGAGGGTTATATTGTGGGACTTAAAGTAGTCTTTCATACACTCACTTAACTTTTCATCCTCTTGGACCATCCTGCTTTCAAATATGCCCTCCTCTTCCAAAGCATTTAAAAATTCCTTGCACTTGTTCTTTTCAAAGGAAAGTCCATGTTCAAAATTTCCCTTTTCTTTTACATAGAGCCATTCGCAGAAAATTATCTCCTCTTTTACGCTCCAAAAACCCACCCTTTCTGCCTCTGTTCTTTCTGCACATACCTTTAAAAGCGGCTTTATAAATTCCTCTCTTTCAAGAACGTTGTGAACAGTTTTCAAAAGTTCATGCATGATATCTCCCCTTTTTAATAAATTTCATCAAACCCTTGCAAATCAAGCCCCAAGCGGGGGGGGAGGGGGGGGGGTGAAATTATCCTATACATAACAAAAATTTTAAAACGTCTTTTAAAACACTTGCAAGTGGCCTGTAATAAGCTGGATTGTGAAACTTCAAATGAAAAATATTTCATCTTATAGTGTTTGAAATGTCCCCCATTTATGGTATAATTGGCAAGAGACCATTCAAGGAGTATAGCCATGAAAGTTTTGGTATTTCTTTTAATGGTGTTTTCTTTGGTGCTGGCCGAAGAGTGCAAGGTTTATGAGGGCTACGCCAGTTGGTATGGAAAGAGGTTCCACGGAAGAAAAACAAGCTCTGGAGAGATATTTAACAAATACAAATACACGGCAGCTTCAAGGGACTTTCCTCTTGGAACATACCTCCTTGTGAAAAATTTAGATAACGGTGAGGAGGTAGTGGTAATAGTAACAGATAGAGGCCCGGCCAAAAAGAGTAGGATCATAGACCTCTCAAAGGCTGCGGCGGAAAAGTTGGGCTTTGTAAGGCAGGGAGTTGCCAAGGTTCAAGTCATGCCCCTTTACTGCGCCACACAAGAGGAAGAGATTGGTGAAGAAGACCACGAAGAGATCATAAAGGACCTATTAAACACCCTATAGCACTCTATTGACTACGAGTGTTCCACAGCCCCCAAGCCTATCCTTTCTAAATCGTGTAGAAAGCGTAACCCTTATACCGTAGGACCTGAGGAATAAAAAGGCCTCTTCATAGGCCAAGTCTTCTACATCTTCATAGCCTTCCCTTGTTTTGTTGTAGCGAAGAAGCGTTATACCTACACTTAGTTCCTTTGCAAGCCTTGCAAGGTCCAGCAAATCTTGTGGAGAGTCGTTTATACCTTTTAGAAGTAGGTAGGCAAGGCTTACCTTCCTTTTTTTCCTTAGGGACATACTAAAAAGTTCTTCCTTTAAGGTTTCTATAAGCTCCTTTAGTGGTCCAGCATGGGGCAACAGCCTTTTCCTTTTGCTTTCATCGGTAGAATGCAAAGATATGCTTACGCCAGAGTGGGGAAGTTTTAAAAGTTCTCTCAAGTTTTTTGTTGGGTGTCCAGTAGTGTAGAAGCTCACCTTTAGGCCAAACCTTTTAAAATACCAAAAGGCTTCCTTTACGGCTTCCCAGTTCATCAAAGGCTCTCCTATGCCAGCTATCGCTATCCTTTTTATGCTTACCATATTCTTTAAAAGCTCATACTGGCCTATTAGCTCTTTAAAGCTAAGGTTTCTTAAAAGGCCCTCTTGGCCGGAGAGGCAAAAGGGACAGCTTATGGCACAGCCCACTTGCGTTGATATACACAGTGTATCACCCCTATAAAAGACGGCCTCCACCCTTTTGCCATCCTCAAGCTCAAAGAGGAAAAGCCTGTTTAGATCACTGCTCAAGTCCTGCAAAAGCCTCATTTTCCACCACACCCCTTCTACAACAGCCTCCGCATGTCTTGCAATGGTCCAAGGCCCTTTCATAACCCTTTGGTAGTATCTCTTCCAAGTTTATTTCCCTTCTTGAATCTTCCGAAAGTAGCAAAACCTTATTTTTTATAGGGTCTATATACTCCACCTTATATACCTTTCCCTCAAAGCAAAGTTCTCCACCCACTTCTGGAAGCAGGTTCTTTACCAAGTAGTTTTCCCTTTCAAAAACAAGACAGCACATAAGCCTACCGCACGGGCCTGTAAACTTCTGGGGAGAGAGAGGAAGGTTTTGTTCCTCTATATCCCTTAAAGAAACAGATTGAAACTCTTCTTGGAACCTTATACAGCAAGGAATTTCACCGCAAGCTCCTATCCACCCCATCATCTGCACCGCATCCCTCACCCCTATCTGCCTCATCTCTATCCTCTTTTTAAAGACCTTTGCCAAGTCCTTCACCAAATTCCTAAAGTCTACTCTGTGTTCGGAAGTGTAGTAGAAGAATATCTTGCTTCTGTCAAGGGGGATGTAAGCCTTTATTAGCTTCATATCAAGGCCATGTTCGGCTATCTTCCTTTTGCATATCTCCGAGGCTTCCAAGGCTTTTTCCTCGTTTTCTTTCATCTTTCTTAGGTCTTCTTCCTTTGCTTTCCTAAGGAAATAGGCTTTTAACGGTGCAGTGGATTTTGAAATGCCAAGAACTTTTACAATCTCTTCACCCTTTTCCGATTGAACTACAAGGTAGTCTCCCTTTAATACATCCTTTTCCCAAACACCTTCAACCTGAAGTATCTTGTTTGTATCCTGAAAGCGTGCCTTTATGTAAGACATTTTTATTACCTCCTCTTATCTGAAATAATAAAAGGCTAAGCCTTATACCTTTGCTTAAATATTCTAATCCTAAGGAAGCAATGTCAAGGGCTTTTTTATCCTCATAGCTTCTACTTTCCATATACCTCTTATGAAGCAAGGTTTGGATCAATCTAAGTAGAAGGTATTGCCTTTCTTGTTCCCATTTTTCCACTTCAAGGGCCTTCTTGTATAGGGTTAAAACATCACCTTCCAATATATGCTTTGCCGTGTTTAGAAGTTCCTTATCTTCCCTTAGCTTTTTAGCCATGTTTATGCTACCCTCTGCAAGCTCAAGGATTAGGGGGTCTTCTATGCCCGTTAAAGCCTTTAGCTCTTCTTGGGTTAGTGGTGGCACCTCTATAAGGAAGCTCCTTGATTTAACCGTGGGTAGCATCTTTTGAAGTTGGCTTGTTATGAGTATAAAATGCGTATCCTCTGGTGGCTCTTCAAGCACCTTAAGCAAGGCATTCTGAGCGTACGGGTTCATGGCCTCCGCAGGCTCAATAAATATGACCTTCCTCTTGGATAGGGCTGGGGTAAGATAGGCAAAGTCTTTTACACCCCTAATCTGGTCTATCTTTATCTCCGCCTTCTCCGGTGCAAGGTATATAAAGTCTGGATGGTCTCCCCTAAGGTATAGATAGACCTTTTTACCCCTCTTATCCTCCCCATAGAACTTTAACTCTTCCGTCTTTTTTTGTTTAAAGTCCTCCATATGCCTGCAAGAATCACAGCTACCGCAAGGTGGATACTTATTTTCAAGGCACAAAAGGGCCATGGCCAATTCAAAGCCAAGCTCCTTTTTGCCAATGCCTTCCCTACCATAAAAGATGATGGAAGAGGGAACCCTATTCTGATAGAAGAGACTGCTCAAAAACTTTTTGATTTTTTCCCTCATCAGATCATAAGCTCCTCTATAAACCTTATGTGGTGCCTGCCCTGTTGGAACTCCCTTGTGGATAAAACTCTTTTGTGGAACTCTATGTTGGTCTTTAAGCCATTTCCAGATATGTGGAACTCTTCCAAGGCTCTTAATGCTCTTCTTATAGCCTCCTCCCTTGTTTGACCCCAGCATACAAGCTTGGCAAGGAGAGAGTCATAAAAGGGTGGCACCGCATAGCCACAGTAAAGGTGTGTATCTACCCTCACACCGTAGCCACCGGGTATGTATAGCTCTTCCACCTTTCCGGGAGAGGGTAAAAAGGTGTTTGGGTCTTCTGCGTTTATCCTACATTCTATGGCATAACCCCTCCTTTGTAGCTTTCCTATGTTTAGCCTCTCCCCCCTTGCTATCCTTATCTGCCACTCTACAAGGTCAATGCCATAGACCATTTCTGTAACGGGATGCTCCACCTGTATGCGCCCGTTCATCTCCATAAAGTAGAAGTTCCCCTCTTGGTCCATAAGAAACTCTACAGTCCCAGCGCCTTCATAACCTATCTCCCTGCAAAACTCCTTTACAAGGGCCTCCATCTCTTTCCTTTTTTCTTCTGTTAAGGCAAGGCTTGGTGCTTCCTCTATAAGCTTTTGATGTCTTCTCTGTATGGAACACTCTCTTTCTCCAAGGGTTATAACGTTTCCATACTTGTCTGCAAGCACTTGTATCTCTATGTGCTTTGGGTTTATAAGGTATTTTTCCACATAAAGCCTTCCATCGCCGAAGGCCACTTCCGCCTCTTGCGTTGCCAATGGGAACTTCTCCCTAAGCTCTTTCTCGTTATATACCACCCTTATGCCTCTACCACCTCCACCAGCCGCCGCCTTTATAACCACAGGATAGCCTATCTTGCTTGCCACCTCAAGGGCCTTTTGAAAGTCCACGGGCCCATCGCTTCCGGGCAATAGAGGAAGGCCTACCTTTTTGGCTATCTCCCTGGCCTTTACCTTATCACCTATAAGCTCAAGGGTTTCTGGAGATGGTCCAACAAAGACCTTACCGCTTGCTCTAACTATCTCGGCAAAGCTTGGATTTTCTGAAAGAAAGCCATAGCCCGGATGCACTCCGTCCGCGCCGGATACCTCAAGGGCGGACATTACCCTTGGTATATCAAGGTAGCTTCTGGAGGGTTCAGAAGGTCCAATGCATAGGCTTTTGTCTGCAAGCTTTACATGTATGCTGTTGCTGTCTGCTTCCGAATATATGGCCACAGTTCTTATCCCCATTTCTCTGCAGGTCCTTATCACCCTAACAGCTATCTCGCCCCTGTTGGCTATCAAAAGGCTTTGCATTGTGAATATTTTACACGCAAAAGTCCTACAATTTTTACATGCTCAAAAAAGTGGTCCTATGCATAACAGGCGCCAGTGGTGCCATATACGGCTACAGGCTTCTGCAAGTGCTAAGCTCTATGGGCTTTCATATAGACCTTGTGGTATCTTCCTCCGGCTGGATAGTTTTAAAGGAGGAGTTGGATATTACAAAAGAAGATATACTCAAAGAGTTTCCAAGTGTAAACCTTTTGTCGGAAAAGGATATAGCCAGTCCTGTGGCAAGCGGTTCAAGGCTTGTAAAATACACCGGTGTAATCATAGCACCCTGTTCTATGAGCACACTGGCCCACATAGCCAATGGCACAAACCAAAACCTCATCCATCGCATAGGTGAGGTGGCTTTAAAGGAAAGAGTGCCTCTTGTATTGCTTGTGCGCGAAGCGCCCTATTCCCTTGTGCATATAAAAAACATGCTTGAGGTAGCCCAGGCTGGCGCCATAGTTATCCCAGCAAGCCCAGGCTTTTACCACAGACCAAAGACAATTCAAGACCTTGTGGATTTTGTAGTAGGGAAAGTTCTGGACAGCCTAAGGCTGGAGCATAGCCTCTATAGGAGATGGAAAGAGGAAAAAGCCTAAATTTAAAACTAAGGAGGTGTATACCATGGGAATATATGTTATGCTTACAAAGATTTCACCCTATGCGGTCAAAAACCTTGAAAAGCTAAAGGAGATAGAACAGCATGCAGAAAAGCTTATTGAGGAAAACTGCCCCAATGTTAAGTGGCTTATGAACCTTGTGGTCTTTGGCCCTTATGACTATCTGGATATATTTGAGGCACCAAGCGATGAAGAGGCAGCAAAGGTTGCCATGATTATAAGGTCCTTTGGACATGCCACCACAGAAACCTGGCCTGCCATACAATGGAAGGACTTTAAAAACATCCTTGGAAGCATAAAGGTGGATTATAGCTAAGGCATGCTATACACATCTTACCTAAACCTTACAGAAAAGGACTGGCAAGAGAGGATAGAAAAGGCCCTTGATATGCTAAAAAGCTGTAAAGTGTGCCCTCACAGGTGCGGAGTAAACAGGCTGGAAGGTGAGCTGGGCTATTGCAAAACGGGAAGGTATGCAATTGTGGCAGACTATTTTCCTCATAGAGGAGAGGAAAGGCCCATAAGGGGCAAAAGAGGTTCTGGCACCGTATTCTTCTCTTACTGTAATATGAGATGTGTTTACTGTCAGAACTACACCATAAGCCAGCTGGGAGAGGGAGAAGAGGTAAGGCCGGAAGAGCTATCGGAGATATTTTTGACCTTGCAGAGGCTTGGTTGTCATAACATAAACCTGGTTAGCCCCTCCCATGTGGTACCACAGATATTAGAAGCCCTCTATTTGGCTGTAAAGAAGGGCCTTAGAATACCCATAGTCTATAACACCTCTTCTTACGATAGCTTGGAGAGCCTGAAGCTTCTTGATGGCATAGTGGATATATACCTTGCCGACTTTAAATACGGAGATAGCTCCACGGGAAGGAAGTATTCAAAGGTAAAAGGCTACTATGAGGTGGCCTTAGAGGCCATAAGGGAGATGCACAGGCAAGTGGGGGACCTTCAGGTGGATGAGGAAGGCATAGCCATAAGAGGCCTACTTATAAGACATCTTGTCCTTCCAAACGGCCTTGCTGGCACGCAGAAAGTTTTGGAAAGCCTCAAAGAAATATCTCCACAAACTTATATAAACATCATGGACCAGTATATGCCTTACTATAAGGCCTACGACTACCCAGAACTTTCAAGAAGGATAAATTATAAAGAATACCAGGAGGCTCTAAACCTGGCTGAAGGCTTTAAACTTGTCTTGGACTAACATGATAAAGCAAAGAGAACCCATAGTTGCCATAGCCACACCCTTTGGAGAGAGCGCCATAGGGGCCATTAGGCTCTCTGGCCTTGATGTGATGAACAGGATAAGGGACCTAATTGTTATGAAAGGGGAGCCAAGGCCCAGGTATGCCCACTTTATAAAACTAAAAGATGAAAAGGGTGAGATATTGGATGAGGGCATTCTCATATACTATCCTTCTCCCAAAAGCTACACGGGCGAGGATATGGTGGAGATATTTTTGCATGGCAATCCTCTCATCCTAAGAAAGGCCCTTGAACTCTTTATCTCAAAGGGTATAAGGCTTGCAGAACCGGGAGAATTTACCAAAAGGGCCTTTTTGAACGGAAAGATGGACCTACTTCAGGCGGAGGCGGTAGCAGACCTCATTGGCTCCAAGTCGGAAAGGGCCTTAAGGGCAGCCCAAAGACAGCTCCAAGGCGAGCTATCCTCACTTATAAACTCTTTGAGAGAAAGGCTACTTGAGATATTGGCCTATGTGGAGGCGGACATAGAGTTTTCAGAAGAGGACATTCCAACTTTAAGTAAAGAGCAGATAATTTACCTTTTAAAAGACATAGTTCAAAGCATAGAAAGGCTCCTTTCAACGGTAAGAACGGGAGAGTATTTAAGAAGGGGCATAAACCTTGCCATAGTAGGCAAGCCCAACGTGGGCAAATCTTCTCTATTTAACGCCCTTTTGGGGACAGAGAGGGCCATAACCACACCCATACCGGGAACTACGAGGGACTTTCTCCAAGAGAGCTTAACTTTAAAAGGCATACCCATAAACCTAATAGACACAGCAGGAATAAGGCATACAGAGGACCCAGTGGAGAAGATAGGCGTAGAAAGGAGCCTCCAAAAGCTCAAAAGTGCGGACTTGGTGCTTTTTGTGGTGGATGGCAGCAGTCCTTTGGAGGAAGAGGACCTTAACATATATAAGTTGGTGGAGCCTTTGGCCCATATGGTAGTTATAAACAAGGCGGACCTACCATTAAAGGAGGAGGTTTTGAGGACTTTCCCGGAGGCCATCAAAGTTAGCGCAGTTAAGGGAGAAGGCATTGAAGAACTCAAAGAGGCCCTTTTGGAAAGGCTTGGTGTGTATGCTTTGGATAGTATGCAGGTCTATTTATCTGTAAGGCACGAAAACCTCTTGAAAAAATCCAAAGAAGTGTTAAAATCATTAATAAATAAACTGGAGACAGGAGATATATTCCCAGAGATACTTATGCTTGACCTTAGGGAAGCTATAAGCTATTTGGAAGAGATAGTAGGTGTGATAAGCACAGAAGATATCCTTGGAAGCATATTTTCAAGGTTTTGCATAGGAAAATAAAAAGGAGGTTGTAGATTATGGAACAAACCCAAGAGAAAAAGATTTATACCCTTGAAGAACTTAAAAAACTTTCTCTTCAAGAACTACAAAAAATAGGGAGAGAGCTTGAGCTTTCAAGGGTAACTGGCCTTAGAAAGGAGGAGCTTATAGAGAAGATTTTGAGCGTTCAAGCGAAGGAAGAGGGCCTAAACTTTATCAAAGGTGTGCTTGAAATTCTACCCGAAGGTTATGGTTTTATAAGAAGCCAAGAAAACAACTATATGCCCAGCTACACGGACGTGTATGTGGCACCCTCTCAGATAAAGAAGTTTGGCCTAAGAACTGGAGACACCATAATAGGCTTTGCAAGGCCTCCACAGGAGAAGGAAAAATACCAAGCCCTTATAAAGATAGAATCTGTAAACGGACTTCCACCAGACCCAGAAGTGTTAAGATCAAGGCCCCAGTTTGAAAAGCTCACTCCTTATCACCCAACGGAACGATTCAATCTTGAAACATCTCCCACAGAGCTTTCCACAAGGGTTATAAGCCTTATAGCGCCAATAGGCAAGGGCCAAAGAGGTATGATAGTGGCTCCGCCAAAGGCTGGTAAAACAGTGCTTCTTCAAAAAATAGCCAAGGCTCTCATTCAAAACCACCCAGAGGTCTATCTCATAATACTTCTCATAGACGAGAGGCCAGAGGAAGTGACTGAAATGCGCAGGATTGTGGGCGATGGTGCGGAAGTTGTAGCCTCTACCTTTGATGAGCCGCCAGAAAGGCACATGCAAGTGGCTGAGCTTGTGGTAGAAAAGGCGAAAAGGTTGGTGGAGCTAAAACATGATGTGGTAATCCTCTTGGACTCCATGACACGTTTTGGAAGGGCTTCCAACGCTGTGACCCCGCCCACTGGTAGGGTGCTTACTGGTGGTATAGAAGCAACAGCCCTTCAAAGGCCCAAAAAGTTCTTTGGTGCAGCAAGGAACATAGAAGAAGGCGGATCTCTCACCATAATAGCCACTGCCCTTATAGAGACTGGCTCCAAAATGGACGATGTTATATACGAAGAGTTCAAAGGCACGGGCAATATGGAGATACACCTAGATAGAAGGCTTATGGAGAGGAGAATTTTCCCAGCCATAAACATAGAAAAGTCTGGTACAAGAAAGGAAGAGTTGCTATTGGAAGACTGGGAGCTTCAAAGGATATGGGTTCTAAGGAAGTTCTTGGCTACCATGGACCCAATAGAGGCTATGGAATTCCTGTTAGATAAGCTCAAAAAGTTCAAGACAAACAAAGAGTTTCTTAAGGCTATGCACTCGTGATTAGTATAACCGAATACCAAAAGAACCTTTCACAAAAGACCCTAAAAAGGATAAATCTTGTCCACGGTGAGGAGGAGTATCTTGTAAAAACTCTTTTAGACAAGCTTAGGGACCTATACCCTGTTAGCATAATTTGGGGGGATGAGGTATCTTTGCAGGACTTTGAAAGGACCATTACCACTGGAGGGATGTTTGGTAAAGAAGAGATCCTATTTATCTACAAAGCCATGGACCTACTTGGGGATATAAAGGATCATAAGAGATTTGCTTACTTCCTTGGAAAGGTAAGGGATAAGTTTATCTTTTTTTACGTAGAGACCAAGCTTACCGATAAGGATCTCCAAAAGGAGCCCTTTTCTACAATAGCAAAGCTTGGGGATGTGATAAGCGCTAATAAGCTTGATAAAAGGAGAATAAGAGAGCTGGTGAAAAATAAGTTTCAAAAGGAAGGTATTAGCATAGAGGACTCTGCCCTTGATTACCTCCTTGAGGCCACCTCTTACCAGCTAATGATCTTGAAAGGGGAAACAGACAAGTTAATACTCTATGGAAAACCCAAACTAACTCTTGAAGACATAAAGGCCGTGTTGGTGGCAGATTTAGAGATGAGTGTTTTTGACTTTGCAGATGGAATATTTCTAAAAGACTATGACAAGGCTTTGGATTCTTTAAACGCTGTGCTTAGATCTGGCATGCATCCTCTTCAAATTCTTACTCTTTTGGCAAACTATGCTCTAAGGCTATATACAGCCAAGAGCCTTGTAGAAGAAGGAAAGAAGGTAGAAGAAGCCCTAAGCTTGGTGGATGTAAAACATCCTTTTCAAGTGCTTAACTTCAAAAGATACCTTGAGAAAAGCTCCAAGCAGGATCTTTTGTCTTTGTTGAAAAGGCTTTACCTTTTGGACATAGGTATAAAGGTCTATTTTTCCGATCCTATTACTTCTTTGAGAAACTTTGTGGTAGAATACATGCTAAATGAGGAAGTCATATATCAAGAGACAAACGCGGGAGACCAAGATAGAGCTGAGCTTGAACCTTGACGGGGAAGGTAGCTATAAGGTAGAAACTCCTGTGGGCTTTCTCACCCACATGGTAGAGACCTTGGCAAGGCACGGTAGGTTTGACATAGAGCTTTACGCAGAGGGAGATGTGCATGTATCACATCACCACACGGTGGAGGATGTGGGCATTGTGCTTGGCAAAGCCTTCCTTGAAGCCCTTGGTGATAAAAAGGGAATAAACCGCTACGGCTATGCTATAGTACCCATGGACGAAGCCCTTGTTTTGGCAAGCATAGACCTTTCTGGAAGGCCTCTCTTTTTCTACGAGGACTTAGGACTAAGGGGTAAGATAACAGATTTTGACTTTGAGCTTATTTGGGAGTTTTTTAAAGGCTTTGCTCTTGAGAGCAAAAGCACCTTACACATAAGGGTAATTTCTGGAAAAATACTTCACCATGTAGCGGAAGCCGCTTTTAAGGCCCTTGCTCTTAGTCTAAAACAGGCTGTAAATGTGGTTGGCGGAAAACTTCCATCTACAAAAGAAAGCCTTTGATTATTCATAAACTATAAAACCGTATATGTTCATATTCCAAAGCTTTTCAAGTTCCTTTTTTGCCTCTTCTCTGGTGCCAAAATTGCCATATAGCACCTTGAATATGCCCGATCCTTCTATTATCTCCACACCTTTTAGCCTTAGTTCCCTTTCAAGCTTTTCTTTCCATTTTTCTGCAGATTCTTTGGAGGAAAAGGCGCCCAGTTGGATTCTGTATGTTTTGCCTTTTTTCTGAGGAGGGGTTTGTTCCGTTTTTACTTCTTGACTTTGTTGGTTTGTCTCATTTATTTTTTCCTTTTCTGCTTCTTGAGGGCTTTCTTCTCTTTGTATGTCCTGTGCTTGGACTGTTGAAGCTACAGTCTTGTTTTGTTCCGCTATAAGCACTTGGCTCAAAAGCTCATAAGCTTGAGTTTTAAGTTGGGGTGTGGTGCGCCTATCTTCCAGAACCTTTTTTATATGGTCTTTGGCTAAGGTATGGTTGCCAAGTTTATATTCTATCCTTGCAAGGCTAAAATCCAGATTTGGGTCATTAATACCGTTGTTTATAAGGCTTTGGTATATCTCCCTTGCCAAGCTGTAGTTTCCTTCAAGCTCATAGGCTTGGGCAAGCTCCAGCTGTGCATCTATAAACATGGGATTGTAGGCTACCGCTTTCCTTAGATTGTTTATATACTCACGCCTATTGCCAATAGCTTGATAAACCTTTCCAAGATAATAAAAGGCCATATGTTTTTGTGGAAAGGCCTCATCCTGCAAAACCTCCTTAAGAGTGCTTATGGCCTTTTCGTAATCTGCCTGCCTGTAGTAAAGGATGCCGAGGTTTAGCTTGGCTTCCGTAAACCTTTTGTCCACCTCAAGGGCTTTCAAAAAGGCGCTTTCTGACTTTTTATACTCTTGAACCTCCATGTAGGCCAAGCCTAAGGCGTTCCATACCTTTGGCTCATTGGGAGCAAGCTGTGATGCTATAAAAAAGTTGGCAATAGCCTCTGAGTAATTCTTTGCTATATAAGAGGACATGCCAAGGTCATAGTAATATTGCCACTTTACCTTTTTTTCATCTTCCTGTGGTGTGGCACAGGAAAAGACAAGGGAAAGTAAGAGAAGGAAAATAAGCCTCTTCATTGTTTGATAATGGCACTTCCAAAGGCCTTTCTAAGCTTACTTAGCTCCGATTCTATATTATCCGTGCGAACGATTAGCCTAACCTTATAAAAGTTGTCCTCCTCCACTATCTTTACACTATAGCCCATTTTCCTTGCCTTCTCAGCCGCCTTTTTGGCATTATTTTCGTTGGTAAATGCACCCACTTGAACTGTATAAGTCTTTACTGGTTTTACTTGCTGTTGTTTCTTTTCTTCTTTGTGGGTTTTTGAAGCTTCCTCCATATGTTCCTTTTGTGGAACCTGTTTTTCTACCTTTATCTTATCTTTACCTCCTTCCGCTTTTGCCACAGATTCCTTACTTGCCTTTTCCTTTTCTTCCTTTATCTTTTTTGCCAAAAGGTCCTCCTTTTCTTCTTGCTTGGGTGTGGGCTTGGCCTCTTGCTTAGCTTCTTCCTTCTTCACTTCTTGCTTTTCCGTAGGTGGTGTTTGTGGTGGCTGCGTTTGAGGTGATGTGGGCTTTACCACCACAGGTGGTGGGCTAACCTGCTCTTCTTTGCTCTTCAACCATTCGTTTAGGCCAAAGTAAAAGAATATAAGGGCTATGAGTATTCCCAAGAGTATAATCAACCTTTCCCTTTTCACCTTTCTTTCCTCCCTTAGTTAATTATAAACCTTCTAAACCACTCTATTGTTTTTTTCAGGCCTTCTTCCAGAGAGGTCTGTGGCCACCAATTTAGCAACCTTTTTGCTTTACTTATATCCGGACACCTCCTTGGCGGGTCATCGGGCCTTGGTGGAAGAAATTCTATCTTGGATGAGGACCCTGTAAGCTCAATGATCTTTTTAGCAAGGTCTAACACCCTTATCTCCTCTGGATTTCCCAAGTTTATCACCTCTCCTTTTAATCCATCCTCTACCGAAAGCCTAAAAAGCCCCTCCACAAGGTCATCTATGTAGCAAAAACTCCTGGTCTGAGAACCATTACCGTATATGGGAAGACTTTCACCCTTTAGGGCCTTTTCTATAAAGGTGGGAATCACCCTTCCATCTCCCCTTCTCATGCGAGGACCGTAGGTGTTAAAGATCCTTGCTATCCTCACATCAAGGTCATGCTCTCTACAGTAGGCCATGCATAAAGCTTCAGAAAACCTCTTTGCCTCATCGTAAACGCTCCTTGGACCTATTGGGTTCACGTAGCCCCAATAGTCTTCCGGTTGAGGATGCACCTGTGCAGACCCATAAACCTCGGAAGAAGAGGCAAAGACATAACGGGACCTTTTTAGCTTTGCAAGGCCAAGGGTGTTTAGTGTTCCAAGGGAGTCCACCTTCATGGTGTGTATGGGATGGTTCATATAATCTACTGGAGAGGCAGGACAGGCAAGATGGACCACCAGGTCCACAGGCCCTTCCACATAGATGTAATTGACCACATTGTAGTGTATAAAGTGGAAGTTTTTATTCCCAAAAAGGTGGGCTATGTTGTCTGGGCTTCCGCTCAAAAAGTTATCCATTCCTATCACATAGAAGCCTTCCTTCAAAAACCTTTCGCAGAGGTGTGAACCTATAAAGCCGGCTGCACCTGTTATCAAGACCCTCATCTTCCTGTGGGATAGTATTCAAAGCCCAAGGCCCTTACATCCTCCGGCTCAAAGATGTTCCTTCCATCTATTATTATGGGAAGTTCCATAAGCTCCTTTACCCTTTTTAGGTCTGCCCTCACAAACTCTTCCCACTCGGTAAGTATAAGAAGGGCGCTGGCGCCTTCCACCGCAGAGTACATATCCTTGGCATAGCTTATCTGCTTGCCCTCTGGAAAGACAAGCTTGAAGTTTTCCATAGCCTTTGGGTCATAGAGGGAAAGATAGGCACCTTCCCTTAAGAGCATATCCACCACCTTCAAAGATGGCGCTTCCCTTATATCGTCCGTGTTAGGCTTAAAAGAAAGGCCCCAGACTGCAAGTCTTTTATCCCGTAAGCTCCAAAGCACATTCTTTACCTTTTCCACAAACCTTGTGGGTCTATCTTGATTTATCCTTTCTACCTCTCTCAAAAGCCCAAAGTCAAGGCCATAATCTTGAGCCATCCTTATAAAGGCCTTCACATCCTTTGGAAAGCAAGACCCTCCATAGCCTATGCCCGCATTGAGGAAGGCCCTACCTATACGCTTATCGTAGCCCATTCCATCGGCCACAAGCTTTACATCCGCACCAACCTTTTCGCACAGGTCTGCCACCATGTTTATAAAGGATATCTTCATTGCCAAGAAGGAGTTGCTGGCATGCTTTATAAGTTCTGCCGTGGCCGGGTCTGTGTAGATGATAGGACATTTAAAGTCCTTATAAAGCTCTTCAAAGATTTCCTTTGCCCTTTGGCTTTCCAAGCCTACCACTATACGGTCTGGGTTTAAAAAGTCCTCTATGGCGGACCCTTCCCTCAAAAACTCTGGGTTTGATGCCACATCGTATGGTATGTTTGGGTCCTTTAGGTATCTTTGCACCGTCTTCTTTATGAGCTTGTGTGTATTTACTGGCACCGTGGACTTTTCTATGAGTAGCTTGTAAGATTTCATTATCTTTGCCGTTTCCCTTGCCACCTCTTCCACCTGTGAGAGGTCTGCGGAGCCATCGGGCCTCTGTGGTGTTCCCACGCATATAAAGATCACATCGGAAAAATCAAGCCCTTCCCGTAGGCTTGTGGTAAAGCTTATCCTTCCCCTTTGAAGGTTCTCTTTTAGAAGCTCTTCAAGTCCAGGCTCGTAGATAGGAGATTTGCCAGACCTTAGCATCTCCACCTTTTGTGGAATCTTTTCCACCACCATTACTTCGTGGCCCAGATGGGCAAAGCAAACACCCGTAGTAAGCCCTACGTATCCTCCACCTACAACTGTTATCCTCATCACATCCTCTCCGGTGCGTTTATTCCTAAGATTTCAAAAGCTGTTTTTAAAGTGATTTCCACTCCCTTAAAAAGGGCAAGCCTTGAAAGCATTGTGTTTTTGTCCTCCACCATTACCCTATGGTGGTTGTAATAGTGATGGAAGTCTTTGGCAAGGTCCAAGAGGGCATAGGTGATAAGGTGTGGAGAAAAGGTGTTAAGAACGCCTTCATAGACATCTTTCAAATAGAGGCATCTTTTCATAAGCCCAAGGTCCTCTTGAGAGCTAAGATGCTTTACATAAGGCACAAGGTCCTCCTTGTCCGCATCTATGCCATACCTTTCCTTTACTTCCCTGAACACTCCCCTCACCCTTGCATGGGCATACTGCACATAAAATACGGGGTTTTCTGATGTCTTTTTCTTCACAAGGTCTATATCAAAATCAAGTGGAGTGTTGCTACTCCTTGTCAAAAATACAAACCTTACTGCATCCTTTCCTACCTCTTCCAAAAGGTCTGCAAGGGTGATAAACTCACCTGTCCTTTTGGACATCCTCACCTCTTGCCCTTCGCTTATGAGCCTTACCATCTGCACAAACTCCACCACAAGCCAATCTTCTGGAATGCCAAGGGCCTTCAAGGCCCCCATTAGTCTTTTCTCATACCCATGGTGGTCTGCACCCCAAAGGTTTATAACCCTTTCAAAGCCCCTTTTGAACTTCTCGTAGTGATAGGCAATGTCTCCGGCAAAGTAAGTGTAAGAGCCATCGGACTTTTTCAAAACTCTATCCTTGTCGTCGCCAAAGGCACTGCTTTTGAACCAAAGGGCGCCATCCTTCTCATACACGTAGCCCCTTCTCTCCAGCTCTCTTATCACCTCCTCCACAACACCCCTCTCATAGAGGCTCCTTTCACTAAACCACACATCAAAGGCCACATCCATACTATCAAGGGTCTCTTTTATATCCTCCAGAAGTCTCCTGTAGGCGTATTCTTTGGCTACATTTATAGCCTCTTCAAGGGGTATATGAAGGAGTCTGTCTCCATAAAAAGCTTTTAGGTCCTTGGCAAGCCTTATTACATACTTGCCCTTATAGCCTTCCTCTTCAAAGGCCTTTTTGAGGCCTTCTTCCTCCTTCCCAAAAAGCTCATAGTATCTATAAACCACCGAAAGGCCCAGCATATAAACCTGATTGCCGGCGTCGTTTATGTAATACTCCCTTACCACCTTGTGGCCAAACCTTTTGAGGATTCTGCTTAACACATCGCCCACCACCGCACCCCTTCCATGCCCCACATGCAAAGGACCGGTAGGGTTGGCGCTTACAAACTCCACCTGCATATAAAGAGGCCTTTCCACAGGTTCAAAAAAGTAAGAGCTACCCTCCTTAAAAAGCCTTGAAAACTCCTCTTGCAAAAAGCCCTCTTTTAGCCTTATGTTTATAAAGCCCTTTAGAGCCTCTGCCAAAAAACTTTCATTGCTAAGCCTTTGAGCTACCTCTTGGGCTATCTCCTGAGGGTTTCTCCTTAAGCTTTTTGCAAGCAAAAAGGCCACGTTTGTGGCATAGTCTCCATAGCTCTCTTCCCTTGGCTGTTCAAGGCTAAAGCCGTTTATTTCTAAGGAGTATAGAGATCTTATTGTCTCAAGCAGTGCCTTTTTTACCTTTGCTTTCATTATTGAATATTTTACACGCAGAGGCTACTTTATAAGACCAAAAGCCCTGCCAAAAACTCCAGAGCATCCCTTGTAAGGCTATATCTTTGGCCTTATCTTTAATGGCCCCAGCCATGCTTTTGATTATAAATCTCTTTTAAATACACGCAGGCTGAGAAATTCATCCTTTGTAGTGGCACGGCATGCCGTGCCTTTATTTGGATTTTTTTTTAATGACGCATTAGCTTGCCCCTGCGTTTAATTGTCTCATTTACTTTTAGCAAAACTAATTTTCACCCAACGTAGAAGATTAACTTATCACTCTACGTATAAGCGTATGCTTAAAATCATATGCTTTTTGAGCTATAATTGTTTAACTAAACTGCAGGAGGCTGGCATGAAATTACATGAGCATCAAGCAAAAGAGCTTCTAAAAAAATATGGCCTTCCTGTGCCAGAAGGAAGGGTGGCCTTTAGCCTTCAGGAAGCTTTGCAGGCGGCGGAAGAGCTTGGTGAGTTTCCACTTGTGGTAAAGGCTCAGGTGCATTGCGGTGGAAGGGGAAAGGCGGGCGGTGTAAAGCTTGTTAAAAACATGGAAGAGCTACAGCAGGCGGTGGAAGGTATGCTCGGTAAAGTCCTTAAGACCTTCCAATGCCCCGATGGAAAGCCAGTAAGCAGGGTATGGATAGAAAAGGCAACCAACATAGGAAAGGAATACTACCTTTCCATAACCCTTGACAGGTCTGTATCCAAGCCAATTTTGATGGCCTCTGCAGAAGGTGGGATGGAGATAGAAGAGGTGGCAAAGGAAAAGCCAGAGGCCATTCATATGTTCCACATAGACCCAGCCCTTGGCCTTATGCCTTCTCAAGCCAGAAAGATAGCCTTCAAGCTTGGCCTTCCTGTAAATGAGTTTGTAAAGATAGCTTTAGCCCTATACAGGGCATACATAGACCTTGATGCAAGCCTTGTGGAGATAAACCCCCTTGTGCTTACAAAGGAAGGAAACCTTATACTCCTTGATGCCAAGGTAGAACTGGATGACAACGCCCTTATAAGGCATAAGGACCTTGAAGAATTGGAAGACCTAACCCAGCTTGACCCCCTTGAGGTGGAGGCCAAAAGGTACAACCTTAACTACATAAAGCTGGATGGAAACATAGGCTGTATGGTAAACGGTGCAGGCCTTGCCATGACCACCATGGATATAATAAAGCTGGCCGGTGGAGAGCCTGCCAACTTCCTTGATGTGGGCGGTGGTGCCAACGTAGAGCAGATAGCCAACGCCTTTAGGATCCTGATGGCAGACCCCAATGTGAAGGCTGTTTTCATAAATATATTTGGTGGTATTCTTAGATGCGACAGGCTTGCCCAAGGCCTCATAGAGGCGGCCAAGATGGTGGAGATAAAAGTTCCTGTTGTGGTAAGGATGGAAGGTACCAATGTGGAAGAAGGTAGGAAAATCTTGGCCGAATCGGGCCTAAACTTTATAAACGCAGTGGACATGTGGGATGGAGCAAAAAAGGCTGTAGCCTTAGCATCAAAAGGAGGTTAAACTATGGCCATACTGGTGAATAAAAACACAAAGGTGGTAGTGCAAGGCATTACAGGAAAGGAAGGTTCCTTTCACGCTACCCAGTGTAAAGCCTACGGCACCCAAGTGGTGGCAGGAGTGACTCCCGGAAAGGCGGGCCAGCAGGTAGAGGGCATACCAGTTTTCAACACGGTGGAGGATGCAGTAAGGGAAACGGGCGCCAACTGTTCTTTGATCTTTGTCCCACCAGCCTTTGCCGGCGATGCCATAGTGGAGGCTTTGGATGCTGGCATTGAGCTTATTGTCTGCATAACGGAAGGCATACCGGTAAGGGACATGATGATGGTAAAGGACTACATGAAAAAGAACTATCCCAACGCCAAGCTTATAGGTCCCAACTGCCCAGGCGTGATAACTCCCGGTGAGGCTAAGGTGGGCATAATGCCCGGTCATATCTTCAAAAGGGGCAACGTTGGCATAGTCTCAAGGAGTGGAACATTGACCTATGAAGCCTCTTACCAGCTTACCCAGTATGGCCTTGGCCAATCTACGGCAGTGGGCATAGGTGGAGACCCGGTGCATGGCCTTTCTCACAAGGATGTAATAGCCATGTTTAACGAGGACCCAGAAACGGAAGCCATCTTGATGATAGGTGAGATAGGTGGCACTGCAGAAGAGGAGGCGGCAGAGTTTATAAAAGCCCATGTGAAAAAGCCCGTCTTTGCATACATAGCTGGTATAACCGCACCCCCAGGAAGGCGTATGGGACATGCTGGAGCCATAATAAGCGGTGGAAAGGGAACGGCACAGGCAAAAATGCAGGCCCTAAGAGAGGCTGGTGCAACCGTTATAGAAAACCCTGCCTTTATAGGTAAAACTGTGGCAGAGGTTCTTGGCAAGATATGATTAAGTTTATATTGATAATTTGAAACTGTGATATACTTTATAAACTCCAAATTTTAGTAGGAGGTGTTAATATGGCTTTGAGGACAAAAGTAGACCCAGATACCTGTACCTCATGTGAGCTTTGCTATGATAGGGTTCCAGAGGTTTACAAAAACAGAGGAGATGGTATTGCGGAAGTTGTAAGCCCTGGCCCAGATGGTTGGATGATGGTCCCACCAGAACTGGAGAACGAGGTAAAAGAGGTCACCGACGAATGTCCCAGTGGGTCCATCATAACGGAAGAGGTTTAAAAATAGAGGTTGATATAGATACTTGCACTGCTTGTCAACTTTGCTATGAGAGATTGCCGGAGGTTTTTGTGGACAGGGGGGATGGCCTCCCCCTTGTTTTTATTAAAGTATCTATAAGCAGTGTGTTGGATGAACTTTTACAAGTGGCAGAGGATTGCCCAAGCAATTCCATATTAGTACGTTGGATAGAATAATATTCTTAGGAACTGCAGGCGGTAGAGCCAGTGTCTTTAGGTTTTTAAGAAGGTCTGGTGGTTTTCTAATAGAGCTTTCTGGGAATCTTGTCCATGTGGACCCAGGTCCTGGCGCCTTTGTATACCTCCATCAGCTTGGCATAGACCCGAGGCACATTGACCTTGTAGTCCTTTCCCACATACACTTAGACCACTCTTCCGATGTAAACGCAGTAATTGAATCCGCCACCGATGGTGGAAAATTGAAAAACGTTGCTCTCTTTGCTCCAAAATCCGCCTTTGAAGGCCATGAGAGGGTAGTTCTTCCTTTCATAAGAGAAAGGCTTGCAAAGGAAGGCCATTTGGAAGAAGGCGTGGAGCTATCGTATAAATCCATAAGGGTAAAAGCTGTTATGAAACACACCCATCACGGAGTAGAGACTTACGCTTTACTTTTTAATGATAAGGTCCTTTATGTTTCCTGCGCCCTTTACGAGGATAAAATGCTTAAAATGTACCCGCAAAATGTGGACATTATGATAATAAATACTACTCTATACAAAAAAACAAAGCCTATTGACCACCTTACAGTAGAAGATGCGGAAAGGTTAATAAGCAATTTAAAGCCTAAGAAGGTTATACTTACCCATTTTGGTTATGAATTCCTTACAAGCCATGACCCCAAAAAAGTAGCCCAAGGCCTTTCAGAAAAGTATAATCTACCAGTAATCCCTGCAGAGGACTTTATGGAGGTTCATCTTTAATGCTTGAACAGTTCTTCCCTGGCCTAAAGGCATGGGCAGAGACTTTTGTGCAAGACCATGGCTATACAGCCCTTTTTATCCTTTCCTTTACAGAATCTATAATCCAGCCCATACCTCCCTATCCTTTTATTGTAAGCGCTCCACTCTTTGGCCTTAGCCCATATATGGCTGGCTGGGTGTCCCTTGTGGGAAATTTGGCTGGTGCCATTGTAGCTTATTACCTTGCAAAGTTGTTAGGAGAGGTTTTTGTCAAAAGAATTTTTGGAGAAAGGCTTTATATGAAGGGCGAAGCCCTATTCCATAGATATGGCTTTTGGGCTGTGCTTATAGGCGAGCCTTACAAACTGGTCTGTTGGCTTGCTGGACTTTTCCATATGCCTTTGCTTACCTTTATAGTGGCAAGCTTGGTAGCAAGGGCTATAAGGATAGGTGTTTTTGTCTTCTTTGGAGACCTTTTGAAAGGTTTTTTGAATTAGTGGGTGCGGGAGGACTCGAACCCCCAACCGGGCGGTTATGAGCCGCCCGCTCTGCCATTGAGCTACGCACCCTTGTGGGTAAATATTATAAAACCTCTCAGGGTGTTTCAAAAATAGCCTACTAACATATTCGTAGGCTACGTCCCCGCCCCCTGCAGCGGGAACTCGCGCCCATATAGGGTCTCCCCACTTGCCCTGGTAAGCCATATGCCCCAGGACAGAGGCTTCTAATAGCCTCAGGAGAGAGCGCAGTCAGCGCCGCTACCCCAAGAACTCCCATTAACGGGTCATAAGACCCGCCGAGCCCACTTGTTCCATCCAGAGGTGGTGCCCGTCCACTCTTGGGGCTTCACAGTATATATTATAACCCATTAAAGGTGTGCTGGCAAGAGATTTTTGAAACAGCCTCTAAAACCTCTTGACAAAGTTTGCAACCCTGTGGTAGAGTTTTCAAGATAAACCCAAGGAGGTAGGGTTATGAAGAAGTATATGCTTGCCCTTATCCTTGTGGGAGCTCTTTGTAAGCCCGTGGTGGATGCATCTCCTTTGGGTATAGGCGGGCCTACAAAGGGTATTCCCCAAGAAGAGTTAGAACAAACAGACAGCGAAATACTTGACGTGGATATGGTAAGCAAGATAATAGCGGTTGAAATGTCTGCAGAAGAAGCGATGAAAGAGCTTATAAACGTAAAAATAGTAGAAACTGTTAAACCAGACCTATGGCCTGTGGTGGGTGTTATAACCTCCGATTATGGTTGGAGGGTTATGGGCAGGAGAAGGGAATTCCATACAGGCGTAGATATATCCACACCCTATGGTACGCCCGTTGTGGCTTCAGCAGATGGTAGAGTTATATACGCAGGTTGGATAAGGGGCTATGGGAAAACGGTGATTATATATCATGGCTATGGCTTTGCCACTTTGTACGCACACCTTTCCGATATAAAGGTAAATTATTCAGACAGGGTGGTTAAGGGACAGATAATAGGCAATGTGGGAACCACTGGAAGAGCCTTTGGCCCACACCTTCATTATGAGGTGCTAAAGTACGGCATAAGACAAAACCCCATAGCTTACCTTCCTTAGAGTAGCCCTCTCCTTTTTAGTGCATCCTCGTATATTCTCTTATAAAGATGATTCCACTCTGGCGTGCCTTCTACTATTCTCTTTGAGTAGGACCTTATCCTTTCCCTTACTTCCTTGTCTATCTCCTCCTCTTCTCTAACAGCCTCCATAAGAATTTCCCTTATCTTGTTCCTTATGACTATAGGTTCTTCGTATATCTCCACCTGTGGGTCTTCCATTATCATGTCCCTTATCCTATGGGCTATCTGGTTCATCCTTTCCCGCCTGCTGGTATGTATGTTCATCTCTTCTGCCAATTTACTCCTTACCGTCTTATAGGCTGTTCTGTAATCAAGGCTTGTCTCTTCCAAAAGGTCAAGCTTTTCTTTTAGGATTTCTTTTGTTTTCTCATCCAACAGTCTTTCTTCTTCTTCTGCCTCTTTGAATATGGCTATTATCCTTTTCCTAAAAGTGTATGGGTCCTCTGGCTCTATAATTCTTTCTTTTTCGTAGAGTTCTTTTATAATTCTGTCCGCTATCCTTTCCACAAGCTTTTCTGGTAGCCTCATACACTTCCTCCTAAATCTTATCAATTATATCACAAAAAACTCTCAAGTATGTTTTCAACTTCTTGTGTATATTTTCCACTTTTTTCATTAATTATAAGAGGTTTTTCAATTACCAAACTGGGCTTTAGGTTCTTTAATGCATATATATGTATTATTTTCCCGTTTTTATCGTACTTTGGATAGAAAATTCTCATGGAAGCTACGCTTATATTGTATTTTTTAAAGTTAATTATTGCCTCTATTAATCTGCTTGAAGCCATCAAAAGATTAAAACTTCTACCATCTTTTAGTAAAAAACTTCCTGATTTTATGAAATCTTCAAGGCTTGTATCACATTCATGATGATAGATATTATCCGTTGCTTGTCCTTTGTAAAAAGGTGGATTTGCTATCACAACGTCAAAGGATTGTGGGCTTAAAGCCTCCTTTATATATCTTAGGTCAAGCTCCAAAATGTGTATTTTATCTTCTAAGTTGTTGGCCCTTACGTTGTATCTTAGTAGGTCCAACATTATAGGGTCCCTTTCTATAGCCCACACTTGGCATTGGTACCTTAAGGCCGTAAGTATAGAAAGGGCGCCAAAGCCCGCACCAAGGTCAACCACCTTAGAGCTTTTTTTAATGCCCTTTAGATTTGCCACAAAAAGGATTTCTACTATGGAAAGCCTGTGAGCTCTCGGCTGTTTGAACCTTACCTTGCCTCTAAAGAATTCAAACTCCCTATACCCTTCCAAACCTCTCAACTAATTCTAATAAGGTTCTTGCCCTTTCCTTCGCCTTTTCCAATTCTTCTATCTCTTCCATGGTTTGGGCGGTTGCAAGCCTTTTTACTGCCTGGTCAAAGAGTTCTTTTTCCTTACCTGCGTCTATCTCCCCTATGTTGTAGGCTTCTTCTGCCAGGATTATAACCTTGTTCGGTGTAACATCCACAAAGCCATAAGTTACCGCAATGCCGTTCTCCATCTTACCATCAAAATAAACAAGCCCTGGCTTTAGCATGGTCATAAGGTACATGTGCTTTTCCAAGACTCCTATCTCACCCTCTGCAGTAGGTATGTTTACGGAGTTTACTTCTTTGGAAAAATGCAAGCCCTTGGGCGTAACAATCTCCACCTTAATCATGGCTATAAAATTATACCACCCTTATACACGCCGAGTGAGAAATTCCCTTTAAGCTAAACCTTCCATATCAATAAAAAGACAGCAGGGCTACTATAA